>Ga0209755_10007183_pt1 | contig 12122 bp, 12 predicted proteins | sample TergutCo191P1_FD_187301 | JGI IMG/M metagenome (GOLD analysis project Ga0209755, IMG submission 187301) | Cornitermes sp. P1 segment gut microbial communities from Petit-Saut dam, French Guiana - Co191P1 (SPAdes) (version 2) | ecosystem: Host-associated > Arthropoda: Insects > Digestive system...
CAAGCTCAAGCCGCCATCAAAAGAAAGCTACGCGCTGAAAGGCAGCTACATCCTGCCGTTCACAGGGAAATGGACTGTCGTGAACGGCGGCTCCGGCAAAGAGCTGTCCCATTCGTGGGGCATCGTGTCGCAGCGCTACGCATACGATTTTGTCATTGTTGACGACGAAGGCAAAACCCGTGCCGGCGACGCCAGATCCGTGGGCAGCTATTACTGCTACGGCAAGGACATAATCGCGCCAGCCGACGGCGTTGTCGTAAGCCTTCGCAAAAAATACAAGGACAGCTTCGTTGACGGCAAAAACGCATACTGCGACGCGCCGAATCTTACGGGAAACTTTATCGTTATCAAACACAACGACGACGAGTACAGCTTCATTGCGCATATCATGAAGGACAGCATCACTGTCAAAGTCGGGGACGAGGTAAAGCAGGGCGATGTTATCGCCAAGTGCGGTAATACGGGTAACAGCTCCGAGCCGCACATTCATTTCCAGTTGCAGTCGGGCAAGAGCTTTTTCTTCTCGGCTGGGCTGCCGATTGCGTTTAGCGGCATAAGCGCGCAGGAAAAAGCCGGCTATGACCTGCTTGACAAGCGCCCATGCGACGGCAACCTGCAAGTGGAAGGCGGCATTAGTTATATTGGTCGCGGGCTTGAGGTCGAGAATGCGCCGGGCTCAAGCGCGACAGTTGCGGCGTAAGGTTATTCGCGCGTAGCCCAGCAACTGCAGAGTTTGTCAAACAGCTTTGCTGCGCAATGGATGCTGCGATCAAGTCGCAGCATGACAGATAGCAAGCGCTATCGCCCTGGCAACGCCATCTTCGCAAACTACATCAACGGCGCGAAAATGCGCAGCACGTCGGACAGCACGCGCTGGAAAACATTGCGCGAGCACTCGCCGAGCGTCACCTCGTGCGAAGCCGGGAGGGTTCGCACGAAGTCCTCCTTGAGCGCGCGGATCGCCTCGCCGCGGTAGACGATCACGCCGCACTCGAAGTGCAGGTACAGGCTGCGGAAGTCCAGGTTCGCGGTGCCGACCGTGGCGACGATGTCGTCGGAGACGAAGGTCTTGCCGTGGTTGAAGCCGGAAGTGTACTCGTAGACTTTCACGCCCGCGGAAATAAGCTGCCGGTAATACGAGCGCGAAGTGAACGCGACGACCCATTTGTCCCAGCGGTGCGGGGTGATGATACGCACGTCAACCCCGCTTTTCGCCGCGAGGGTCAGCGCGGAAAGAAGGCTGTCGTCAAGCACGAGGTACGGCGTGTTGATGTAAACGTACTTGCGCGCCCTGTTAATGATCTGGATATAAACGTGCTCGCAGACGTTGTCCGCATCGACGGGGCTGTCGGAGTATGGCTGCACGAAGCCTTCGGCTCGAACCGCGCAGGGCGCGTCCCTCCAAGGGTAGAACGCGCCGTAGTTGTCGCGGAGCGACGCGTCGTCCCGCAGCTCTGGCGACGTGTTCCACATTTGCAGGAATATTAGCGTGAAAGACCAGGCGCCCTCCCCCTCCAGCATTATGCCCGCGTCCTTCCATTTGCCGAAACGGTTGACGGCGTTGATGTACTCGTCGCCGATGTTCACGCCGCCGGTGAACGCGACCTTGCCGTCGATGGCGATGATCTTGCGGTGGTTGCGGTTGTTCTGCAGCGACGCGAGAATCGGTCTGAAAGGATTGAACACGAAACACTTGATGCCCTTCCTTTCCATGTTCTGCCGGAAATCCGGCGGCAGCGAGAGAAAACAGCCGAGGTCGTCGTATATCAGGCGCACGTCAAGCCCCTCGCGCGCCTTGCGCTCCAGGATCGAGAAGACCGCGTCGAACAGCTTCCCCTCGCGCACGATGAAAAATTCCAGGAAAATATAGCGCTCGGCTTTTTCCAGCTCCTCGAGCGCCTGCCGGAAGAACTCCTCCCCGGAGTTGAAGTACCGCGTCCGCGTGTTCGAGTAGACCGGGAAGCCGGCGTGGTTCTGCAGGTAGCGCGCCTGCGGCTCGAACCACGGGAAGGTCTTCGCGAGCTGCGGCAGGCGGTCGCCGCTTATGTAAAACGCGTCACGCGTCTCGTCCGCGATCTGGTCGGTCAGGCGCTTGAACTTGCGCGGCGTGGACTGGAAATGGAAGAAAAGGTACATGACGCCGCCGAAAAACGGGAACAGCAGTATCAGGAAAATCCACGTGATTTTGTAGGCGGCTTTCGCGTGCTTGTTGAGGACGTGCACGCAGACGACCACGCTAAGCGCGCTGAAGACCATGTTCGCGTACCGGAAAAAGATGTCCGCGCCGACGACCAGGGAGATGAGGAGCGCGATCTGCGCGAGCAGCAGGGACATGACGAAAAGCCCCCGCCGGAACACGACTCTGCTGATTTTGTAACTGTTCATTGCCATATCGCCTTGCATGATACAACTAAACGGGAAAAAAATCAGCCGGGGTCGGGGCTGTTTCGGCAATTTTTTGGATTAAGGGCGGACGCCTCGAGCCGGGTCAAAGCGCCGGCGCGTCCCTGAAATCGCGGATCGCCCAGTCCGCCAGCGCCCGCATGAGCTCCCAGTCGCCCCGCGAAGCCTCGTCGTACACCGCGCAGACCGCCATGCCAACGCCCTTCGCGCTTTTCACCGCGTCCAGGATGTCCTCGAACACCGCGCAGTCGCCGGGCTGCGCCCCAAGGCGCCGCGCCGCCAGAAGGAAGACGTCCGGGCTTGACTTCCCGCGCCCGACCTCGCTCGAGTAGCAGATCGCGTCGAACCACTCGCGGATGCCGTGCGCGCGCAGCGCGAGCTCGCAATGCTCCGGGAACGAGCTCGTCGCGATCGCGAGCCTCGCGCCGCGCTCTTTCAGCGCGCGAAGGTACCGCTTCGCCCCCGGCTTCATCCGCACGGCGTTGCCGTACGCGTGGTTCGCGAGCTCGCGCCACTCCCGCAGCAGGTCGTCGGCGCTGTCGCTCAAGCTGAAGCGCCTTATCGTGTAGTCGGCGGCTTCGTGGAAATTCATGGAAGAGATCTCGTCGGCGTAGTCGCCGGGGACGTCGATGCCGCGCTTGTTGAGGAACGCGACATCGACGTCCAGCCACACGCCCATCGAATCCATCAGCGTGCCGTCAAGGTCGAAGATGCAGGCTCGCGCCGTTTGCTGCGTCATTTGCGCTGCCGCAATTTTTGGAAATTTTCCAACACCTGCGCTTTCAGCGCCCGCGTCGCGCCTTGCGGATCGGGGCTTTTCATGATCGCCGAGACGACCGCGATTCCGTCCGCCATGCTGTCATACAGAACGTGCATATTGGAAGCGTCAAGCCCGCCAATGGCAACCGTCGGCATTCCCGTCTCGCGGGCAATATCGTTCAGCACGGAAATCTCGGTGATAACCGTAACAACCTTTGTCGTGGTCGGGTATATAGCGCCCACGCCAAGATAGTCCGCGCCTTCTTCCTTCGCGCGCCGCGCCTGCTCGACGGTCTTTGCGGTCGCGCCGATTACCATGCCAGTGCCGGCAATCCTGCGCGCGGCGCGAATCGGCAAGTCGCGCTGCCCCAGATGAACGCCCGCGGCGCCAACCGCAAGCGCAATGTCAATCCTGTCATCGATAATCAGCGGGATGCAGTGCCTGTCGGTTACGCGCTTGGTTTTTGCGGCGAGATTGAAATACTCAAGCCCGCTAATTTCCTTTTCGCGCAACTGGACAAGAGTCGCGCCGCCCGCGCAAGCGCGCTCGACAGTTTCCAGAAAATCATCTTCGGACTTACCGGTGCTGTCGGTGATAAAATACAAGGTCAAATCCAGATCTTTCATGCCTGCGCTCCTCCCTCCATAAGCCTGATGTAATCAGTGTAAACGGGCTGAAGCCCTTTGCCAAGTATCATCGCGTGAATTTCCGAAACGTCGCGCGGATCGCACACGTCAAACTGCTCGTCGCCTTTTTTCTCCGCGCCATGCCCGCCAACGCTGACTTTCACGCCCGCAGAAATTTTATTCGCGACAAGCCCCACGACGTTATCCCGGAAACCCGCTCTCTCCCTCGTGGAAATCGTAACCGAAGCGAACGGCATGAATATCCTGTATGCCAGCATCGTTTGCAAAAGCTGCCTTTCGCCTACGCTGCGTGCGTTAACCTCGGCGCTGTTTGGAAAAGCGCGAATTCTCGGAGCCGAAAACGCGATTTCTGCATGAGGATATTTCTGCTGCAAATAATGCGCATGTGCGCCGGCGGCAAACGCGTCGGTGCGGAAGTCGCCAAGCCCCAAAAGCGCGCCGAAGCTGACGCCCCTCATGCCGGCGCGCAAGGCTCTTTCGGGTGCATCAAAGCGATAAGAAAAAACGCGCTTCGGTCCGTTTACGTGGCATTTTTCGTACAACGCCAAGTCGTAAGTCTCCTGATAAACGTTGACAAAATCAACGCCGCACTGGTGCAGATGTTCATACTCGTCCGTGTTTAATGGGTAAATCTCGATGCCGATTGTCGAAAAATATTTTTTGGAAAGCCTGACGGCTTCGCCGATGTATGCGACATCTGACACTTCGCGCGATTCTCCTGTAAGCAGCAATATTTCGCGCAAGCCCGTTTTGGAAATCGCCCGCAGCTCGCGGTCAATTTCCTCAAGGCTCAGTTTTCCTCTGGCGATCTGGTTTTCGCTGTTGAAGCCGCAATATGTGCAGTGGTTGTCGCAAAAATTCGAAATGTACAACGGCGTGAACAAACTGACGGAATTACCAAAATGCTTTGCGGTCTCGGCTTTCGCCCTTCTCGCAATCTCTTCCAGCAAGTTTTCCGCGGCACCGGACAATAACGCGCCGTAATCGCGCAGCGTCAAAACGTCCTTGGCAAGCGCAGCTTTAACGTCGCTTGCGCGATATTCTCTGCGGCTGTGTTCTTCGATTCTTTGCAGAACCTTTTCCATTATGCCGGACTCGATAGCTTCCATGCCGGGAAAGCGTCGCGCGTCATCTTCGCGCAAGCGCGTTTCCGTTTTGCGCTCAGTCATTGTTCCCAAGGAATCCTGTCAACGGGCTTGACGCTTCCGCTTCGCGCTCCAAAACCCTGCCCAAGCCGGCAAGCCACGCCTTGCGCCCCGCTTCAATCGCCAGCCTGAACGCGCTTGCCATCATGCCGACATCGCTTGCCGTCGCAACCGCTGTGTTCGCCATGACAGCCGCGACGCCCATCTCCATCGCCTCGCAAGCCTGGGACGGGCGACCAATGCCCGCGTCAACGATAATCGGAAGGTCAATCTCGTCAATGAGAATCTTGATAAAATCCCTCGTCAAAAGCCCCTTGTTGGTGCCGATTGGCGCGCCAAGCGGCATGATCGCCGCGGCGCCGGCGTTCGCCATCTGCCGCGCCGCGACCAAGTCCGGGTACATATACGGCATGACGATGAAACCTTCCTTTGCAAGAATTTCCGTAGCCTTCACGGTTTCGTGATTGTCCGGCAGAAGGTACTTCGAATCGTTTATCACTTCGATTTTGACAAAATCGCCGCAGCCAAGCTCGCGCGAAAGCCGCGCGATTCGCGCCGCCTCCTGCGCGTTCCTTGCGCCGGACGTGTTCGGCAAAAGCGCGATTCCCGACGGAATATAATCGAGAATGTTTTCCTTGCCGCCAACGTTCGCGCGCCTAAGCGCAAGCGTCGCCATTTCCACGCCGCCGTTTTCGATAACGACCTTCGTCATCTCCAGCGAGAATTTGCCAGAGCCTAAAATGAATCTGGAACGAAATTCCCTGCCGCCGATTACCAACGGATCTTCCATAAAACCGCTACTCCTTCTCAATGCCAAGCAAAAGCCGCATGACCATGTTCGCCTGATGCCCCGCGCAAGTTATGACGCGCGGAGCCATAAAGCCAATGCCTTCCTGCTCCGGCGCAACCGAGTCGCCGCAGACATACAGGTTGGAAAATATTTTTTCCGTCTTGATCTTGTTCGAGCTTTCAAACCCGTTCATTCCAGACGCCGCGACTATTTTTTTTTCGCAGTTTCCTTCGCCGCCTTCCAAAAGCGCGTTGACAAGCATCGCCTTGTTCTGCGCCTTGTCAAAAGCCTCGCAGACTATCGGGTAATCCCGGAAGATTTCCTTTGCGTTCTCCGCGGTGATCATTTCCGTGCGGATTTCAATCTTGACAAACGGGTTTATCCCGCCAAGCTGCTGCTGCAGAGCCTCCGTTTTCGGAAGCCCGATATGCGCAACGCCGTAATGCTGCCTGTTAAGGTTGCTCGGCTCGACATTGTCGAAGTCAACCAGCAGAAGCCTGCCCACGCCGATTCGCGCAAGCATCACCGCAATGTTCGAGCCAAGCCCGCCAAGCCCGGCGACGGCGACCCGCGCGCCTTTCAGCTTTTCCTGAATGCCCCTAGAGTTGCGCGCATACATTGCGCTTTCAAGTTCGTCGCAAGCCGCCATCGCTTTCAACCCCCGCCGACAAATGAAACGATTTCGATTTTGTCGGCATCGCCAAGCGTTTCGGTTTCGAAAAGTTTTTTGGGAACGATTTTGCCATTTTTCTCGACCGCGACTCTTTGCGCATCGTACCCTTCCCTTTCAAGAAATTCGCCCAACAAGACTTCGCCTTCCGCGGCAACCTGCCGCCCGTTCACTAACATTGCGCCTCCCATCTGCTTTCGCCAAAATGATTTTTGTACAATTCATGGAAATGATGAACCGGACCGTTGCCTTTCCCAAGCCCCGGTGCGCCGGCAATCGCCGCGCTTATGTACGCCTTCGATCGCCCGACGGCATCGTTCACGGAAAACCCAAGCGCAAGATTCGACGCGATCGCCGACGAGAAAGTGCAGCCGGTGCCGTGCGTGTGCTTCGTGTCGATGCGCGGCGCGGGATACTCGAAAAACTCCGCGCCATCGAACAGCACGTCAACCGCGTCGCCGGAACTATGCCCGCCCTTGACGACGACCGCGCGGCACCCCATCGCGCGGATGCGCCGCGCCGCTTCGCGCATGTCGTCCTGCGACGCGATTTCCATGCCGGCAATTTTTTCAGCCTCGGGAATATTCGGCGTTATCACGTCCGCCAGCGGCACGATCTGCGAAAGCAGCGCGTCAATGGCTGAAGGATCCATCAGCGCGCAACCGTTCTTGGCGTACATGACAGGATCGACGACAAGATTGCGCGGCTTGAGCACCACAAGCCTTCCCGCAACCGCCGCCATCGTCTCGCGGCATGAGAGCATCCCGATCTTCACCGCGTCGGGCGGGATGTCGTCGAACACTGCGTCGATCTGCTTTTCGATTATGTCAGGGCACACGTCCTGGTACTCGACGACGGTGAACGTGTTTTCCGCAACAATCGATGTAACGACCGTCATGCCGAAAACGCCGTGCGCCGAAAACGTTTTCAAGTCAGCCTGAATGCCGGCTCCTCCCGAGCAGTCGGAACCGGCGATGCTTAACGCTGTTTTCACAATTTCCTCCTCTGCAATGCGCAAGCCATCAATACGACATCTGCCGCTTGTATGACATGTCCCAGAACAGGTACTCGAACTCGACGCTGGAAATGAAAATGTCTTCTATCTTCTTGCGCTGCGCGTCCGTCATGTTCGCAACCAAGCCGTCAAGCGCATCGTAGAACCATCCAAAAGAATTCTCGAAGTCGTCGCCCGCATATTTCTCGATCCACGACTTGTAAAAATTGCCTTCAAGCTTTTCTGCATACTGCACTTTCAGACGTTTCGCCCAGTCGGAATACGTCCACGCGCACGGGAACACCGTCGCGATCACTTCCGCCAGCCCGCCCGTATGACCGATGGCAAGCATATTAGCAGTGTAAGTCCTGTTGTAAAGCGATGCTTTGGCACCAGCCGCATCCTCCGGCTTTATCCCGAATTTTTCCATGTACCCGCGGTGCAAATCCATCTCGTTGGCAAGGATGGAATACTGGATCGTCGAAAAGCGCGTCATAAACTCTTCGGTGTCCGACTTGATCGCAGCCGTGGCGAAGACCTTGGCGTATTGCAGAAGGTACAAATAATCTTGCTGCAAATAGAACTTGAACTTTTCCTTGTCCAGCGTCCCCGCGCCAATCTCCTGAACGAACGGATGGTTGTACCCGTCCTCCCACACCTTGCCTGCTTTTTCCTTCAAGCTTCTTGAAAACGACATTAAACGCCTCCTCCTAAGTATTCGATCCCAGGAAGCGACGCGCGCCGCCGATCACTACCTACGCCGGCATTATCCGGATCAGGCAAGTGGGTTGAGGCTTCGCCTTCAGCGAAGTCCCTCTCAGCCGCAAAGCAGCACCCCAGGATCTGCGTACAGGATAGCGGGTTTTCGGCGAAAGGGTCAAGAGGGGCGCTACATGCGCGCCAAGGGCGCGGGCGGTTGTTGTGCCATTTTCGTTCGCTCCGAAATCAGAATTATGCGGATTTCACAATTCGCAGTATTGCTTTTGGAATGAGCAGATGTTATAATAGGCCTCTTGCGAAATCAATTTGCCAGCTCGAAATTGCAGATCCCCGCGATCAGGCTGAAATGCAGGCCGAAGCGACGCCTGCGGTTGCGGTATCGCTCCGCAAGTATGCGAAACCACTTCACCAGCCCTATCGCATGCTCGTTACGCGCGCGGGCGCCGGAAAGCTCGCGGTTCCCGCGTTTGCCCTCCGCGCTCAGCGGGCTCTTCTTCGGCGGATCGCAGTTGCCGTGCAACTTTCCCTTGCCTTGGTACCCACTGTCCAGCAGCAGCTTGGCGCTGGTCAGAAAGCGCGTGAGCGACTCCTTGAAGAGCCAGAAGCCGTGGGTTTTCCCAGAGGCGAAGGTCAGGCAAACTATCAGCCGTTGGATTTCCTCACCGCGACCTGCGTTTTCACGGTGTGCCGCTTCTTCTTGCCCGAATAGTGCCTGCGCTGTTTTTTTTGGACGCTCGATAGGCGTTTCCGTCGCGTCCACGAAGATTACCTCGCAGTCCATGCCGTCTTTCAGCAGGGCTTTTTTCCCGGACGGCGAAAAGGCGCCGCTCTTCCTTCGCCAGGACGTCCTCCAGCCACCTGATCGCGCGGTACATGTTGCTTTCGTCTGTCCCGTAGCTGGCCGCAATGCGCGCACACGTGCGGCACTCGCGCAGATACTCGAGCGTCGCAAGGAGCATCTCCTCCAGGCTCAGCTTGGGCTTGCGGCCGCGGCGCTTGCGCTTCTCGATGCGGGCGGTCGCGAGTATTTCCGCCATCTTGGCGAATGTCCCGCGCTTGACGCCTGTCACGCGGCGGAAGTCCTCGTCGCTGTGGGTTTTTAGCGTTCCGCTTTTCATGCCTCATTTTCGTAGGTATGCATTCATTTCGCAAGAGGTCTACTGGATGCCAGGCGCGGAAAAACAACTTCCCAAAGAGCCTTGCAAGGGATGCCAAGGGTAGCCTTTGGCTTGTTGCGTGCCGTTGACACTGGCAAAGGCGTAAGCCTTAGGCGAAAAATGCGTATGGCCTGCCACAGCGCTGGGTTCCTGCAGAAGGTACTATTCGGAAAATAAGCACTGTTGCTCTGTGAGCATGAACGTTCCGCTTGACACATTTAACGTAATCCGCTATAATGTAACCAAGTAGGCGGCAGTCGAACAAAGCTTAACCTGCATGGTTGTACTTTAAAAGGCTACGGTTGCTTGATTAAAGATTGGTATGGAGCAGTATAACGTCATGGGCATAATTCGTGCCGCAAGCAAGCAATTTATGGGCAAAATGGCTCGCTTGATGCCTAAACTCTTAGGTGCTGGGCAGGCTTTTGTATATTCCTGCCAGTAGGGCGGGTAATCTTGTGATTGCCTACCTGTAAAAAAGCACGGCAGGCAATCAAAAAAGGAGTTCTTCAATGAAAACGAAGAAAGCCATGTTTTTGACGGGAACCTTTTTGGTTTTGTTTCTCGTATCGGGTGCCGCTCGCGCGTTTGCTCTGCCCATAAGTGTTGGCGGCGGGGTAACCGTTGGCGGGGAGTCGATTAACCTGGACTGGCCCACTGGCAGTCTCAGCGGTCCTGGTCCTATACTATGGGCCGAGGATAATCGCTTGACCATCAGGCAAAATTCCGTCGGGGCATCGGTATTTTTCGATGCCCACTTTGTCAATCTTTCCGTGGATTTTCTGCAAGGAAACTTCGATGTGAGCGGTCGTATGCCAAATGCCACACCTGGTAATGTTCCTGCTGATATGTTCGTCGGCAGTTGGTCCGCCACGCTAATTAACTTTAACCTTGTCGGCAAGTTCCCAATACCCCTTTTCAACATGCACACCGTGCGCATTTTCCCCATGCTGGGTGCTGGCTACCAAGTAGGCAGCGTGGTCGAGAATTTGGGCGACGGCGGATTATTTGACAGAGGATTCAACAATATAAGGATACTCTTTGGAATAGGCGCTGACTTTGACCTTAACAACCGCGTTTTTATACGCCTGTCATTGCTGCCTTACTACCACCTGACAAGGAGAGTTACCTTGGCGCTGGTGGATCCCACCAGCCCCCCAGATCAGACCCCATTCGTCGCCCACGGCGGGTTTGGCACGAACGCAACCCTCGCTTTTGGCTTTAGGTTGGGAAGCAACCCTCAGCCGATGCCCCAACCCAGGAATCGGGGGCAAGCACCGCAAAACATCGAGCCGCAGGTAACTGCCGAGCCGCAAGTAATTGCCGAACTGCCGCCAAACCCTGAGCCGCAGGAAAGCGTCGAATAGCACATATGCCTCACCGCTGTGTATCGCTCGGCAGCGTGCACAGCGAGTGCGTGCGTTGAATTGGTCTATGGCTAAGCTTGCCCCATAATTCTCTGGCAGTCGTCCTCGAGGCTCGGAATCATTTGCCAGTATGCAAAAAAGCTGTTTAAATTTTTCTCTATGATGGAGGCTTGGGCTAGGTTTCTCAAAGCGAAATACTCGTGTGTGACAAAACCTATCAGGAAAAAATCCTTCGGTATCACGGAGTAAGCACTTCATGTTCGCCTAGGATTTCTCTATCGGGTTGCAGTCAGGTGAATACGGCGGCGCCATGTTTGACGTAGCGACCAGCGAAGCGGAGGTATTCCAGCGCCCATATTTTTTCTTCATGGACACGGACCAGTTCGGGGTCGGGGCTTGGGTGTTCGCAGACGCGAGATTCATCGAGCTTTCGGTCGGGTTGCAAGGCGGCATTTTGGATGTCGAGATTGGCAGGGAGGCGGACGACAGGGAGCATATCGATGAGGTAAATCGCGGCTCGTTTCTTGCGGCGGATGTTAATCTTTTGCTAAAATTTCCTTTCGCTTTGCGGGGCGGCAGCATTTCCGTGTTCCCGCTTTTGGGGGCGGGGTATCATTTCGTGGTTGCGGCGAATATCGAAGGCGAAACCATTCGCGCGTTGTCCGACTTTAACGTCTGGAAGATCAATTTCGGCGCGGGCGGCGACTTTGCCTTGCGCGAAAATTTGTTTTTAAGGCTTTCGGCTTTGGGGTATTACCGGTTTCCCAGCGACCGCGAGCGCGATTTTCAGCGCGAGACGCCGGGCTCGAACGTATCCACGGGCGGCTTCGGCGGCACGTTGAGAATCGGTCTCGGACTTAGGCTGTAAGCGATCGCGCACTTTGCACGTCTGGCGTGAAGGGCGTGCAAAGCCGCCGAAGCATTTGCTTCCCACGATCCCGTTCTTTCTATATAATTGCAGGCATGGCAGGGCGAACTGGATGCGATGGCAAGGCGGCGATGGGAAATCCCGTCGTTTGCAGGAAGGCGGGCGCGTGGCGCGGTTCCGGGGCGGCGCCGGCTAAAAGCGCAAGACCGAAATGAACAGGCTGTTTGAAACCGTTTACATTCTGCTTAACAAAAAATCACGACGGCGAAAGAGCTTGCCGAGCATTTCGGCGTGTCGCAAAGGACGGTTTATCGCGACGTGGACGCGCTGACTCTCGCTGGCATTCCCGTGTACACGGAGCAGGGGAAAGGCGGCGGAATCAGCTTGATGCCTGGTTTTGTGTTGGACAGATCCATCTTGAGCGAGCGGGAGCAAAGTGAAATCCTTTCGGCGGTGCAGGGGCTTGTCAGCATCAGAACCGTTGAAACAAACCAGGTGCTGCAAAAGCTGTCGGCTATGTTCAATAAAAACCTGCCCGATTGGGTGGGAGCCGATTTTTCCCACTGGGGATCGGAAACCTTCAGCGAAAACAATATTTTCA
>Ga0209755_10007184_pt1 | contig 12122 bp, 9 predicted proteins | sample TergutCo191P1_FD_187301 | JGI IMG/M metagenome (GOLD analysis project Ga0209755, IMG submission 187301) | Cornitermes sp. P1 segment gut microbial communities from Petit-Saut dam, French Guiana - Co191P1 (SPAdes) (version 2) | ecosystem: Host-associated > Arthropoda: Insects > Digestive system >...
ACGTGTTCAAAACCGTGCGAAATCTCGGGCTGCCCATAGAAGTGCTCAAGGACGAAAATGACCGGCAGCACTGGTATTCGGCAGTATTTATCGAATGAGGTATAACTATAAATGAAAGAATATCCAAGCGAAATAAATAATCCCGCCCTGGACAAAGCCGAACGTCTGGCTTCCCTGAGCGCCTTTGAAGCGGAAAGCCGGACATCCTCCTTTGACCGCTCCAAGGCCGAAATAAACAACCACATCCACACGATTTACAGCTTCAGCCCCTACAGCCCAAGCATGGCGGCCCTTCTTGCCAGGGACGCGGGACTGGCCGCCGCGGGCTCGGTTGACCATGATTCCATCGGCGCGGCACACGAAATGCTTGCCGCCTCTGCGGTTTTGGGCATAGGCGGCTGCGTGGGCTTTGAAGTCCGGGCGAGTTTCAAAAACAGCGTGGACGGAAGCGCAAGCCCCTTTGCCGCAAAGAAGATCAACAACCCCGATTCGGAAGGTTATGCGTACATGACCGTCCAGGGGATTCCCCGTCAGTCGATACAGGCGGCGGCGGATTTTCTTGCGCCGCTTAGGGCGGAGCGCCTTAAACGGACGGAAAAAATGGCTGTTTCGGCTAACGCGCTGCTTGGGAAAGCGGGCCTTTCGGAAATTGATTTTCAGCGGGATATCTGTGACCGCTCGAAATACGCGGAGGGAGGAGGAATTACCGAACGCCACCTCCTTGCGGCGATTGCGGAAAAGTTTATCCATAAATACGGAAAAGGGCCGGAACTTGCCAAAGGACTCACGTCAGGAAGCGGGATAACGGTTTCGCCCAAACTCCAGGCACTGCTTTCCGATCCGAACAACCCTCATTACCTGTACGATCTTTTGGGCGTTTTGAAAACCGAATTCCTTCCCGGAATTTATATTCAGCCCGACGAAAAAGAATGCATTCCGGCCAAAACAGTAACGGCCTTTGCCCGCTCTATTTCCGCCATTCCGGCCTATGCGTATCTTGGCGATGTGGGCGAATCCCCCACAGGCGACAAGAAAGCCGAAAAGTTCGAGGACGATTATATCGAAGAACTTTTTGTGGAGCTTTCCGGCCTGGGTTATCAGGCAGTGGCATATATGCCGCCGCGCAATACCCTTGAACAGCTTAACAAAGTCAGACGCCTTGCCGCCGAACAGGGTTTTATGGAAATATCAGGCGTTGACATTAACAGTTCCCGCCAATCGTTCAACTGCCCCGAAGTAGCGCGTGACGAGTTCCGCCACCTTTTGGACACCACATGGGCGCTCATCGCCCACGAACGGCTTGCAACAGTGGACGAGCGTTACGCGCTTTTTTCGGAGAAAAACCCGCTCGCTTCCCTGGACCTGGCGGCCAGGGTTGAAGCCTACGCAAACTTCGGGAAAAAACTTGACCTCTACCGCCCGGATGAATCCGCGTCTGAAATCGCGGAAAAAATAGCAAAAGGAAGTGCCCCATGAATAACCTGAGTTTTGCCGCCCTTGTCCGAGGGCTCTGTATTGATGTAAGCGGAAAACCGCAAATCGTGGTGTGCGATGCTGCGGAAGAAGGACTGATCCCCGCCGGAGCAATGCGCGTTGAAATTGCCCCCAACGAAAGCGAGGAAAACACCGCGCTCATTATGCGCAAAGCCTACGAAGCCTGGAAAACATCTGCGGCGCTGCCCTCGTGCGCTGCGTTATGCGTCAATGGCAAAACCGAAGTCCTGTACTGGATAGACGGAGACCTTGATTCAGCCAGAAAACGTTGTACGGAAAAAAACGCATCCCCCCGGACAGAAACTGCCCCGCGCCATGAACCGCTGATTAAGGCCGAAGAACGGGCGAATGTGGTAAAAAACCGTGTAGCCCTTGTTACCGGCGGCGCTCAGGGCATTGGGGCGGAAATTGTCAAAAACCTGGCGGCAAGCGGAGCGATTGTTTTTATCGCGGACATGAATCTTGAAGGAGCGAATAAACTCGCCGATGAAATCAACGCCGCCGAAAAACGGACAGCAGCTTTGGCAGTTCAGGTAAATGTGTGCGATGAAACTTCTGTCGCAAAGATGTTTGACACCGTTGCTGAAACCACAGGCGGGCTTGACCTCTGCGTCAGCAACGCCGGCGTACTCAAAGCCGGAAGCGTTCTGGAACAGGAACTTGCGGATTTTAAATTCGTCACCGATGTCAACTATACCGGCTTTTTTGTCATAAGCAAATACGCCGGACGCCTTTTGCGGACACAGCACCGTACCGCGCCGTCATGGAAAACAGACATAGTGCAGATCAATTCCAAATCGGGACTGGAAGGCTCAAACAAAAACGGCGCGTATGCGGGCGGCAAATTCGGCGGCATCGGCCTTGTGACAAGTTTCGCCAAGGAGCTTGTAGAATACAATGTCAAAGTGAACGCCCTCTGCCCCGGCAACTTCCTGGACGGCCCGCTGTGGTCGCACCCGGAAAACGGCCTTTTCGTCCAGTACCTTAAAGCCGGCAAAGTTCCCGGCGCGAAAACCGTGGCCGATGTCCGCTCCTTCTACGAAGCAATGGTTCCCATGAAGCGGGGCTGCACCGGCAAAGACCTGACACGGGCGCTATACTACATCGTGGAGCAGGAGTATGAAACGGGGCAGGCCATTCCGGTAACGGGCGGGCAGGTGATGCTGCATTGAGCAAAATGGTGATCAGATATTAACTTCTTTGTTTTCGTGTTCGTCCAGAGTTTTTAAAAGCGCAACAGCCAAATCGCGGTTTTTTTTGTTTAACCGGCCCCAAATATCAATCAATAAACGCATGTCTTTAGGGAAGGAAGCCTGTTTTTTCTCATCAAAATGATCCCTTCCGGTAACAAGGTTTTCTACTGTTATCCCTAGCGCCTGGGCGATTTTTACAGCAGAAACCGCATTTGGGATGGCATTATGCGTATTTAGGTAGTTATCCAAGGTGTGCTTTTTTATTCCCGTTATGGCAGAGAGTTCCTTTACCATCATACCGGCATAAGCCAATTCAGATTTGAGATTTTCCTTAAAACCCATTTTATTGAGATTAGTCTAAAAGGAATAATATTACCTTGCTATTATTCCTATAAAATGATATTATTTGCATATTCTTATTCTAATAAGAATAATATACATGGAATAAACATAATGAACAAAAAGTAAGGAATCAATATGAAAAAGTTGTTTTTAGGAATCGCACTGGTGGTGTTTTCTGCATTGGCTCAGTATCATTGTCCGGAAGCCCATTTTAGGGTAGAGCCGATAGACGGCGGCAGATCGATACAGATTACCGGGTACGTAGGTAATAACCGGACAGTCCGTATCCCGCCCACGATACGAGGCTTGCCTGTCAGCCATATCGGAGACAGAGCATTTCAGCAAAAAAATCTGATCTACGTGACCATACCCAACAGTGTCATCCATATCGGGAACTTCGCCTTTGAAAAAAATCAACTGACCAGCATAGTCATTCCCAATGGTGTTACGGACATTAATACCCGTGCATTTCATGATAATCAATTGACAAACGTAATTATTGGCAATAGCGTTACCATCATCAGAGACGGCGCGTTTAGAAATAACCAATTGACCAACATAACCATTCCCGGCAACGTAAGCTCCATCGGGTTTGGAGTATTTAGGAATAACCAACTTACCCGAGTCACCATTCCGGGACATACTCGCTTTCAGAATCCTACCGGAAGGAAAAACGATGCCACCAGCGCATTTGACGCAGGGGTTGTAATTGCGCGTAACTAAACCCACGTCAAGCCCGCAATTGACAAAAGGAAAATACATCTTATACAGTAAACAAGGGAGAAACCAATGTACTTCAAGAAACTTGCCGGAAAAAAGTGCTATTTATCGCCAATGGACGTTAATGATGCTGAAATTTATGCAGAATGGTTAAACGATTTGGAAATAACCGCAAATTTAAGCATGTACAATGGCGTCATAACTGTTGAGGCGGAGAGGGAATTTTTGGCAAAATTATCAAAGGAACACAATTATTCAATAGTTGACATAGAAACAAACGCCTTGATTGGGAGTTGTGGTTTTATCGAATTGGATCATCTAAATCAAACAGCAGAAGCCGGAATTTTTATCGGCAACAAAAATTATTGGAATAAGGGTTATGGCACAGAATCATTTTGGCTGCTATTGGATTATGGGTTTAAGGCATTGAATTTATACAATGTCATGCTGCGGGTTTATTCCTTTAATGAAAGAGCAGCAAAAATGTATGAGAAATTGGGCTTCAAGGTTATTGGCAAAAGGCGGGAAGCATTAAGGCGGGGAAATACCGCATACGACATAATTTTTATGGATATATTGAAAAACGGGTTTTATGGAAGAAATAATCCGGAAAGGCTGGACGAAATGCTCTTGTGCCGTGTTTGAGCCGCAGCAACGATGCCGGATTATCCCTGATATGGCTTAATGGAACCTACACTTTCACCTTTTTTCTGCCGATAATGAGCATGTCTCAGCTTTTATTCTAAAAGGGGTTTTTTTAATGTTATTGATGCTGCCAAAAGGGTTTTTCAGTCTTCCGTCTTCAAAATATCGCCTTTGGTCAGCCGCAGGTTCCCTTGGCTTCGGCATTGTCGGTGTGTTTTTGGGGATTTCCATAATAGCGGCCTTTTTGGAGACGGGGACTTTACTGTCCGCACCCGGTTCCTTTTTCGGCGCTTCCTTTGGGGGCCTGGCCCTCATTATCCCCGCGTTCTTTTTGTACGCCGCCTTTATCCTTGCCGAGCCGAAATACCAGCCGGAACACATTTTTATCCTTGGCAGTATTGTTTTCCCGTTTTTTACGCTGGCCCTGGGCTTTTTCTGGATACGCGAATTTGAATCGCTCAGGGAAATATCGCCCTTCATTGCCAGGGCGGGGAGGATGGGCATAGGCTTTTTTGCCTTTTTCCTTGTCAGCCTTGAAGTTCTTGTTATCGTCCTCTTGCGCCTCTTGTTCTTCAAAAGAGAGCCGGCGCAGGAAGAAGTCCCGCTTCGCAGACGGAGCACGCCGCCCGCACAGGAAGCGCAGTATCCCGAACCACACGACAATGACAGCGACGACAGCGAGGCCCCGGAGGAGGAGCCCTCAATGCACGAGCCCCCTCCCGACTATCCTGAAAAACCCAGGCCGAAAAACCTTAACGACATATACACCGAAGCCGCCGCCGCAATCGCCGTTGACGAGGTGTTCAAGGCGGCTGTGCTGGCGGCACGGGGAATGCCCGCTGCTGCGCCGCCGCCCGTTCCCGCCCAACCCAAAGACGAATACATCCCTGAAGATATTCCGGAAATCCCCGAAGACTTTATTGAAGAAAAAAAAGCCCCTGCCGCTGCCAAAACAGCAAAAACTGCCAAAACAAACGCTGACGTGGAAAAGGCCCTTGCCGAGGCAGCGGCAATAGCGGAGGAAGAAGCGGCCCGGCAGGAAGACAAAAAAAGCACAGATTCCGCCGGAAGGGCGCTTCGTGAGAAAAAGCGCCGCATGCCCTACTTTGTCCCGGTGGAGGGCATACTCAAACAGTACCCGGACGGCGAATACTGGGTCATTGACGAGGAAACCCGAAACGCCGCCCTCACCCTCAAAGAGACATTCAAGGAATTCAATATCCAGGTGGAAGTGACGGGCATACGGAAAGGGCCGGTCATCACCATGTTTGAAATCCTGCCCGCGCCCGGCATACGGCTCACCAAAATCGAAGGCCTGGCAGACAATATCGCCCTGCGGCTGGCGGCCCAGTCGGTGCGTATCGTGGCGCCCATACCGGGAAAACACGCGGTGGGCATTGAGGTCCCCAACGCGAAACGGAGCATTGTGTCCTTCCGCGAAATTATCGAGGAGGAACTGGGGCGGGACGGGAAAAAGCCGGAAATCCCCATGGTGCTTGGAAAAGACATCACCGGCGAGGCGGTTACCGTAGACCTCGTACAGATGCCGCACCTCCTTATCGCCGGTTCTACGGGTTCGGGAAAGTCCGTGTGCGTCAACTCGATGATCCTCACGATACTGTACCAGAAGGCCCCGACAGAGTGCCGCCTCATCCTTATCGATCCCAAGATCGTGGAGCTGAAACTCTACAACGATATCCCCCATCTTCTGACGCCGGTCATTACCGAGCCCAAAAGGGCGTTCCAGGCTTTGCAGTACTGCACCTACGAAATGGAGCGGCGCTATGCCTGCCTGGACAGCATGGGCGTCAGGGACATACGGAGCTACAACCGGCGCATAAAAGAACGGAATATTGCCACGGAGCATATGCCGTATATCGTGGTGGTTATTGACGAGTTTGCCGACCTCATGGCCACCACCGGCAAAGAGCTGGAAAGCACCGTGGCCCGTCTTGCGGCCATGAGCCGTGCGGTGGGTATACACCTCGTCCTTGCCACACAGCGGCCTTCCATTGACGTTATCACCGGACTCATTAAGGCAAATATCCCCAGCCGCATCGCTTTTATGGTAGCTGGCAGGATGAACAGCCAAATCATCATTGACAGCCCGGGGGCGGAAAAACTCTTGGGAAAAGGGGACATGCTCTACGCCGGCGTGGTCGACCCCTTCCCCATCCGCATGCAGGGGGCCTTTGTCTCCGAGGAAGAAGTCGAGCGGGTTGTTGACTACGTGAAAAGCCTGGGCGAACCTGACTACATTGACGATGAAATGTTCTTTGACGATGAGGATGAAGACACTGACCCCTCCCTCTTTTCAGACGGGGACGACCCCCTGTACGAAAAGGCCCTGGAGATTGTCATGCAGCAGGGCAAAGCCAGTGCCAGCTATATACAGCGGCGGCTAAAAATCGGCTATAACCGCGCGGCCCGCCTTGTGGAGATGATGGAACATTACGGCGTTGTAGGGCCGGCACAGGGCTCAAAGCCACGAGAACTGCTGCGGGGTGCTGCCCTGAATTAGCGCCTCGCAGGTTCTTACCTGGTTACGTCCCAGGTTCTTGGCGGCGTAAAGGGCAGTGTCGGCTTTTCTGAGCGAAGTTTCCAGGGTGTCATCCTCAAGAAAGCCCGCCAGCCCTATGCTGCAGGTAATTTTTATTTTAATGCCTTCGTATACCGCAACATGGCTTTCTATGTTCTCCCGAATCCGTTCAACAATGTGGAAAGCATCCGCGGCTTCCAGGTCGGCAATGAGAAAGGCAAATTCCTCGCCCCCGTAACGTCCCACAAGGTCATAGGAGCGGATAGTCTGACGGATAATAAGCGCGACCGTTTTCAAAATAATGTCCCCTGCGGCATGGCCGTAGGTATCGTTAATGTTTTTGAAGTAGTCAATGTCCAGCATCCCCACATATATTGGCTGCTTTAACCTGAGCGCCCTTTTTATACCCGCATTGGCAAGCTCGGTAAAATGCTTTCGGTTATAAAGGCCGGTAAGGCCATCACAGCAGGCGGCAATTTCCAGTTCCTTCATCAAAATAACGCTGTCAGTTATATCGCTGAAAATGATGATCTTGGCCATAACAGCCTTATTGTCTGAATAGACGGGGCTGATACTGGCCTTGTAATACCTGATACCCTCGGCACAGGCTTCTTTCATGGAAAACTCGGCAGAATGGCTTTCCATGGTTCCCAATTCCGCCGGCCAGTTTTTCACGGCAAAAATGCTTTCCCCCTTTTTGAGTGTCAGCATATCCGGAAACATTTCCACAGCGGCAGGGTTGGACGACAGGTAATTGTTGTTCTCGTCTACCAGGACAAACCCTTCTTTTATGTGTTCCATCGCGCTCACTGTGGCTATGGAGATAATATCGAAAATATTAAACCTCACAACCCCTATGTAAAGAAAGAAACTCATAATGGCCAGCGAGTGGGGGGTAAAATTGACAAGCTGCTCATTAACCCCTGTCACAATGGAGATGAGGTAAAGGATCTCGGCTATGGAGGGAATAAGGGCGCAATAAAAGAAAATAAGAAGCACCTTTCGGTATTTGTTTTTCCACTCTTTCAGGCGGTAGATCATTATCCCAAAGGTCAGGAGCATGCAGAAAATCGGGAACATGCGGGTTACAAAATAAAGCGGGCCGGGGGTAAAAACCAGATGATTGGTGATGGTTCTATCAAAAACATAGTCCACATACACCAAACCGTGGATTCTCGTAGTCCACATGGCAAAAAGTGATGACATGGATACCATAAGCATCGGGATCTTAACAAAAAGCGCGTGTATCTTAATATTGCAATAATCCGCCACGAAAAAGAAGGCCAAAGGAGCCACAAAAAACCCGATATACAGAACCCTTACAGCCGCAAATGCTTCTTCGGCATTGGTACTGGTCAATTCCAGCAAATACCCGATGAGATAGATAATAATAACAACCTGCATCAGCAAAAAGTAATTTCTTTTGCTGCTCTGGCTCCGAAAGAGCGCATAGACCCCGATAAAGAGAGACAAAACCAGGGCAAAGCAGACCATAAAAATCAAAAGTGTATGTATCATTTTTTACATCGTTTTCTTATATTTTTTCCAAAATGTATATTAAGTATAGTTGATGACTTTTATTTTTAAAAGATTTGTCGAAACTTTTTTTAAAAAAGTTCACCGTAAAATATCTGTTGTATTGACAGCTATCAATACCTCTGCCAAAATGGGTAGCGCGTGAAGTTACGATATAATATAGGAGCAATAGCGTATGCCGCGAAACAAGCACCCTGAAGAAACCATTAAAAAGATTCTGGACGTGTCCCTGGAATTGTTTCTTGAAAAAGGGTATGAACAGACCACTGTTTTGGATATTGTAGCAAACCTGGGCGGCTTGACCCGCGGGGCGTTTTATCACCACTTCAAGACCAAGGAAGATGTCCTTAACGCCCTGCTGGAGAAGTATTTTACCGAAAACGCCCCTTTTGAAAGGGTAAAAGGCGAAAAAGGGCTAAATGGTTTGGGCAAGCTTACAAAAGCGATGAATAACATGCTGACGGTAGAGAAGAACGTAGGTATCACCAAAACAGCACAGGCCCTGTTGTCCGTGTCCAACCCCCGCTTTTTGGCAAGGCTGCTGCAGAGCAACAGGGAAGTAGCCCCGATTCTCCAGTCATTGATAGAAGAAGGCATAGAGGACGGCTCCATCAAGCCCGGAAACGCCAGGCTTTTGACGGAACTTTTCATACTCCTCGTTCATTTTTGGACTTTCCCGACGATTTTTCCCGACACAAGGGAAGTTTTTGGAGAGAAAGTTCTGATCATAAAGCAGATACTGGACACTCTTGGCTTGCCGTGTTTGGACGAAAGTTTCATGGAAAAACACGAAATTTGGGCGGAATTATTGAATATCACCCCGGAAGCCTGACTTTTTCCGCGGCAAATCCGGCTCAAAAAACCCGCTGAAGCAGGAAAAACAAAAGCGGGGCAGTAACGATAGAAAGAAGGGTGCTGACAAAGACTATCCGGGAAGCCAGTTCTTTGTCCGCCCCGTATTTATCCGCCAATATGGAAGTAGTTGCCCCGGCGGGCATGGCGCTTAAAAGGACTGATATACCCGCAACCATGGGTTCCGGACGGAAAATAAGCAGTATCCCCATAACCGAAAGGGGAATCAGCACAAGGCGGATGGAGGTATAATAAAGCACCAGACCACTTAAAATTTTCCTGGTATCCACCGTTGCAAGAATACCGCCTACTACCATCATGGAAACCGGAATGGTACAAGCGCCCAGGCTGAAAAGCAGCCGGGAAACAAGAGCCGGCGGGGTAAAGTTTGCAGCCATCACGATGATGCCGAGGTAGGTGGCTATCATGCAGGGGTGAAGAAACACCTTTTTCAGACTGCCTTTACTGCCAGTGAATATCATCAACCCCACAGTCCAAAGGGCCACTCTGGCCGGAATCAAATAAGCCGCCACATAGGGCAGCGCTTCAAGGCCGTAAATGCTTTCCACCACCGGATTCCCCAAAAAGGCAGCATTGGAGATAAGTGTCGCGTATATCAGGACTTTTTTCTGCTCCGCGTTCACCCATTTATAAAGCACCAGAGCAAGCACAGAAGAAAGCGCCAAAATACCCAGGGAAATGACCAGAATAACCCCCAAAGCAGGGAGCTGCGAACGATCCGTGCCGAAAAATGAGGACAGTATATTGGCAGGAAGAAACACGTAAAGGATGAGATCTGTCAGGGAAGAACGGGAACGATCATCTACTATGCGGGTTTTTACGGTTATGGCCCCAACCAGCATCAGGCAGATGAGGAAAATTTGCACCATGAATATGTTGTGGAAGTCAGCCAAATGATCCTGGGCCGGATCGAACGGCCGACCTGCCGCTTAGGAGGCGGCCGCTCTATCCACTGAGCTACAGGACCTTACCTATTTATATCTTTCACGGGCTATATTGTCAACAGACCTTTATAAAGAGATAATGGACGTATGGTCAGACGAGTTTATCTGGAAAAAAAAGACGGTTTTGACATGGAAGCCCAGCGGCTTAAAGAAGAGCTCGCCGGTTTTCTTGGGGAAAAATACCCGGAATTGGCCGAATTAGCGGGCGTGCGAATTCTAAAACGTTACGATGCGGAGCACCTTGACGAAGAGCAGTTTAAGGACGTTACCGGAGCGGTGTTTTCAGAGCCGCAGTGCGACAAGGTTTTCTACGGCACCGAAGTTCCCGCAAAAAAAGGCGAGCGTTTTTTCGGCGTTGAGTACGTGCCCGGTCAGTACGATCAACGGGCCGATTCCGCAGAGCAGTGCGCGGAACTGGTTACCGGCATAAAGCCCCGCATCAAAACCGCGGTCATGTACCTTTTCCAAAGCCCCGGCAAACCCCTTTCCGATACGGCCCTGGAGGGAGTAAAAAAGTACCTTATCAACCCGGTGGAATCCAGGGAGGCTTCCGCCGAGCTTCCCCTTTCCCTGGAAGAAAACGAAAGCGACCCGCCGGATGTGCCTGTGCTGACCGGCTTTATCGAATCCGCGGCCCTTGAAGAACTGGCCAAACAGTACGGCCTTGCCATGTCGCCGGAGGATATTCTTTTCTGCCGGAATTATTTTGCAGAGGAAGGCAGAGACCCGACAGTGGCGGAACTGCGGGTGCTGGATACATATTGGTCGGATCATTGCCGCCATACCACCTTCAACACCATTCTGGAAGAAATAACAAGTTCCGGCGATAACGATGACCTTGCAAAAGCGCTGGAACTTTACGAGGAAACCCGCCGGGAAGTATACGGCGCGGCGGCGGAAAACCGGCCGCGAACACTCATGGACATGGCTACCCTTGGGGCAAAAGCGCTGAAAAAAAAGGGTCTTCTTGCCGACCTGGACGACTCGCCGGAGGTCAACGCCTGCACGGTAAAAATCACAGCGGAGTTTTCCGATGGAAGTTCCGGCGGCCTTGCCGAGCCCTGGCTGCTCCTTTTCAAAAACGAAACCCATAATCATCCCACCGAAATAGAGCCGTTCGGAGGGGCCGCCACATGCCTGGGCGGCGCTATACGTGACCCCCTTTCGGGGCGTGCGTTTGTGCACCAGGCCATGCGCATAACGGGCGGCGCTGATCCCAGGGTTCGGCTCCAGGACACCCTGCCGGGAAAACTGCCCCAGATTAAAATCGCCCGTGAGGCCGCGGCTGGTTATTCGTCATACGGCAACCAGATAGGACTTGCGACCGGACAGGTGGCGGAATTTTACCATTCTGGCTTTCTCGCCAAACGGATGGAACTGGGCGGCGTTATCGGTGCGGTACCCGAAGCCTGGGTGCGCCGGGAGGAGCCAAGCCCCGGGGACATTGTTATCCTGGTCGGCGGCAGAACCGGCAGGGACGGCATAGGAGGCGCAACCGGCTCCTCCAAGGTTCAATCCGGCGAGTCTGTGGAAAGCGCCGGTGCGGAAGTGCAGAAAGGGAACGCCGTGGAAGAACGAAAACTCCAGCGCCTTTTCCGCAAAGCCGAAGTATGCCGCCTTATCAAGCGCTGCAACGACTTTGGCGCGGGCGGCGTTTCCGTGGCGGTGGGCGAACTCGCGGCGGGCCTGGATATCAACCTGGACGCGGTGCCCAAAAAATACGCCGGACTTGACGGCACCGAACTTGCCATTTCCGAATCCCAGGAACGGATGGCAGTCGTTATCGCCGCCGCCGATGCGGAAGCGTTCATACACCATGCCGCGGATGAAAACCTG
>Ga0209755_10007185_pt1 | contig 12120 bp, 11 predicted proteins | sample TergutCo191P1_FD_187301 | JGI IMG/M metagenome (GOLD analysis project Ga0209755, IMG submission 187301) | Cornitermes sp. P1 segment gut microbial communities from Petit-Saut dam, French Guiana - Co191P1 (SPAdes) (version 2) | ecosystem: Host-associated > Arthropoda: Insects > Digestive system...
TAGGGGCATTGTGGTAACTCAAAAAAGGCGTAGTTATTAGGCAGTGTTAGCCCCCGTATTCATTCACGGGCTACGCAATATTCCTTTCGTCTGCCAAAGCAGAACGGGTTTCCCGCGGCAACCGCGGGGCTCCCTTGTTTATAAGCATCCAACCCTAAAGCCGGTTGGTTTTGGTATCGGCATCCCTTCCGCACGCTAAGCGATAACCTTTACCCTGCGGGGTTGACACACAACGCTATGCGTGGGTTGCGTTCCGTTTCAGCCCCAGTTTCCACGCCTTCCCATTCTACCAATTTTTTGAAACCTTGTCAAGCAGTATCGCCAACCCGAAATAATATAACTGTTATATTAGTGTTGCGTGGCTAACGTATATCTAAATATATTATTCCTTTCCCCAAAGGGAACACTTACCCCACCACGCTTGATAAAGCCCTTTTTGAGCGGTTGGAACAAAGCACCATAGAGGGCTATTAACCATAACGCTATGCGTGGGGGTAGCGTTTTGGTTTAGCCCATATTTATCTACCTTGTAAACACCCTGCCCCCAAAAAGGATACAGCGTCAAGGCGTTTTCGGCAAAAAAAGCGGGAAAACCAAGGCAACTTATGGTTTTATACGCAATCAAAAAAATCATCGTCCGTTGCTTTATTGTCCGGTTTCCTTGCTTTCAGTAACAGGGGATTGAATAAAACATCGAAAGCATTGTCTATACTCATAGTCCCATCCCCATTCAGCAGGGGCTTGTTTGCCTCAAACGCATCGCCAACCTGCTTTTTATTGGCGTTGTGTATATCTCTTGGTATTTCGGGCGGTATGAACTGCTCTTGAAAATCAATCAGCAGTTTGCCGTATTCGTTCCAAAATGCCGATGGGCTAAGTTCATTTATGTGTAGGTAGTTTCCAAGCATTTTTTGTTGTGGTTTATGCCCCATAAAGTAATCAATGAGTAGCAGTTGGTCTTTATACTTTGTGGCTAACAGAGTTTGGAAAGTATGTCGTAAGGAATAAAATGTTATGTTCTTTTCCTTCATTTCCCTTTCAAGTTCCTTGTCATTTGTCGCTTGTAATGCTTCTATGAGATTGCCCGTTTCTTGTAGCGTTTCCCTTACTTTTATACGCCTGTATAACTCCATAACGGCTTTTCCGTATATTTTGTCTTTGCTTTTTGGCTCTTCAAAAAAAAGAAAATCACCTTTTTCTATTTTCCTGCTTTGGATATGCCCTTTCAGCATTCCAACTATAAAGGGGTGTAAGGGTATTTTCCTGTATTCGTCATTCCCACTATTGAAAAAATCGGTCTTGCTGTTGAAAACACTTAGATAGTAGGCATTTTCGCTTTTTATGTATTTTATATCGTTTCTCTTTAACTTGCCAATCTCACTATTACGCATTCCGCAGGTTAGCCCTATCGCGGACAACATAAACAACAGCATATCCGGTGGTTCGTTTGGATTGCCACCGAAAAACATTTTGTCGTCCAATATGCCAGCAAGGTAGTTGTCCGGTAAAATCCCAGGCGTTTTCCGTTTCGCCCTATCCTCTTTCGTTTTCTTTATATGAGCGTCTTTCATTCCATAGGGAAGTTGCGTTATTACCCCCTTTCTTTCGTGGTATTTCAGTATCCTCACAAAACCGCTTAATAGAGTATTGATCGTAAAGGTTGTTAGTTTTTTCCCCGTCTTTGGCGATACTGCTTCCATCTGTAAGTAGGTTTTGAACTCACTATAAATGGAGCGTGTTATATCCTTTACGGAACTCACGTTTTTTTGCCGTAAATACGGGATTAGGTAGGTATCCAAAAACCCGGTGTATTTTTGTCTTTGGTCTGGCGTTAAAGCCCTTCCCCCATTGGCTGTATCGTCTTGTAAATACTTGCTACCCTCTTGGTAGTAATCCCATAGCATTTTGTAAAAACCGCTCCCGCTGTTTCTTTCCTTCCGTATTTCCTTTCGCTCTTTGTATTCCCGTATAATCGCGTCCCTGTTTTCTATGGCAAAGGATTTTGCCTCTGTTTCATTGTCAGTGTCGGTTGATTTTTTCGTGGGTATCCATTTTTTTGTTTCCGGGTCTTTGTATCGCACGGCATAGTAAAAGCCCGACTTGTATCTGTCGCTTTCCACCTTCATCAAGTAAAAGCCGTATTTTTTTTCGGCGTTTTCCATTACGCCACTTTCGCACACAAGAGCGTTTGCCGTCAATAATAGTGTATTCAGTTGTCTGATTATGGATGAAAGTTTTTGCTCTTTCACTTTATCGCCTCTTAATAAACGCAAATGAACGATAAACGCCGGTGATTTACGCCGCTGGACGCTAATCACCGGTGTTTATACATCATTACGCCTCTTTCGCTTTAAACGAAATGGAGGAAATGCCCTTTACGGCATTTTCTGGTGTTTCTGGTGTTTCGGCTGTTTTCCTTGCCTTTCGTGCCTTGGCTGAAACCTTGGCTTTGGTGGCGTTTGCTTGTGCCTTATCCTTATTGCTACGTGAAAGCCAAAGAATAACGTCCGGGCGATAAAACACGGCACTACGCGGGCTGATATACTTAGCCGGCAAGCCTTGAACCCTTATAAGCCGGCTTAGGTTTTTTGGGGTAATGTTGAACCTGCCAAACTCGGCTAACAACTCTTCCCTGCTAAGAAAATCGCCTTGACTGATTGACATAAGAACCTTCCTGAAAACCGCCTATGGGCTTATTCAGTGTCCCCATAGGCTGTATTTTTTGGTTCTTTTGGAGTGTAAAACGCGGGAAAGGTCATAAAAAGGTCAAAAAATCCCGTTTTTTAGGACTTTTTTGGTTTGCTTTATTCCTTTTTATGACTTTATTTCGCCATTTTTTACAGTTTCTTATGATTTAAGGAACTCTCTTTGCCAGCGAAGAGACTTGAACTCTTACATCCTTGCGAATAGTAGATTTTGAGTCTACCGCGTCTGCCATTCCGCCACGCTGGCAATGACCTAAGTATACCGCAAAACCGGAATAGGTTCAACACCGGTTTGTCGATAATAGGACTGGCGCGTGAAAACCGGGGCACCTGCACAGAAAGGCAAGCGGATGTTTGCACCGGGAACAAAAACACGCCACCATAAACGAAGGGGAACGCCATGGATAAAGAATCGGGTTTTAATGGAAAAAGTTATTCGATAGTCATCACGACCACCGCCGGCATGGATTCGGCAAAGGAAATCGCCAGGCTTCTTGTGGAAAAGCGATTGGCGGCCTGTGTACAAATGTTTCCCATCGAAAGCGTGTACCGTTGGCAGGGTAAAATTTGCGCGGACAGTGAAACGACGTTGTTCATCAAGTCAAAAACGGCGCTGTTCGATGAAATCAAGGCGACTATCAAGGAAAAACACACCTATGAAGTTCCGGAAATCATACAAGTACCAATAACGGGCGGTCTGCCGGAATACCTAAAATGGATTGAAGATAATTGACATCCGGAACACCCTTCGCTAACATGCATGCAGATGCATTTATCACGCTGCGGAAATGAGGTGAGTGCGTATGCCCAGAAACAAGTATCCGGAAGAGACAGTTCAGAAAATCTTGGACGTTTCATTAAAACTGTTCACCGAAAAGGGTTACGAACAGACCACCATACTGGATATCGTAGACAATCTTGGCGGGTTGACTCGCGGAGCTTTTTATCACCATTTCAAATCCAAGGAAGACGTGTTTCATACCCTGCTGAATAAAATATATGACGATGACGATCCCTTCAAGGCCGTGAAAGAAGCGCAAGGGATCAGCGGAATGGAAAAAATAAAAATGGTTTTTTCCCACGGCACCAGTGCCAAGTATCCGGAGCTGACGCGGGCGGCAATGTCGTTACTGCGGCAACCCCAGTTTTTGGCAAAACATCTGGCGGACACACATGACACGGCTAAGGTGTTTGAACCGCTGATTAAAGAAGGTATGGTCGACGGTTCCATCCGCCCCGGCAATGCAAAATTTCTGGCGGAGCTTGGCATGTTGCTCCTTAATTTTTGGCTTGTCTCCCCCGTCTTTGTTAGCGACAAGGCGGAATTTATGGACAAGGCCGTGTTCATAAAACAAATACTAGACGGCCTTGGTTTTCCGCTTATTGACGACGAGACAATGGGAATCGTGGAGACGATTGCCGAAACACTTGGGGTTCCCTCTGCTTCGAATGCCCCGGAGTCTGGTGATAAGGGTTAAAACAAAATTACGCACCCGGCGTATAAATCACATGCGAAAAATTGGGTTCCCGCCTATTTGCGGGACATCATTCAAACATTTGCAATGTCGATCGCTGGCCTTCGGTGCGCTCGTTTTCCGGTATCTGTTCCAGCAGGTATCGAATTGATTGCCCGCCGATTATTCTGCCGTTTCGAGTAAACATCCAGTCGGCAATTTGATCGACATTGAAACTTACCCTGTCGCCGCGCCTCATGCCTGTTAGGTATACCGGGGAACTGGAAACTATACCGTAATACCTGCCGTTCCTGAACGTGATGTTGGTAAGCCACATTTGTTCCATGCCAATGCCGGCCCCGTTGTTCACCGGAAAAACGTATTTGACGGAAAAATTGCTTTCCCCGGCACCGGGCCTGTTCATATGTCGAAAGAAGATGTTTATCGTGTCCCTGGCGTGTTCCGCTATACGCTGGAGTTCGCCGTCAAATTCATAGATGCGTACAGTCGTTGCTCTGGTAGCGTGCCGAAACATGGCGGACTGTCCGCTGCACGAAAGGAAAAGTGCCGTCGTCAAAACCAGAAAATACCGCGCTTTTTTCATTTTACCATGGTAGCCGATTTGTACAAAAAAAGCAAGCCAAAAACGCCGACTACGACAACCTCCTTTTTGCCAGTTCGCAATAGTCTTTGTCTATTTCAATGCCGATAAACGGCCGGTTCCCCAAACGCGCACAGGCGACTCCGGTGGTTCCACTGCCGCAAAACGGATCAAGCACAACGTTGTTTTCATTGGTCGATGCAAGGACAACGCGTTTTAAAATATCCAGCGGTTTTTGCGTCGGGTGTTTTCCATGGTCTTTTTCGTCATTTTTGAGCGTTGGGACTGACCAGACGGATCGCATTTGCGTGTTTTCGTTTTTTAGTTTGTCCTCCGGGAAGTGGCCGGTTTTCATTACCTCGTAGTTAAACGTGTGTTTTGCTTTTTTGTCTTTTCTGGCCCAGAGTAGCGTTTCGTGCGATGCCGTAAAAAAACGGCAGCTTAAGTTTGGCGGCGCATTTGGTTTGAACCATGCTATGTCGTTCAAAAAATGGAAACCGTTTTTCTGCAAAAGATAACCGCACTGGTAAATACTGTGGTACGTTCCGGAAATCCAGATTGTTCCTTCCGGCTTTAAAACGCGGCGACAGGCGGAAATCCATTCGTTGTGAAAAACGGTGTCTTCTTCAAAACCGCCGCTTTTATCCCAGTTGCCCTTGTTTACGGTTACCATCCTTCCGCTCTGGCAGGTAAACCCGTTGTTTGACAGCATGTACGGCGGATCCGCAAAAATCATGTCAACGGAATTTTCACGAACGGAATGCAGTACTTCCAGACAGTCCCCGTTGAAAATCACCGCATTACTTGACCGAAAAAACGGCACGCATCTTTCCAGACCACTCGCAAATATTTTTTCAACAAATCCAGTATGCCGTGGTTCAGTGTCCATGCGCGGCCTTTTTCCCCAGAATATACGACACCGCACATCCGGCGCAAAGCATTACCACGCCAACGACAACCGGCATTACCCCCCGGATAACCAAATGGTCCAGAATTAACGTAATAACCGAGCCCAAAATAAAACCCAGAATAACGGCGTGAACGGATTCATGAAAATCGCGCATTAGTTTTTCCATTAACCTTGCCATGCCAATGCAACCGATAATCGCCCCAAAAGCGAAAGGCAACAGGACTATGGAAATATCCCGAAGCAACGCAAGGTTGCTCAAATCCACGAACAAATCCCCGATGGATGAAATGGAGGAAATCACCAGCGGATACAAGCCCATAATAAGCAGGATAAAAGCACCGCTAAAACCGGGAATAACCAAAGTGGCACCGTTTATGATTCCCGCCAAAAAGATAAAAAGTATCAAGGCCACATTCAAGGAGTCTGCGGCATACTCCGGATTTACCTCCGTTGTAGTTACGCCAAGGGACAACGCCACCAGCGCAAACATGGAAAGCAGCGTTAGCACGATTTCCCGCAGTGCTATTCTGGGGGCTGTTCCCTTGGCTTTCCGGGCGATAAGCGGAACCACGCCCAGCAACAGGCCCATAAAAAACAGCATGGTTGGCAGCGAATGATTATCCAGAAGAAACATTATTACATGACTGAACACTATGGCCCCTGCGGCAATACCCAGCAGAAACACGCCCAGATAGATGGCGTTTTTACGATAATCTTCACGGAAATGATTCATCGCGTTAATCAGTTCGTTGTAAAACCCCAGGAGTATTGCGAAAATTGTGGCGCTAACGCCGGGAACTATCAGCATTACCCCAAAGACGGCACCGTTTAGAAAAGTTCTGATATTTTTGAACACCGGATTACTCGCAGAAATTACCGGAGGCACCCAGCCTGTTTTTGCAAACTTTTTGGGTACCTCCATAGAACTCCGGTTCTGGAACGCTGGTTCCAGAACACTAGTTTTTGTTAATCATTTTCACCAGCGCATCGGCGGTCATGCCAAAGTGCTCGGCGACTTTTGCCGCAGGGCCGGATTCACCAAAGCACTCGATCGAGAGAATGTCCTCCGGTTTTGCCCAGCGTTCCCAGCCGCTTCTTACTCCGGCCTCGCAAACGATTACCCGTGTACCCAGCGGAACAATTGCGTCACGGATTGCGGAGGGCTGGGACTCGAACAGTTCCCTGCTAATCATGGAAACTACCCGCAGTTTTTTGCCCTGCGCTTTTTCGGCAGCTTCCAGCGCAAGGCCAACCTCCGAACCGGTGGCAACGATAACCGCGTCAAGCGTTCCTTCGGCCTGTTTTGCAATGTACGCGCCGGTGCGAATGGTATTCTTCCACTCCGGATCCGCCTTTGGGAAAACGGTAATGTTTTGCCGCGAAAGCGCGATAACCACAGGCGACTCGTTTTGTTCCAGCGCCATTGCCCAAGCCTCGGCGGCTTCCTCTGCATCGGCGGGGCGCAGAACGCGCACGTTCGGGATAATCCTTAAACTTGCAACGTTTTCCACGGGCTGGTGCGTGGGGCCGTCCTCTCCCACGAAAATAGAGTCATGGGTAAGAACGTAAACCACCGGCTGTTTCATTAAAGCGGAAAGCCGAAGCGCCGGACGCAGATAATCGGAGAAAACCATAAAAGTGGAACAGTAGGAACGCAGTCCGCCGTGCAGCGAAATACCGTTGCAGATTGCGGCCATGGCAAACTCGCGAATACCAAAGTGGATGTAACGCCCGGCAAGGTTTCCCCGGTTCCACGTTCCGGCATCGGCGGGGAGCCCAACGGCGTTGGGGCCTTTTAGGTCTGCGGAACCACCGACAAGGTTGACGTTTGCCGTGGCCACCGCCGCCAGAGCCTTGTTTCCGGCGGTACGTGTGGCGATCTGCTCCCCGGGTTTAAACGCCGGAAGCGCGGCGGGAACGGCCTTTCCGGAATGGAACGAGTCCCATTCCTTGCGCTTTTCCGGATTCGTCGTGGACCAGGCGTCGAACATGGTCTGCCAGCTTTCGCGGGCTTTCTTCCACTCGGCCTGTTTTGCGGCAAAGTACTCCAGCGCTTCCGGCGCAACGTAGAAATCGCCGGGGATACCCAGGCTTGCCCGCGTCGCGGCAATTTCCTCCGCGCCAAGCGGCGCACCGTGCGCATCGGCGGTGTTCTGCTTGTTCGGCGAACCCTTGCCAATAATGGACGTAAGAATAATGATGCTTGGCTTTCCGGTTTCCGCTTTTGCCTGCGCGGTAAGTCTCGCAATTTCCTCAAAATCGTACATCGAACCGCGAAGCACCTGCCAGCCGTAGGATTCGTAGCGTTTGCCGACGTCTTCGGTAAAGGAAAGGTCGGTGCTTCCGTCAATCGTGATTTTGTTGGAATCGTAATACATAATTAGTTTGCCCAAACCGAAGTGCCCGGCAAAGGAACTTGCCTCCGCGGAAACACCTTCCATCAAACAGCCGTCGCCAGCCAGAACGTAGGTGTAGTGATCCACCGGTTTGTGCGCGGCGGTGTTGAAACGCGCGGCAAGCATCGTTTCCGCAACGGCAAAACCCACGGCCATCGCAACGCCCTGCCCCAGAGGGCCGCTGGTGGCCTCTATTCCGGCGGCCATACCGTACTCCGGATGACCTGCGGCGTTGGAACCAATCTGCCGGAAATTCTTGATGTCCTCCATGGACATGTCCTTGTAACCGGCAAGATGCAAAAGCGAATACAGGAACATGGAACCATGCCCCGCCGACAGGATAAAGCGATCCCGGTCCGTCCACGCCGTATCCGAAGGATCGTGCCTGAGCAATTCCCCGTAGAGGATTGCCCCCAGTTCCGCAGCGCCCATCGGAAGGCCGGGATGACCCGAGTTCGCCTTCTGAATGGCGTCCATACTCAGCGCCCTGACACTCAGCGCGATTTTTTCCAATGCTTTAACATTCATGGATTTCCCCTTTCCGGCTGTTCCGGCTCGTCGAATATGCTGTGCGCCCACTCCCTAGAGGTGCATCGGCGAAAGAGGCCGCACTTTCTAACAGAATAGCACAAAGGGCCATGGGTGTGCAACAGGGAGATTCACTTTCGCGTGAAACCAGAGACGGGCCCACGAAAGCCCGCTGAAATCATATGTGAAATTTGGTTTTTGGCAAGTATGCGACATTTTTAGAGACCGTTCAAAATCTTCTCAGATAAACAGAGATAAACGCCAGCGCCATCATCTGGCAAGAGTTGTGCAGGGTGCGCTCGCAGTTCTTCCATAGCCGGCGGGCGTGGTTGAGCCACCCGAAACTTCGCTCCACTATCCAGCGCTGGGGCAACACCAACCAGAAAACCGTCCCGCTTGTGAAACCTCAAGAACAGTTCCCCATACTCCATGCTTTCTGTGGTCTGGTCGAACCGCTTTATTTTCCACGCCCTTCTGGTCGCCAGCTGTATGCGCCTTGGATTCATGAAAACGGCGAAAGGCTGATCGGCCTTTATATCCGCAATCTGCGGCAATATCGAAACTTCGTGGTAGGGGTAAAGGTCGAGTTTGCCGGGCATGGCATCGGTCGGCCTTCTCCAGATAGGCCGGCCGGTGGTGTCCTCTATGTTGGCTATGTGGTTAAGCACCGTTTCGTTAAGGAACCAAGAGCAATCTTTCCGTTCCTCCGCGGGTACCTTGTAGACGGCATCGCGAAAATCCTTCCAAGTCAAATCATTTATTGTCGCTCCGGTTATCGGCACTTCAATCGCGCCGTCCGCGTTCATCGCTCCGGTGAATGGGTCGTCATCGGCAAGCAAACACTGGCGGTCGAATTCCTGCCCATACACTTCTACAAACTCATCAACGAACATTGCCCCAAGGTCAACAAATACGTCCTCTTCGAACTCATCGAACCACGGTATATACCCGGCCAAAGTGTACGCTTTAAGCTCCACACGTTCCGCGCCCTTCGGCTTACTGCCCTTTATCTGCTGGCCGTAGGCGGTCAGCCAGTGCAATTCTACCCCGCCCCTTTCGCGGGTGGGCAGGAATACGCTTGGCCCCATCACGGGACGGTGCCGTACCAGCGGCATCATCACGCTTCTTTTCGCCGCGTCCTGCATCAACTCGGTTTCATAAATCGGGTTTATCAGGTATTGGTCGTTGGTCGCCATGTTTCCCATCGGCGTTCCCAACGGTGCTTTTACCTTCCAGATTAATGTTTTAGTCGCCATTGCCGCCCTCCATTTCATGGTTTGGTTTGCGCACGGTTTCCAAGTTTCTTGGCCTGCGCCAAACATCCCCCCACGGTTTTGGCTGTAATCCTCTTTCCGTCAATACGTCGTTAATGGTCTTAATCCCGGCGTTAATCTCCGCTATATCCCTTTTGCTCTGCGCGTCTTCGCTTTCCTGTAGTTCTGGCACGTGAATTAGGTGGAGGACAAAACTTGTTGGTTTTAAGAAAGCGCAGGCAAAATAAGGCTCAGGGCTGGTCTAGGAGGGGCGTAGAAGCGTGCCGCTTTTTTGGGCAACAAGTTTCGCCCATTATCCATGAATTAAGTGAAAGACGCACCTTTCCTCAAGCCCCAGCCGCATGAAAAAACAGCCTTCAAGTATCTGTTCGAATTGGCGCAGTATTGGGATCAGCGTGTATTTCCAAAAGGCCGAATGTTGTTCGGCGGTATCCTTTCCGGAAAACGCGGTGCTTCGGTCGCTTATGTTCGCCACCCTTGGCGGTATTCCGTATTTTGCTAATATTGTGTATAGGTTCCACCTCTTTAGTTCAAAGAGTTTGACAACCTCTGGGGTAAAAGATAGCGGTTCAAAACTTGTCCCCTTCCCAAGCACCGCGATTTTCCTTCCCGCCTTTACAGCCCCATACTTGCTTTCCCATCGTCTTTCCAAAAGTTCAGCTTCTTCCGGCCTCAAAACCTGTTCCGTTTTCAGAACGCCTTGCAGTATGATGTTGTTCTTTAACAGTTGCGAATTTGCGCGGTTCGCATAGTAGTCTTGTTCAAGTTCCAATCCCAAAGACACAAGCGGGTTAACGCCCCGCACGGGGTTCCAAGGGTTCCAGTCGCGAAAGTGAATAATCTCATCTTGCAGTATTGTCAGTAATTCAGTTCCAGTTTGAAGGAACCAGCGGCGCGGCTTGTCCCTAAAACCTAGATCAATCTCCCCAGTGAATTCCCCTTCATGGTGCATCCGCCTGGGGTCAAGAACGTAAATCTCGTTGGGTATCCCTCCGGCATAGTCCAGGCCAAACCACCAAAACGCCTCACCTTCCAGAAACCACCACGCCGCGGTTTCCTTCCACAGGTCATAGCGGCTTAGTGTTGCGTTCGGGCGATGGAAAAGGTCGTAAACCGGCCCCGCCGTAAGCTCCGCGCCGTTTTTCCTAATCGTAAAGTCTGCGCAGGCTATGTTCCTAATCAAAATATTAACGGCGATATAGTAAATGAACCTCCGCATAGCAGAGCTCTGCGGTATCCAAAGATTAAACCTTGAAGTATTTGCGTATGCGGGGGAACAAATCCCCCGCACCCCCAGTAGAACCGCCCCAGAGGGGCGGGGTATTAAACCCCAAAGGGCTAGCGCCCCAATAAATAGCAAGTGGGTGCTTCTGCCTACCATCTCTGGTTTCTCGCAACTGTAAAAGGGATATTTCAAATATTGCTTGTAACTTTTGCCATCAAGTTGGTTGATTTTTTCCGCAAACAACTCGCTAATGCCGCTGGCCGCAATTTCGTGCAAGAGGTTTATACCGTTTTGGATAAGCGCGTTGCGTGCGTATACCGTAAAGAATACGAATAGAAAATTGTCCACAACAAAAATTTCCACGTCGATGGGGGTGAGGTTCCAGTACACCACTAGGGACTTCTGCGGGAAGGGAACGCCAGACTTGGTAAGATAAGCATCACGCCGCACTTCGAAGCGTTTAACGTGTTTGAGAAAATCCTCCCAGGTATCGTGGCGGATCTGCTGTTTCGCGAACATCTCCGATCTCCCGCACTGGTAATACTGGCGTTCCTCTTCCGTGAGGCTCTTGTTTCTGCAAGATAGGGAAAGGAAGTAAATCTCGTTCGGTTTCAAGGGCGGAACGCCGTAGTCCCACCACCAACGAAGCTCCTCCTGTGAATGCATGAACTTGTAGGTTTCCATCTGGTTCTCCATCTTACGGTTATTGGATGTTCAGATAGTACATCGCTATTGTTTCTTGCGCAACAGCGCGCGTGCCATTATTGACAAAGCAGAAGAAGCACAGCATATTGGCATATACCGAGTGGAACGAAAAGGCACAGGCACGTAGGAATGTTTAAAACTGGTAAATGGGCAAGGGAAATAATCTCGTTACAAAAACCAAACGGTATGTGGGGCTATTTTCACACCCTGTCCGAGCCAAACAAAACACCCATAACAACGGAGCAGGCACTTCGCCGTTTGAGTATTTTGGGATATACCATTGATGATGAATGTATAGCAAAAGCGGTAGGGTATATGAACG
>Ga0209755_10007186_pt1 | contig 12119 bp, 8 predicted proteins | sample TergutCo191P1_FD_187301 | JGI IMG/M metagenome (GOLD analysis project Ga0209755, IMG submission 187301) | Cornitermes sp. P1 segment gut microbial communities from Petit-Saut dam, French Guiana - Co191P1 (SPAdes) (version 2) | ecosystem: Host-associated > Arthropoda: Insects > Digestive system >...
AGACCTCCCTGATGTGATATGAGCCACAATGGGTGTAAAAGTTTGCAACCATACAGAGTGGCCAATAGGTATCATCTGCATATTATGTATGCGCATTAAGCACAGAATCTAATCGTCAGCATTGAAAGTTCCAAATGCTATACTGCATTTTGTTTCTAAATGATGTACTGCATATAGAATATGCACCAAGATTTCGAACTTCATCTTGCTACACAGTGAACAGAAAAAATAAAACTGAACTGTTGATTGTTTATTATTTGCTAACATATCTTCCATGCCTGGCAACAGCAAAAACAAATTTCGCAAAACCCACGAGAAGAAAATACTGATGAGTGTGAACATGAAAAAGTGACATTTCCTTGACCATTACGTTGTTATGATTTAGTGGGGTGAAATATCTTCCTCAAATGGTTCAGTCTGTATTACACTATAATCCTCCTTGCTCAGGAAAAGCAAGTTAATACCTTTCACTAATTTTTCTTACAGCAATCTGTAAGTTATATATGATTTCCCGCACTCATTTTAAAAAATGTTGCAGTTTGTTAGATGCAATGGTGTTTGGATTAATCAAAACTGTTAAGATTGCATGTTTCCTTCCCACAAACTTGTACTATTTCATATCATAATGTCCAGTTTAAAGTCCAGGTAAATAACTTATCACTTACACCATTTACAATAAAAAACATAAATATGAAATTCAGTATACAAGAAAACAGTAGAAAAAACTTAAACCTATACTTACTTACTTACTCCATGGTGCAGAGTCCTTCTTGAGAAGCTAACTGGTTTGCTGCTAGTCAAGAAATTCCCCGCATTTCATGGAACATGAAGGTTCATTACCGCACTCACAAGCGTCTGCCACCTGTCTCTATCCTGGGCCAGCCCAAATACCCACATCCCACCTCCTGGAGATCCGTCCTAATATTATCCACCCATCTACGCCAAGGTCTCCCCAGTGGTCTGTTTCCCACCAGTTTCCCCACCAAGACCCTATACACCCCCTCTCCTCACCCATACGAGTCACATGCCCAGCCCATCACATTCTTCTTGATTTTATCACCCACACAATATTGGATGAAGAATACAAATCATTTAGCTCCTCATTATGCAGTCACCTCCATTCTCCCGTTACCTTGTCCCTCCTAGGTCCAAATATTCTCCTCAACACCATGTTCTCAAACACCCTCAGTTTCCTTTCCTCCCACAATGTCAGTGACCAAGTTTCACACCCATACAAAACAACATGCAAAATTATAGTTCTATATATCGTGATCTTTAAATTTTTGGATAGCAACCTGGAAGACAAAAGATTCTGCACCAAATGACAGCAAGCATTTCCTGACCTGAATTTCTTCTGCAATAGATTTTTGATTTGTTAAAGTTGTTCCCAAATAAAACCTATACTTTATTTAACCCGAGAGACTGCCAATTGCGTTGGAAGTCACAAATAAGAATGCATACTTAATACCCCCTAATACTCAAACCCCCCCCACCAAAACCATTATCCCTAACACTGCTGCAATTATTTATAAGCACCCTTGCAATTTCATTTCCTTCTTTATACTAATTTTTAACACCACTGATTCCACTTCGATTCAGTTGACTTAGTGCATGGAAGATAAAGGACAGATGAAAATTATGCCTTAAAATTCTAGCAACTATGACTAAATAAACTTAATTTCATATTTTTGTGTGACACACATTACAACCAGGACTGTTTCTTTATGACAAATGTAACCAAAACATTATGAAAATACCCATTTCTACATTAAATTCAGATTGCTTATAATTAAAGTGACTATTCCTTCCTTGGCCTATTTGAGGATGTGGAGAGCACTGAAAGAACAATTAAAATGATACACTCATCACAGTCATATTTTTATACCTTACATACATCTTTACTGTTTACTTCTCCATGTGTAGCACTGCCACCATCTCCTTGTTGGAAAAGTTGCTAACAAAATTCAAGAGTCTCCATTCTAAAGAATATTATCAGGAAGACACAGTAAAATCAGAAAAATGAAAAAACTGGGGCAAAATTTGCCCTGGACATAAGTCTTATATCAAGGACTGTCCCAGAAAATCTGGGCAAATGGTCACCTTACCTGTATTATAAACAGAATGTTTCAAGGCCCACTGATATTGTGATATATTATGAGAACTATAGTATGAGTATTTTGGGATGGCATATTAGTGACAATACATTTTGAAGCACACACTCCTTGCTATTTACTTCAGTACTGAACCTTCCCTTGTCTGACTGGTGATGCTTGTTAAGACAATGAAAATTGTCAGTAACTAATACATTATGTTTCACATATGCTGCAATTCTAACTGTGCCAGTTATGATTTGTTCCATTGTGCACAACTGCTTAAACTAACATTTTACTCAGTCCCTTAAATATTGATGTCAAGTGATTATTAATCTTGCCATTATATGCTGCATAACTAAAGGTCAATTTAAGAATGAAGCTGGCACATTGCCATAACACATGGCATGTAATTATCCGATTACACTAACTCTCAGCCCATGTGACTCATACGTATTAGGGAGGAAAATGTACTCCTCAGGTTCAAATTCACAGACTGGCATGGAATAAATACTTTTAACATCCAAGCATTTTAACTCCATCATGAGTATTCAGATAATTTATACATTTACTGAGCAACAGAACATGACAAAACATCTTTTGGATTTTCCAGAAACAGAATGGGGGAAAAAGAAAATTGGCAGCCTTTTACACCATACTACATAGGAGGCAAACACAACTGAAGCCGCCTGTTCCAGGTTCGACCCCAGGCAACAGGCTTCCCTTGGATGTAATGGGTTTATTTAAAACTCATATAAATTTTTATAGAGTTTTGTATCACATAGTCAACGGCTCCATTTTGGCGCCCAATGTGGGGCATTGAAACGTTGACTACCAGAGGACAGGGTGCCGAGGTGAGCTACCTTGACAGGATAGCACTTCAGAAGCAGCAACCATGGGAACACCTACGGTCAGTCACTGCAATCTAAAATGAGCAACCGATCACTTTGAAGTAGAGTATCGCTTTTGGCGGCGGAGAATGACGGTGAAGTTGGATGGGACCTCCTGTCTAGGTAGCTGTCACAGTTAAGTGAAATAATAAATAGGATGGAAATAAACGAACAAGTCGGACAGGATGAACTTAATGGGGGACAGAAACAGTTGAAGATGGGGAAGATTTTGCAATGAATGGTACTGTTAGTGATGTGTGTAGAGAAACAGACAATTTACCAAATCACAGTAATGACTTTATTAAACAAGATACGGAAAACGATGAAGCAAACAAACAGAAAGGAGGATAAAGAAAGATCAGAACAGCTGATCAAACAAATTAGGGAAGATGTAGAGAGAATGAAAGGAAGTTTATTTACAAAACGTGAGGGCAGAGCAAATAAACTAGCAGCATATATTTCAAACCTTGAAAGGAAAACTCAAGAAAGTAATGTGGAGATAAGTAATAAGATACAAAGTGTGGAAGAAATAAAATGCAAACGAATGTCGGAAGCCAGGGTTAATCAAGCTGCTATTGTGACAGAATTAGTAGAATATAAACAAAGCGTTGAAAATAGTTTATGTTTCGGAATTAATTGACTGAAATCATGAAGGGTACGACTGCTGAAAATCTTACTGTGATTAGTGAGAAGCGGTTTGAAGCTAGGAAAGTTAGACGATAGGCTGCATATATTAGAGGAAAAAGCAGCTGCTGTGGCAAGAACTGTTGTCTTGCCTTCAACAGACAACCAAAACAATGGTTTCCAAAGACCTATGCTTATCAACATTTACTGACCCTGACAAACAAAATATTGTCCATTTTCTTGATTTGGAATCACACTTTCTCCCCGGGGTGTGCCGGATTCATTTAAACTAGTTTTAGCTAGGAGCACAGTGGTGGATGGTTATAAGAGTCAATAGATAAACACTGTTTATAAGGATCTGAGCAGTTACGAGCAATTGAAGGAAGCCTCACTGAATTTTTGTAGGCAACACAAGCACAAGCTAGATGGCGATGTGCTTTGTATCAATGCGTGTATGACAGAACCAAGGACGGATCTATAACAGCACATTTTCCCCATTATTCAGCGATAGCTAATAACTTGACTCCAAAACTCACAGCATCAGGTATAGTGGAGATAATTAGCTGTCATTAACCTGCATACGTGCACCGAATGATGTTATCAGTGGGGGTACGGACAATTCGTGATGCTTTAAATTGCTAAACAAACTTTATCCTAGAAGCAGATGGTGGAAGGAAATCGAACTCAGGGCAATCCACCCAAAACTGAGCTAACCCAAGTGACTCGGTCAGGACAGAAGTTACATGGCCAGACCAGGATTTCAGAATGTGTGAAATATAAGATACCAAGGCGCACACAACTGCGACAGAAACAGACAATACTCACAGAACAGTAGACACGAGAGGTGCAGCTTGAGTAGCGGAAGGGGGAGACAGGATATACAAGACGGAGCAACGCCAGTACCAGCAACGACAGCCACAGAAATTTAAATCCTAATGTTAATGTTTACACTCCAAGTATTGCTGCAGGTGAAGTCAATTTGAAAGTCAATGAAATCAGGCCGGTTAATTAGAAGGGAGTGGGGTATGTTGGGGAGGTGCTTTGTGCTGTGGAACGGGAGTCCCAGACTTTGAAACAGATCCAAGAGAATACTTTCTACATTTAGGAGCAACTGAAGAAAACTAGCAACTAGTAATATAGACATGCTCCACATCCCTATCACGGGTGCTGTTTTGATTTCGACTTCGGACAACCGCACCAAGAAAATTAAAACACAAGCTCTGGTTCTATTTGAGATGAGAGGCGGTAATTTTGAGCACATCTGCATTGTAGCACCTGGCATGATAGCAGATTGCATTCTGGGAAGGACTTTTTGAATAAGATTCAAGTAATTATTAGCTTTGAGAACCAATGCATGTACACTGAGGATGAAAACTGCAGCATACGGCACCAGTTTGTAAATGAAGAGATAAGTAAGGTTGAACTGAAGGAAGAAGCACCCATTCAAGAGACAGGGAAATCTACTTTAGAGGAAGATGAAAGGGGACAAGGTTGCAACAATAAAAGGAAGGAAAGAAACCTCGGGGCATTGGCGAGTGATGTCACCAACGATAACCACAAGTTCCCGTTAAGGGAGTGTATGGGTGACAGCGTAGAGAAAAGCAGGAATTACCTGCAACACACAACCGTCTGCGCCAATCCAAGTTCAGTTGCAGTGGACACTACGGGTTCGGAACTTCTCAGAAGGGTTGAAGACACTAGCAGTTTGTCGATCGAGCAGAAAACGGAGGTTATGAACCATATGCCAAAGACCGCAGGGGAACTGCGCGGTAGTCTAGTATGGACCTGTACCTACCGGGCGAGAGGGCATCCATTACATTTTTATTTGCTTTGATGTGTTTAAGAAGCTTGCCAAACTGTATGACTTGAGGGCAGCTACTGACAGGACTTGCCTACAGAAAATGATCAGCACTGAAACTGTATCGGGAAGTATAAAGTGAATTACACAGTCACACGAACATATTAAGATAAGCAGGATGTGTTTAATGCGAGGAAGAAAGAAGACTAGTCTGTGAACGTTGCCGATGGAGTGAGTGTCAGCACGAAAGAAGCCTATTGTTAGAGAAAAGTCACATTATTTAGCTTTGTTTATGTACCTATAAACTTCGAGCAGACTGAGGTTACTATTTTAGAATTATAATCCGTACTGATTTCAGTTTGTTTGCTTTCGTCATTATTTTCGCCAATATTGTGGCGTTCTCCAGCAGTCTAGGATGATATATGTTAGTATGAAAATTCTGTTCTGAATATAAATGCATATGTATTTGTAAAATAATGTATGATGCTTCTGTGATGAGTTATCATGAAAGGGTTAGTCTTGAGAAGTTACTATGTTCATGTGTGTAGCAGAGGTATAGTGAAGTGAGAGGTGCAACTTCACAAGGTTGGGATATAAGTTTGTTGTCAGAAGAAGTTTATTCTTTATCTAATTCTTATATTATTCATTAGCGTTTTTGTGTTAAGTTTTTTTTACGAGTATAAGGCTGCACGTGAGATACTTCCGAACAATTCCGTGCGCGAAATTTTCGTAAATATCTCAGGGGGAGGCTGAGGCTGCCCGTTCCAGGTTCTACGCCAGAGCAACAGGCTCTCCTGAGATGTAATGGGTTTATTTAACACTCATATGAATTCTTTGCAGAGTTTTTTCATCACACAGTCAACGGCTGTAATGCTCACACTGTTATTCTGACCTTGGCTTTCCGCTTAGCAACAGTTACTGTTCAGAATCAGTGACGCGGTGCATTTCGTCATTCAACAGTGACTCAGCAGTTAGGCAACTTAGACCTGACATTAAATATCTGGCAACGTGTGATTAAGAAAGATACAATGAATGCGTTAATCACGCGACATCTTCAGAGGTATCCAGGCAGCGAGCAATATGCAAGTGGGGGTGCTCTGGTGAACATTAAGTGGTTTGATTTCAATAAAGGAGGATGTTTTCTGCTACACCGATTTGGCGTATCTTCTTTGTCGTCTCCCCCCTCCCCCCGGATATTCTGAGGAAGCGCATTAGAAGGCCGGGTACACAACCAATAACTAGTAAAAATAACACTCATAAAATACACAAAATAATATCACAGCAAATGTACTGTAATACCAAGAAACCTAACAAGCGTTACTGTAAACTGAATTACTATTAGACAACCAGCATACAATTAACCCTTAAAGCCTAGTGGTTGTGTTATGTACCACCTTGTTGAAGATTAAAAATTGTACATTCCGCTCATGGTACATATGTGTTTTGTACGACCATCTGAATAAACAGTGATTATTGCTGTGCACAACATTAACTGGAATGCTTTTAATATCTGAGGCAAAATGTGTCAGAATTTTTAAAATATGATTCAGATTACTGTTAGTCCACAAGGGTTAAATATTTATGTACTTCTTATAAAACATGCCAAATAAAATAAAAAACCACATTATAAATGACAACTATTAATGGTTTCTACAATATGGAAATTACTGCCAGAGTCAAGTAATATGCAGCATGTTTGGAATATGAAATACAACAAAATTTATGGGAATAATCTTCTCAAGAACTAAATTTTCATATCACAAGGGCAATCACTTCATTTACATCAGTGCCTAATATTAATAACAAAAGAAGACTGAACTCAGCATGAGATTCTTTTTTATAAAAAGAAATACAACTAATTGACAACTAAGGAAGATTCAATAATTTGTAGTTTTAAAATTAACTACTGGCTTCTCTGAATGTCTGATTAGCAGTAACTTCTCTCTCTAAAAACATTAAAAGTACAACAAAGTGCACATACTTGCACCAAGTGACATGGAAAGAAGCCAAAGTTTATTTCTGTATCTACAATTCTTCAGGTGGAACAAGAACTAAGAGGCATATAAAAGCTACTCTTATTTACACTTGGAATCATACATACAACATTAGAATTTAATACAAAAAGATACAAATGCGTAAGTATGTTTTTTAACCTAATGTGAAATAGGATTTCATGATGGACTATGAACTCAATAAAATATTCTTAGAATGGTATAGTATGACTAAAAAAATACCAAGAACATGAAAACATTCACTTCTAAAATATCTTACTGTAGGTACACTACTCTTACTTTCATGTCATAACTACAGTGTATAAAGAAGTGTTAAAGCATTCTATAAAGTTAAGGTCCATTTTGTGGGAATATGAAGCACAAATGTATTCACTAAATTTTTCACATCTAACCTATGCAGTCTAAAACAGCATGCACATAGGACATTACTACAGTGCCTTTTTATCACTGGTGACAGAAGTTTTAAGGGGCAGAGGAGAATACCTTGCCTTGGAACACAGCTTCTCTCTACCCACTGTTCCGAAAGAATAACAGACTGAAGCAATCTCAAAAATGTGAGATAAGTTGGGCTCACATATGTATTACCGTGAAGAGATCACAAAAACTAAGAATATCAGGAAATATAAAGATACATAATTTAGACTTAGAACAAATTACTTAAGATAATAAAAACATAATTAAGGATCTTAAGATCTTGTACTAGTATTACTACAGTAAGCGATGCAAAGGAAATTGATGGACTAGCAATGTGGCATGAAAGGCAACAAAGGGAAAAAATGACAAAGAATAAAAATGTGGTAATGATCCCAAGACAGGCTTTTTATGAGGTGCTGCACTAAGTGTAAAAATTAATGCAAAATGGGAAGATTATTTGTCCAATGTTTTGTCTCCAGTACTGTCCAATGAATATCCACAAAAAATGGTAAGAAACTTTACTTTACACACAAAGCTCTAAGTCAAACTTCATTAATTCTCTCAAAAATGATTCACTACACAGAAGTTGTTTCAAGAATGTACAATGTAGATCCTGTTCAGATCAATAACTTTAAAATAAAAATTGTGTTGGCTTATGTTATTGTAGAAGATACACAGCTACAAGACAAAAGAAGGATGATGATATCAAAGTAATATGTGCTTGCACATCACTAAATGAAAGTAGTGATAGACAATGAGGGTTGGAGCATGTTGTGATGAAAAAAATGGCACAGCAAGACTTCTTTTGAAAGTGTTAACCAAATCCCAAGGTGGAAGAGATCATGTAAACTTTCGCACCTGGGTATATGTGTCATACTAGACAGCTACGCAAGCCTGTGCAAAAAATAATTATGTCAGGGAATAAAAGAGGAAGGAAATGTAAACTAAGAAATAATTGTGTCCACTAAACTAACTTTTTACATTACAACTTACACTGCAGTCACACAGGAATCAGGGTAATTTAGGCAGTATAACTATGCTACTAGCTGGACAGTCCAGGGATCGAATCCAGACATGGAGAGAAAACTTTATCTTTTCTTCACATCATCCAGACCAGCTCTGGGGACCACCCAGCTTCTTATTCAATGGGTACTATGGTTCTTTCCCAGGGGTACAGCAGCTGGAGCATGATGTTGACTACTCAACTCCATCTAACACCAAGGTTAAGAATAAGTGGAGCTATACCTTTACTCCCCCTATACACATATATTTTCATGGTATGGACAGGGACAACTTCTCTTTCAGCAATGTACAGTTTTCTGTAAAATGATCTACCATGGAGTCACAACTGTATGGATGGTTCTAGGCCTTCAGAAGAGCTTTTCAATTGTCATTAATAACAAATCAGCAAGTATGTGTCTTACTCTTGTACCTTTATACATTTATATGTCTGTCCAAAATCCATGGTGTACAGTTACAATAATTACCTTCACATATCTAAATGGTGCAGTGCCACATGCAGTCATACAGTCAATAGCTCAAACCTAGGACACACTCAAGCACGAAATAAGAAGTAGTCCCCTAACAGGTCTTAACCTTGTCCAGGGAATGCACCAAAACATGTAATCTGCAGTGCACAAAAACTTTAATGAATTATATAGAAATAAACCTTGTAACAAAAGGAGCCTTTTTATTTTAATGTGTTACAGGATGACACTATGCAAACTAAAAAGTGATATGACATGAAATAAAAAATAATAGTATGCTTATGAATGATAAATTAAAAATCATTTTTAGGAAAGAATGGTCGCTTAGCTGGACTGTCAAAAGCAATGAAATCATCACTTCCAACTGAATTTGTACTATGGAATTACACACAGCCTGTGTTACAGACTATTGGTAAATGAGTAAAATACAAGTATGCTTGTTGAAAGAATATTTGCATTCACATTAACATGGTACATACACAAAAAAACTCATTAAGCTGTACAAAATGACACCCATTCACAATATGTTTTGCTTTTTTTTATACTAATCCCTTATACCCTTCCCAAACTATAAGGAACTAAAATCATTTCCACATTATGAGGGCTTACACAATATATTGTTCTACACCCACGGGATGAAAATACGTGACTTTAGGCTTCTGCCGCTAAGTAGATGAGATTTGGGGTTTTGTGGGATATTACGCAGCATATAGTGATAATTCCTTATCCTTGAAGATGGGAACGAAAGATTGTCCCGAAACGTCGGTAATGAACTACCACTATACGTTGTGTAATATCCCTGAAAAAAGCACACCTCAGGGTTAAGATAAATTACAAATCTTGCATGATGTTATACATATCAGTATCACGTTTACAAGAGAGCACAAACTCATAAGAGCATACTACACATACGGACTACAAAATTTGCAAGCGCACTTCCACTTTAAGAGTACCTCCTCATACTATCTGACCAAAAATTGGGCTAGTCGAAGTTCACACAGCGGCGCTGATACAGATGCAGAACTGGACGGCAGCTTGGCCTTGTCGATTGCTAGCTAGAAACGTTTCGGAGAGTAGAACGTCTGGACATGCGAGACTACCGGCTCCGCCGAAACCTACCTATTCACCGCTTCACATGTCACATCACACGCGACTTGAATCTTAACCCAAGACCTTACCTTGAATCACAGAGCCTGCTCCACTTTCTCTTACGCGCTGCCCTGGTGATTTAACTGGCCATTGTTTTATCCGGTATGTATGATGCAAGCACATCCTACTACCGCAGCCGTAATTTGAGCACCATGTGCTACGAAGATCACCTGACACCAAAAAACGGCGCCCTCCTTTTTTCAGCATGGATGCGACCACGGATTACAGGTATGACCATTGCCAACTTGTTTCCATGTAGTCAGCGTAGAGTATCCGTGAAGCGGACCAGTGTAATCTCCGCGAGGTACATTTATGGTAAACAGTACAGTGTGTTGGTACAAAGGAGCAGAGTTGGTTGTTAAATGCTGCATTATAAGTGCAAAACGTTGCGGAGAGGTCATGGTAGAAAACCTGCAAATGGCTTTTTACTTCCGCTGCATTTTATGTTAGTAATGTACGCCAACATCTGTTACTAAAATACAGTACACATAATACAAACAATAACAAACCCTGGATTACAACAGGAATAAAAACCTCATGCCAGCATAAAAGAGAACTTGATTTGATCAGTAGGGATAGTAATAATTCTAAATTAAAGGCATACTACAAATCTTACTGCTTAATTTTGTCTAAAGCAATTAAAGCTGCAAAACAACTTTATTACAACAATAAGATTGTAATCAAACAAAATAACTACCTGGGATATTATAAAAATGGAAACATGCAAATACCATACAAATAAAGGTACTAAACTCACAAATATAGATGGAAACTTAATTACTAAGCAACAATTAATTGCAAACTTTCAATAACTACTTCTTAACAGTAGCCGACAAAATAACTAGTAACATAAAAAATAGTAAAACTTCATTAAATTGTAGCAATCCCATACATTGTCTCCATAAAAACTTTAGCTCCCCTGTTCAAACATGAAACTAAAATACACAACACCTAAAGAAATAAACAAATTATCATATCACTAAAATCCAAAAACTCGCATGGATATGATGGGATTCGTATGAAAATTCTAAAAGTACATACACCTTTCATCACATCTCCTCTAACATACATGTGTAACAAATCACTTTCATCAGGTATTTTTCCCTCCCAATTAATATTTTCTGGAATAAAGCCTTTACACAAAAAAGGAGAAAAAATGGATATAACCAAGTTTAGACCTATCTTTTTACTTACATCTTTTTCAAAAATTCTGGAAAAAGTTATATATACAAGATTGTACCAACACATCAACCAAAATAATATATTAGCAACCGAACAATATGTTTTCAGAAAAAATTCTTCATCTGAAAAAGCCTCCTTCAAACTAATAAATGAAATATTACTAGCACTTAATAATAAATTAAGAGTTGGTAGAATATTCTGTGACTTAGAAAAAGCATTTGACTCCGTAAATCATGATATACCATTGTCTAAATGTGAACTTTATGGATTCAGAGGCAAAACCAGTGCATTGTTACAATCATACCTCAGTGACAGATATCAGAGAGTACAAATAAATAATAGATCTAATACTACTGCTTTTCCAGAATGGGGCAAAATAAAACACAGTGTTCCTCAAGGTTCAGTACTTGGTCCTTTGTTCTTCTTAATTTATATAAATGTTCTTCCAAATATGATAGATGACCCAACAAAAC
>Ga0209755_10007187_pt1 | contig 12119 bp, 9 predicted proteins | sample TergutCo191P1_FD_187301 | JGI IMG/M metagenome (GOLD analysis project Ga0209755, IMG submission 187301) | Cornitermes sp. P1 segment gut microbial communities from Petit-Saut dam, French Guiana - Co191P1 (SPAdes) (version 2) | ecosystem: Host-associated > Arthropoda: Insects > Digestive system >...
GACGAACCTCTGGTGTACCGGTTGTACTGCCAAGTGCATGTGCCGGGTAGCTACGTTCGGAAAGGATAACCGCTGAAGGCATCTAAGCGGGAAGCCTGCCTCAAGATAAAACATCCCTGGGGGTTTTACCCCCCTAAAGGTACCAGGAAGACTACCTGGTCGATAGGTTGGAGGTCTAAGCATGGTAACATGTTCAGCCGACCAATACTAATCTGCCGTGAGGCTTGACCATATTATTGTTCCTTAAATCTACGTATCTAAATAAATACCGCAGTCGACCGCTCGCGCTGACTGTGACATGTTTTTGTATGCGTGCATTTCAGTAACTTGCATAGTGATTAATGCTTGGTGGTTATTGCGGAGGTGTTACACCCGTTCCCTTTCCGAACACGGAAGTTAAGCCCTCCTGCGCCGATGATACTACGCCTCTAAGGCGTGGGAAAGTAGGTCGCCGCCAGGCTTTTTTATTTTAATTATATGGCGCCGGTTTTACTTCCGGTGCCTTTTTTTTGTCTTGCCATAAATTTTATTTTTGATGATAATAAAAAGTCATGGGAGCTTTGAAAACAAAAGAGTCGATAGGAGAAGAACTTGGGGTGTCTTTAGCCACTGTAAATAATTGGATTAAGACGCGTGTTTTGCCTTCTCCTGATGCTAATAATTCTTATAAAGAAATAACCTACAAAAATATAATGAAAGATATAAAAAAAAAACGACCCGGCTCAATTCTCGCGCGAATAGATCACGGTTGGAAAAATCAGAAATTATTTTTTTGGGAATAACTGATGTAAAAAGAAAAAAGTTATTGGTTAGTTTAATTGACAAATATAAACAATCAAAATTATCGATAAATGAGGCTGTATTAGCGTTATCTTTTGCGTTATTACGATCGAACAAACTAATAAAGAAAAATTGGAAAAGTAACGAACACTCAAAAATTGATAATTTACTGTCGTCATGGATTAGAATGGCAAAGAACCAAAAAGTTATTACGAAAATTTATTCGCAATATGAAATCGAAAATTTAAATGACGATATATTAGGCGCGTTTTATCAATCAATTCAGAGTATTTCCCGGAAATCGCATCTCGGTTCGTATTACACCCCCTCGGAATTATTAAAAAATATAAATGTAAATCCGAAAAAAACCATACTTGATCCGTGCTGCGGAAGCGGAGGCATTTTAATGAATGTCTTATCCAAAGAACACGATCCTTCAAAAATATTTGCCAGAGATATAGATGAAATTGCTTTAAACATTTGTTTTATAAATCTTTCATTGTTTTTTAATGATAATAATATAGCCGCAAATATTCAAAAAAAAGATATCGCGCAAAATAACAATGATCATGGCAGTGAACAATTTGATTATATTATCACAAATCCGCCTTGGGGAAGCAAATTTTCAAAGAAGGAGAAAAAAAAATTTATACTGGATTATCCTGAACTGGAAACATCTGAGATATTCAGTATTTCATTGTATAATTCGCTGAAAAAATTAAAAAAGAACGGAGACCTTTTTTTCTTTTTACCTCATTCGTTTTTGAATGTTACATCCCATAAAAATATCAGAAAATACGTATTTAAAAATGATTACCAAATTTCCGTAAAATTACTTGGAAATGCTTTTAAAGGCGTTATGTCCGAAAGTATTCTCATGAATGTGCAAAAAAAGCAGAAGGCGGACAAAATAATAATAAGTGATAAGTCGGGGAAATCATGGTTTCTTCCTTTAGAAAAAATTGCGCCGCCTGATTATCTTGTAAGCGCGACAACCAATAATCAGGACAGCGTTATATTGGAAAAAATATTTAAAACAGAATATGTTACCTTGCAAAATAACGCGGATTTTGCTCTTGGAATTGTAACCGGTAATAATAAAAAATATCTTCTTGAAAAATCAACTAAAAAAGCCGAACCTGTATACCGCGGAAAAGAAATTGGAAAATATGAATATTCGAAACCGGAATATTATATAAAGTTTAATCCTGAATTATTTCAGCAGGTAGCTCCGGAAGAATACTTCAGGCAAAAGAAGATCGTATACCGTTTTATTTGTGACAGAATTATATGTGTTCTTGACAATGACAATTCGCTTCTGCTGAACAGCGCGAACTTATTCATTCCAAAAAACTACCCATTTGAATCAGTTGTATCATTTTTTAACAGTGATATATATACATTTATGTACAGAAAAATGTTTCATTCAAGAAAAGTATTAAAATCTCATTTGCAAAGTCTCCCGCTGCCGGTTGTATCCGATGATACGCATAAAAATATTTCTAATTTATATAAAAAATGTCATAATTCCGCGCTGAAGGATTGGAATAATTATCAGGAAAAAATTGACGACATCCTTTGTAAAATATTTAAAATTGATAAAAAGCAATATAGTTACATAATTGAGGCAAAAGCTTCATTAACGAAACCGCGGCAGGCTTTTGCGGGAATCCCTGATTTTTAATCGAATTTATTAGCTTGTTTCCTTGCAAAAATGATGAAAATTCCTTAAAATTATATGGGGGAGATATTGTTCAAGGAGATATCTGAATGAAACGGCTTTTTTTAACCGTATTTTTCGTATTTATAATGGTGTCACTTGTTTTCGCGCAGGCAAGGCTTGGAGATTTCACTATGCGCGGCTCTGCGAGTCAGGTAATGACAGAGGGGGGGCTTGTTGGAGCGCATCCAAGTCTTCCTTTTAACTCAAAAGTTAAAGTCACTAACCCTGGTAACGGCAAAGAAGTAGAGGTTACTATAATCGGTCGAATCGATCCTTCGTTGAGCAGAATCATCGATCTTTCTCCCTCGGCTATGCAGGCGTTGGGCATTAAATCCGGCGAACAGGTTGTTCTTTCTGTCAGCGCTCCGAGCCGCCCTCTGCCTCAATCGGGAAGTCAAATTGCTAATCTTTCTGAACCAGTTTTGACACAGCCGACGATTACGGGACAGCCGCAAATCGTACAGGTTCCTGTTGTAGGTCAACAGCCTCAGCCTCAGACGCAAACGACTCCTGTAAGCGGGCAGACGCAGACTGCGGGACCCACACAAAATGTTACAGTCTGGCAAAATCCTACGTCGGAACAGCCTGTCAATAAAGAAAACGAAGTTACACAGGCGACTCAGAACAGACAGCAAACCGTAAACGATAAGACATCTCCGGATTCAAAACAGGCTGAAATAGAACGACGATCTTCTGCCGCCGGTCATTTTGATGGAGGAGATCTTGAGTTAAATTTATCAAAGACGAGTGAATCAACGGAATTCCTTGCGTGGCTTATGGCTATGTCCATTGATGCCCGCGATGCCCGCGATGCGAGAGAAGCGCGTGAGGTTAGGGAAGCCCGCGAAGCGAGGGAGGCGAGAGAAGCCCGCGAAGCGAGGGAAGCCCGTGAGGCAAGAGAATCGCGCGAAGCGAGAGAAGCCCGCGAAGCGAGAGAAGCCCGTGAGTCGCGTGAATCAAAAGAGTCCCGCGAAGCTGTGGCGCGAAGCCAGCCCTCTGTGCATCATAATCAATTTGAAGTGAGTGTTCCCGCAGTACAGGAACGAAGAAATGGTCAATCCGCGCAAAATCAAAGCGCCGGACATATGCCTCAGCCGGAGGTTAATCAGCTTCCCGCAAGACAATCGGTTCAGCCGTCTCAATCTGAGGCTAGCCAGCTCCCGGCAAGACAGTCAAGTCCGCCTCAAAACGCGCCGCAGTCCGCACCAAGACAGTCTGTAAATCAAGCGCCGCCTTTGAGTCAACCTGCTTCGCCGCCGCCCGTTAGTCAGCCGGTTCCGCCACCGTCTCTTCCGCGTCAGCTGCCGGCTGACACAGAGCAGAGGACGGATCGATTTTTCCCTGATGAAACTGACGGTCTGCCTATATCGAGCGCCGGTCCTCTTGTTACAAATCTAAATACGCTTATTCCTGATTTACGGGTTGCGTCGAATCGGGCAACGGCAAGGAATGAGGTTCACCCTCAGCCTGTACGCCCGGAGGCAATTCAAATTATTCCCGGTTTACCGGATCGAGCTTCCGGGAAAAATTATAAACTGCAGGTAGGCGCGTATTCCACGCAGGATACGGCAAGGAGCGCTGTTGATTTGATGCAGAGAGCGGGATTTGCGGTTGAAATGGATTATATCAGCTCGGCTTACAGGGTAATGGCGACCGGAATTCCTTCTGTCGACGTGTATTCGGCGTCTGTCAGATTGGGAGCTTTAGGTTTTGGTCAAATTTGGGTCAGAGAATGATTTTTTATCCGGGACGGTTAATTTAAAACTTTTATTTTGATAAAATTTTTACTTGAGAATATCGGAAAAACCTGATATTCTGTATTCAGGAGGATTTCCTATGGCAGTACGTGCTGATGTGAGTAAAACAGCTTCGAGACAACTCGTTACATTTCAGTTGGGTGAGGAATTGTACGGAGTTAACATAATGGATGTCAAGGAGATTGTACGTGTTCAGGCAATACGAACAATTCCAAACGCGCCTACATATGTAGAGGGGATTTTTAATCTGCGAAGTGAAATTATTCCCATCATCAATTTACACAAGAGATTTCATTTAAGAAAACTGGTTTCATCTGAGGAAGACGAATTGCTCAGCGGTTTTGTCATTCTTGATATAGACGGAATGAAACTGGGAGTTATTATTGACAGAATATCCCGCGTTGTCACAATAGAAAAAGAAGATATACAGCCTCCGCCGCAGATGTTTTCCGGCATAGGCGCTGAATACATTCAGGGTGTGGTTCGCCAGGAAGAAGGGTATCTTATCATTCTTGATATCAGAGACCTCTTCAATCCGAAAGAACTACAAAAAATAGCCGAGCTGCGCAAATAGCGGCGCTTGCTTCTTTAGATGCGCTGTTTCTTTGGATGCGCCGCTTCTTCAGACGCGGGACTGTAGGTTCACATGAAAATTGAAGTTTATTCTCCGACGATCAGGCGTAAGGAAATGGATGCGGTATTGACCGCGATGGTGGAGGAGAAGATAGGTCCGGGAGAGCGAAGCCGGCTCTTGATTCAAACGGCAAAAGAACATCTGCATTTTGAATACGCTCTTGCTCTGCGAAGTCCCGCTGTAGCGCTTTTTCTCGCGCTCAAAGCTCTCGACGTTAAACCCGGGCAGACTGTTGTGCTTTCCGCTCTTTCCCCGCGTTATTATTTGCAGGTTTTACGGGATTTACATCTTACGCCCTTGTACTGCGATGTCACTTATGATTTCCCGTGTATGAGCCGCGACCTAATCGAAAACACAATCGCGAAAAAAAAGGAAGCGATTGCGGAGCAGGCGAGCATTGCAGGGCAGATAAACGTCGAAACGAATTCTGAAAACACCGCGCCATCTCTTGAGATAGCGGCGATTGTTCTTCATCATTGTCTTGGCTTTGTTCCCGATACCGCCGGCATCGCGGAAATTGGAATTCCCGTCATCGAAGATATTTCTCAAAGTTACGGTTTCTGGATGAAACTCGACGCAAAAAAAGAAGAAGCAAATTCTGATGAAAAAACAAAGAAGGAAGATAAATCTTCCGACTCCCGACTCCCGACTCCCAATTCCCTTTCTTCCGGGGTTTTCTGCATCCTTGGTCTCGAAGAAAGAGATATGCTCACATCAGGCGGCGGCGCTTTGCTTTTCGCGATGAACAGAAAAGACGCCGCTCTCCTGCGCAACTTTGCGGGTATTGCCGATGAATACTGTCTTCCCGATATAAACTCGGCTCTTGCCGTTGTTCAGTTCAAGGAAGTTCAGCGCAATCTTTTGCGGAGGCGCGATATCGCGAATGTTTATGTTCAATCGAGTCTTCGTACAAGGCATAAAAAATTCATTTCGAATAATGAGAATGAATACTGTAATTACGCGTTTTCAATTATTTTAGAGACGGGGCTTAAAGATGTTATCGCTTACGCAAAAAAGAAAGAGATCGTTTTAGAAAACGCTTTTAGCAATACTATCGCGGGCGCCGCTCTTGCCGATAATTGTTCTGTCAGTAATTCTCTTGTATTGCGCACGGTTCTATTTCCTTTGTATCCCAGATTGAGTTCAAAAGATGCCGAACGCGTATGCCGTCTTATCATGACTCTTCCGTAGGGAACGATTATGTTGAAGAGCGCCGCGCTTTTTGTTAATTTAAATAAAAAAAACGCCTCTATTTTATCCGCGGAAATAAAAACAGAACTTGAGAAGCGCGGTATAAATGTTACAATTTTTTCTTTTGACGGAAAGCCTGATAATCCTCCCGAAGGCAAATGGGACGTTGCTTTTTCTCTCGGCGGAGACGGTACTGTTTTATATACCGCTCGCTGCCTTGCGAGTTTTGGAGTGCCGATAATTCCCATAAATCTCGGCACTCTTGGTTTTCTCGCGGAAGTAAATGAAGATGACTGGCTCAATGTTTTTCAAAAATGGGAAAAAGGCGATATTATTCCTTTACAACGGTGTATGTTTAACGTGTCAGTCTTGCGTAACGCAAAAACGGTATTTGAGGATTTTTGCCTCAATGACGCTGTTATATCATGCTCAGGGATAGCGAAACTAATTAAATTACAAGTGCAGATCGCAAATAATAATGAACAATTATCAAATAACAAAGATGATCATGAGACCGGAGTTATATTGGGAACTTACCGCAGCGACGGGCTTATAATTTCCACTCCTACAGGCTCGACAGCGTATTCGATGGCGGCAGGCGGTCCGATTCTTGATCCCGAAATGGAAGCTGTTATTATCAATCCTATCTGTCCGTTTGCGCTTTCCAATCGTCCTTTTGTTTTAACTTCGCGTCAGACAATTACCGTTACTGTCTCGGAAGAAAAGAGAAAACAGGATCGAAGATCCGGCGTGATTTTGACAATCGACGGACAGGATACTTTTAATTTACAGTGTGATGATAAAATAATTGTAAAACAGTCGCAGAACTTCGCAAAGTTGATATATCCCGGGAAGTTCGCGTATTACGCGGCATTACGGAATAAGCTTTTCTGGTCGGGAGAATCCTTATGAAACATCGTTTCATATACGATTATAATACGCGGCTGGTCAGCCGTGTAAAGTTGAGGTTAAATGCTTGAAGAGATGACAATCAGAAATTACGCGCTGATTGATTCGATCACGCTTTCTTTCCGCCAGGGTTTTAATGTATTAACAGGCGAGACGGGAGCTGGAAAATCGATAATTGTCGGCTCTCTCAGTTTTTTAATGGGCGGAAAAGCGGAAACCGACGTTATACGAACAGGCTGCGAAGAGGCGAGCGTGTCCGCGGCTCTTTCCGTTACGGGAAAAAACGATGAAGTATCCGAATGGCTGAAAGACCGCGATATTGAATTTGAAGAAGATACAATTATTGTGCGCAGAAATATTAAATCAACAGGCAGAGGATCGATCTATATTCAAAATGTTCCCGTAACGCGCCAGGATTTGTCGGAGTTTATGTCTCTGTTATTTGATCTTCACGGACAGCACAACCATGAATCATTATTAAAAAAAGAAAGCCACCGCAGATTTTTGGATCATTTCGCGGGTATTGAAAACGAGGTGCGCGATTTTTCAAAAACATTTCTGGAATTAACCGATAAACGTAAAACGATAGAAGCGTCTCTGAAAAGCGAACGCGAAAAAAACGAAAGGCTTGAGCTTCTGCAATACGCTGTCGATGAAATTGAAAAAGCGAATATTCACTCAGGAGAAATCCGCGAGCTTGAGAATGAAGCGCAAAAATTATCGGACTTTGAAAAATTGGCAGGTCTTATAAACACAGCCTCTCTTTGTTTTTATGAAGGAGAAAACTCCGCGTTAAGTTTAACGCGCAAGGCGAAAAATTCTCTTGACGCCGCTGCCGGCGTTGACGCGGCGTTAGGTGAAGTATACAGAAGGTTTGAAAATCTCTATTATGAAGCGGAAGATATCTCGGAGGATTTTCGCGCGTATAAGGATAATCTTTCTTTCGATCCCGCAAGGCTTGATGAAGTAAATGAAAGGCTGTCTCTGCTGCAGAAATTAAAAAAGAAATACGCAGAAAAGTCCGGTTTACAGAATGTAAACGCTTTAGCCGCGCAGGCGGGAAGTGAAGAAGAAGTAATTTTATCTTACAGGGCAAACGCGCAGGCAGAAATAGAAGCGCTTGGCAGCGCGGAAGAAAACCGGGAAAAGTTAAAAACGCAGATCGGTGTTTTGGAAAAAGCGATAATCGCGAAAGCGCAAAGTTTACGCGAAAAAAGAATGTCAGCTTCCGGTAAATTAAGCGCGCTGATAACGGGAATATTAAAAAATCTTGGAATGCCGAACGCTCAATTTCAGATAAAAATAACGCCTAAGCAGCAGGACGGTCAGCCGTCCTTCGGTCCCTACGGCGCCGAAGAAGCTGAGTTTTTGATTTCTCCGAATAAGGGCGAGCCGCTTAAGGATTTGTCAAAAATCGCTTCGGGAGGCGAGTTGTCAAGGGTGATGCTAGCGATAAAGACCGCGCTGTTATCAGATAATCAGGACGCAGGCGGTATTGAAACCCTTGTCTTCGACGAGATAGATACGGGCATCGGAGGGGAGGTTGCCCTCAAAGTCGGTGAATATTTGGCGCAAATCGGTAAAATTAAGCAAATATTTTGCGTTACACATCTAGCGAGCATCGCAGTTCGTGCCGATAATCATTTTAAGGTGGAAAAAAGAACTGAAGGCGGCAGAACGTATACGGGGATAGGACCTTTAAGCGCTGACGGCCGCAGAAAAGAAATTGCCAGAATGCTCGCAGGAGACGCAGACGTTGCCGCGCTTGCTCACGCTGACGAACTTATAACCAAATATAGCGGACGGAGCGGCTGATGGCAAAAATTCACGAGGAAGACCGGCACGCGTATTTCGAAAAAGTCAAAGTTTACATTACAATGACGAAAGCGTTGCTGAAAACAGAAGCCGATCTGCTCGCGCAAATCAAGAAAGATCCTTTTGACGCGTCGATGAAAAAACTAATTCTTGTCGATGAAATGCTCAATTTATCGTCAGGTTATATGGCGATTAACGGCGTTTCAATGGTTGTTTTAAAAGTTAAAAATGAAGAAGCGTTAAATGACGCGAGAAAATCAATGTATAAAGCGGTTATTTATCTTGAAGAAATTGTAAGCAATTATATTGACGCTTCATTCTCGGAATATGAAGATAAGCTGGCGCAAATAGAATCGTTTGATGAAAATCAGCGTTATAAGCTGATTCGAAAGATGGGTCTCGCTATTGATATGCTGCAGCTCGCTTACGGTGATAATTCAAAGTGGAGATGGACGTTTGTTGAACTTGAAGGCAGGTTTGCCGCGGCATCCAAGAATATTTTAGATTTGAGAAACGCTATGGCTAATTCACGCCCTGATTCGCCTTATTACGATTCGACCGTTTATCATTTACGCTTAGTAAAGGAACTTTTATCGCGGGCAGCGAGCCGTTACCGCGATAAATACGAACTTTCTACTCAGCAGGCGCTTGATTTTAAAACCGGAATGTTGTTTTTAGGAGCGTTAAAACGAATTCACATAGTGCTTGCCGAAAGCGATGACGCGGAAGAAATAAAAAAGAAACTTGCGATATGGTCTACTAAACTTGAAACCGATATTAAAAAACAGGAAGAAGCGAAAAAAAGAAAACAGTAATCAAGTACGGTTAACAAATAATAATTTACATTGAATAATGAATAATGAAAATAAAGATCAGGATAAGAAAAATAAATCTCAATATTCTCTAAGAGAATATAAACTGCTTTTCCCTTTTTTTTCTCAATATAAATACCGCTACATTTTTGGTTTAATTTGTCTTATTATTGTTGATGCCGCTCAAATTGTTATTCCCCAGTTTATTCGTATTATTATTGATCTGATAAACGCCGGTAATTTTGAATGGAAACAAATTATTATTTTTTGTCTTTTAATGGTTGGAACCATGGCGTTTGTTTCCGCCGGAAGGTTTTTATGGCGTTATTTTATCAACGGTTCATCAAGACGTATCGAAGCGGAACTGCGCGAAAAACTTTTCGCTCATCTTCAAAAATTGTCATGGGATTTTTATCAGAAAAATAAAATCGGAGATTTAATGGCGCGTTCGATCAATGATCTCCACGCGATAAGGATGGCGATAGGAATGGGACTTGTCGCCTTTTTTGATTTTATTTTTATGTCTACCGCGATTTTAATAATTATTTTTGTGCAGGACGCGGGATCTGCTCTCTTTTCAATAATTCCGCTTCCGCTTGTCACCTTGTTGATACTTGTTTTCGGCGGACTCGTCGGTAAAAAATTCCGCGCGGCGCACGTCGCGTATTCTAAATTAAGCGATAATGCGCAGGAAACTTTCGCGGGGGTGAGTGTTGTAAAATCATTTGTAAAAGAATGGTGGTTTATTAAAAAGTTCGCCGATTCAAACGACGATTACCGAAAGGCGAATATGGAACTTGTGCGCCTCTTTGGTTTTTTCTTTCCGTTTATCGGTTTTCTTTCCGGTTTTACAATTTTGATTATGCTTTTTATCGGCGGACAGCTTGTAATATCAGGTGAAATGACTCCCGGAAGTCTTGTCGCGATGTTCCGCTATCTCGGTATGCTGATCTGGCCGCTCATGGGAGCCGGCTTTATGGTAAACATGATCCAAAGAGGAGCGGTCGCTCTTGGAAGGATCAATGAAGTATTGAATAGCGAGCCTAGCATAAAAGATAGGGAGTCGGGAGTTGGAAGTCGGGAATCGAAAGCGGAATCACATGGTAAGATAAAAACAACTATCTGCTCCCCGGTCCCCAGTTCCCAATCCCTTGCTTTAGAAATTAAACAATTACATTTTTCCTACAATGATAAAAAAGCGTTAGACGACATAAGTTTTCATGTTGAGCGCGGCGAGTGGTTAGGCATCATGGGAAAAATAGGATCGGGAAAATCAACGCTTGTAAAAACTTTTATGCGTATGATCGATCCGCCGCGGGGTTGCGTGAAAATATTCGGCATTGACGTACAGGATATTCCTCTTGACGATTTAAGGGCTCTCTTCGCTGTCGCGCCTCAGGATAGTTATCTTTTTTCCGATACCATCGCGAATAACATAATGTACGGGAAAACAGAAGACCTCACGCAGAGTCGCGTCGAACCTTCGGTTCGCGACGCGGAGAACGCAGAGGAAATGAATAAAATAATTAATCTGGCTTGTTTAAACAGGGATTTGGATATTTTTCAGAACGGTAAAGATACTCTTGTAGGAGAGAGAGGTTTAACCCTTTCGGGAGGGCAAAAACAAAGGGTGGCGATCGCGAGAGCGGCGATTATGGACGCGGAATTTCTCGTTCTGGATGATTCGTTTTCCGCCGTTGATAACGAGACGGAACAAAAGATACTAGAAGAGCTTAGAAAAGAAAGAAAGGAGAAGACGACAATTTTAATTTCGCATCGCGTTTCAACTTTGAAATACGCGGATAAAATTCTTGTATTGGATTCGGGTAAGGCGCTAGAATACGGAACTCAAGCGGAACTTGTGAACTCAGGCGGCTTTTTCGGAAAAACCGCGGCGCTGCAGAGAATTGAATCGTCGTTTCCTTCGGAATCGTCGTTTCCTTCGGAATCGTCGTTTCCTTCGGAATCGTCGTTTCCTTCGGTAGCACCGATGCCAAGAACGGAGAAGGATAATGTCTGAAAGTTATTTTGATACCGAAGATATTACTAAAGAATACGACAGCCGTATTGTCCGCAGGATTTTTGCGTATATAAGTCCGTATAAAAATCTTGTTGTTATTACGCTTTTTGCTCTTGTAATTTCTACGATAGGGGAGCTTATTCTTCCCGTTTTGATGCAGAGAATTATTGACGATGCGATACTTGTAAAGAATAATCCGCTTTTGATAAAAGGCTGTGTTTTTTATTTTATCTTTTTAATTTTAGCTTTTATTTTTACATTTGTGCAAACATGGGCTTCCGGGAAGATGACGCAGTCTGTCATGAAAGATATGCGCATTGAGTTGTTTAAAAAGACGCTTTCTCAATCGACCGGTTTTCTTTCGCGTCATCCGGTGGGAAGAATTGTTACGCGATTAACAAGCGATGTTCAGACAATGGATGAATTTTTTACAACCGTGCTTGTCGCGTTTTTAAAAGATATTTTTATTATGGCTGGA
>Ga0209755_10007188_pt1 | contig 12118 bp, 14 predicted proteins | sample TergutCo191P1_FD_187301 | JGI IMG/M metagenome (GOLD analysis project Ga0209755, IMG submission 187301) | Cornitermes sp. P1 segment gut microbial communities from Petit-Saut dam, French Guiana - Co191P1 (SPAdes) (version 2) | ecosystem: Host-associated > Arthropoda: Insects > Digestive system...
ACCGCCTTTTCGAACGTCTTTCTCTTCATCCCGCACATGCGGCGGAATTTGCCGCACGGGTATTCCTTCGTGTTTTCGTATTTCACACGTATAGTTTAGCGCTCTTTTTGATTTCTGAAGAGGTCTAATAGATCCCAACCCGCATTATATAATATCGGCACGGCAGCCTGGTTTTTCAACCCCCTTTATCACCTATAAGACGTATGCAAATAAACTTCCAGATGGGGGGCAACCCTGGAGGCTGGACATTTTTGCGTCGTAAGCCTTCCACATCGCGTCCGACATCTCCGTTCTCTCGCCGTAATCAAGGTCGGCAAGAACCTCTTCGAACCCCGCCCGCGCCATAAGGGCCGCTTGAGCCTTGAACAGCGCCTTGTTCAGGCTGTAGGCAATCGCCCGCGTCTGGGGATCGCCCTGTACCGCCACATAGAGTTTCTCGGCGTCGATCAACGCGCCGTCCATAATGCTTAATATTGACTTCACTGCTTCCCCCGTCATCCATTGTAAACGCTGAACGAAGCGAAAACAATCTTATCGCCCCTTTTTGCACTTCTGGCAGAAGTGTTCAAAGTCATGAAGTCGCCTGATCATAAGGGACAGAAACCTCCCGTTAAGGTAACAGGTGGGACAGAACGGCTCCATCCCGTCTGCGGCGAAATAAGCCCCGTCCCTGAAAGCCAGGTTCATATCCTTGACTTCCTTGAGCCTGCCCATCTCTTCTTTCAGGGAAATGTTTTCGTCCCTAAGATTTTGCACCGCCTCCCTTGCGTCAAGCAGCTGTTCCTCCATTCGCAGAATCAGCTTTGCCGTGTTGATGTCGCCCGCTTTTTCGTATAGGCCCTTGAGTTCCTTGGCGGTGGCAATGAACGCGGCTATCGCCGCCGGGGCTTCCGTCACGCTATTCCCCTATAAGCTCCGTTTTCTGCCCGGTTATCCTGCCCACTTGGTCATGGAACTTTTCCGCGCTTTTTTCCGTGTCGCCGTATTTGCTCAGGGCGTTCGAAAGGTGCTTGCCGACAAGGCCGTATTCGGAGTAGAACTTCTGGAACCTGTCCTGAACCTTGGACAGCTCCCCAAGGATGGTCTTGGCCTCCTGCTCTATCTTGAAGCCCTTCAGCCCGTAAACCAGCGCCATAAGGTAGGCGTAGAAACTGTTCGGTGAAACGGGGATTACGTGTTTCGCCATGGCGTAGTTAAGCAGCTCGTAATCCTTGCCCGTAAGGGAATCGTTGATTATCGTCTCGTAGAAAACGTTCTCGGCGGGAATGTACATGAGGGCAAAATCGAAGGTCTTTTCGGCGGGGTTGATGTACTTGGACGCTATCTCGTCGATCCGCTTCTTGACGCTGGAAATAAACTCCTTCTTGTGCAGCTTCTTGTCATCCTCGGTTTCCGCGCTCACAAGCCTTTGGAAGCTCTCCATCGGAAACTTGGAATCCACGGGGACAATCCCGTCGCCAAGCTTTATTATGGCGTCCACCTGTGTGCCGTTCTTAAACGAGTACTTGATTTGGTAGTTCGCCCCCGGGAATATCTGCTTGAGCAACTCCTCCAGAAGGTACTCCCCCAGGTTGCCCCGCAGCTTGGGCGCGGAAAGAATGTCCTGGAGGGAGGAAATGTCCTTGCCTATGTCCTGGATGTTCTTGGCCGTCGCCTCCAGGCTGCCAAGCTTCGTGTTTATGTCGCCAAAAATGCGGTTCGAGTCGCCAAGCTGCTGCGCGATGTTGTTTTGGGCCGAATTGAGGTTTTGCCCCATGATCTCCATCATCTGGTTTATCTGCGAGCTTAACTGTCCCTGCGTACCGGTAAGAAGCTGCTGCTGCTGGAGAAGGGAGGACTGCTGGCTTTCAAGCTGCTTGGTTTTGAGATCGTTTAGCTCGTTTTTAAGATCGAGCATCTGCGGGGAAATGTCCACCGCCCTGTTGGAATTAAGCTTTACAAGGACAATAATGACGAGCAGTAACAGGATCGCAAAAGCGACTATCGTAAACATGGCCATGTGGATACCCCCTTATTTTTCAATTATATAAAGGGATCTTTGCGAACGGAAGGTAAAAATTACGTTTTTATGTATGTTTTACGCATCAACGCGCCACAAAACACTGCGCGCAAGACAGCATTGTTTATCCCTCCGGCACGTGCGAAAAAGGAAGACATGGAAACAACAAGAAAGACGCTTTGCGAAACGATCGCGGAGCTCAGGGAGGCAATCCAGCCCTTTGGTTTCAGCGTTGCCAACGTGGATCGGCAGCCTGATTTTTCCCAAAGTGGAACGGACAACATAGAGACGGTCAGGGTGGAGATCGTCCGCATAAGGGGCATCACGGGCAGAGAGACAACCTGCGAGGCATGTGGCGACCTGGAGCGCTACAGGCAGATAGGGGCTGTTATTTGTCCGAACGCCGGTTAAGGCTTTGAACGGCCTTTTCCAGCGAATCAAGCCTGCCCTTTACTCCATCAAGCATTGACGGGGGAAGAAAAGAGCCTATGGCTTTCCCGCAGTCGGTGCACCTGACTATTGGAACTTCCAAGGCTAGTACCCCCTTGTTGGTGCCGGTGGCATTGACAAATTCTACGACAAACGATTCGTGGGCACAGTTTTCATGTCCCGGCTTGATTTGTTTCATTGGTTCGCACCTCCAGTTTGATTATCGGAGGGTTTGGAGAGCGGCTTTATGCGCCAAAGGGTATCGTCATTTGCCCTCGCACCACAGGAATATATCCAGCGTGGTGCACCTGGGGCATAAGTCGTACCACCGCCCCGACCTGCCTATCGTCGATCTCCAGCGGCGGCAGTTCTTGTATTCTATGGCGTCAATGGATTCCTCGAACAGGCCTTCGGACGCCCCGCAGTTGTCGCAGGAAAGCTCGAAGCCGCCGCCGTCGTCCTCTTTTATCATTTTACAAGCCCAAGCAAGCGGAGACTCTAAGCTCGGCTTTCAGGGTGTCAGTTAGGCACAAACGAGAGCGTTCCTGTCTATGACCCCCCTTTTAATTAGCTTATTAAGGGAACTATCCTCGCATTCTATATACCCTTCGTTCCTGCGATTTTGAAGTTGGTACCAAAAAAGAAGATTCACTAGGGATTCCCTCCCTTTGTGCGTGTACACGACTTCAACCTTTTTCTTGCAGGTCTCGTTTCTTCCCTTGACGCACGTATCGGGCTTGCAGCGCGGTTTGGCTGGACATTTAACCGAATCCAATTCCGTATCTTTCACGGTAATCACATGCCTTTCCTTTAGATCCTCAAGGTGCCTTGCCACAGATGAAGCTAGGTACATTATGCAACCTTCCTGATATCGGTATAGTCCACTATTGGGGAAGGTACGGAAACGGGACGGAGCGAAATGACACCCTTTAACCTCTCAGTTTCGTTTTCCAGCCAGTCTATTCTTTGCTGAAGAAGCTCCATTTTTTTCCTTAGGGTCTTGGCGCTATCCGTAGACACCCCTTGCTGCGCAAGCATGAACTGAACATCCCTGTACGCATCCCAAAGCTCCACCGTGTCTTTGTCCACCGAATTTTCGTCCGTGCGGATGCGGCTAAGCTCCATGAGATTTTGCCACGCATCATCGGGTTGCAGCCTGGAAAAGTTCGACTTAAGGAAACCCTTTATATTTTCTACCATGTCATCGGCTGCCGTCATATCACTCGCGCCGTATCCATCTGTATGGAGATGAATACAGGAGGACACAAATTTCTTCTTGTTAGCTTCCTCTAGCACCAAAAAAGAAAGCACGGGTATCTCGTACTTGAAATCCTCCGTCATGGGGATTTTCACTTTGCCTATCCCTACAATCTGGCCCCGTGATATTTTGATGGGTGAGATGTTCGCCTTTTCTCTCATGATGCACTCCTTATTCTTCCCAGTGCGCTTGGATTTTCCTCTTACGAGAAACGCGCTGGTTTTATTTTCAGGTGCCAGCATGGCTCCCAAAGCACGTGTTCCTGTCCCCCCGCGTTCCTCTCCTATGGTACAACGGGGCTTCCATATTTGCCGGTTTCTTTCATGGATTACAGATAGTTATATTAGAGCACGGAATCCGCCCGTTTTTTCGGGCGATATTGGGGACATGCTGTGTTAGCGCCCTGCTTCATGCTTCGGTGAGCGGCAAAAGACCCTTCTTTTGCCGCGCCAATAAAAGCCAATCCTCTCATAACCCATCCTAATCTTCCAGGCCACCAATAACCCTGGCATATTTTTATGTACCGATGCACGATACAACGAGCTAATAACATGCAAGCCCTTATGGGGCTTTTTTAGTTTCGGCTGAAAGCATGTATAACTTTAGCTTGCGGCTAAAACAGTCTTCTCATGATAGCCAACAAAAACCCCAAGCCCTACGGAATTGGGGTTTGCCTTCTGCCAGCACACCAACCCTTGCCAAGAAGCAGCGTGGCGGTGATTAAAAAATACCACGGACGCGAACAAAAGGCAATGGGCCTTTTGTTATGTTAATTCTGATGGCATACCCCAGCTTGGTTCAAGACGGACGGTCGCCTGGAGGGTGTTATAACACACCAAGATAGACACCGCAAGCTTTTTACCCCCAAAATATCGTTTAATCCCCCGCCTTGCGCTACAATCCTCCCAAACGCGAATACCTTGACGCAAGGGGGAAGACATGTCTTTTTGGTCCGATTTTTTTGGAGTGGGCAGCTCGGCGGAGGAACGCGCCAACAGGAACATAGCGACCCAGCTTCAGGAGCAGGCCTTGCAGCAACAGCAGCAGGCGCTGCTAATGGAGCAGAACATCCAGGCCGAGGAACTCCTTGGCAGGGAGGCCGCAGCAAGGCATTCCGAGGTCGCCAACATCAACGCCGGGAACATGGCGGCCAGGGAGGCGGAAATGGCGGCGGTCGCCCAGCAGAACGCGGCGCAGAGGGCCATTGGCGCGAGGGGAGGAAGCGGGGCCGGAGCCCTTGCGGGAATGCGCGCGGGGCAACAGGCCAGGGAGGCCGCCATGCCCCAGGCCTTCGCCAGGCAGCAGGGGCGGCAGGACACGGCGCGGGGCCAGCTTGAGCAGTCGCAGAGGCAGACCAGGCAGGCCATAAACCAGCAGCAGCAACAGGCAATGAGGGCACGGGAATCCGCCAACCTGTCCAACATACAGGCGGAACAGCAACTTGCGCAGAACATGACGGCCGGGCAAAGAGCCGGGGGGATATTCAACCGCGTTTTCGATCTCGGCATGAAAGGGCTTGCGGCCGGTACCATGCTCAGCGACGAACGCTACAAGGACTTCCACGGCAGGGACGCCACCTACAGAGTGCGCGACGGCTACGAGCTCCCCCAAAGCGTCATGGACATACTGGGGGTGAAGAAATGACCGACGCGCAGAGGCGGCTGGTGACGCAGGCCATAAGGCTGATCATGCGTGGCGACGCCGACAAGGCCATAACCCTGCTGCGGAGGGCGCTGGCATAGGTCGCACGGAGACTTGGATGGGAAACCCCGACATCTCGAAACACGGCGAAAAGTCCCGCTTCAAGCCCGGCAAGTCCGGCAACCCTAGGGGAAGGCCGCCGTCATTCATCAAGCGGGCGGCGAAGGAATACGGGGTGACCAGGGCCGACGTGTCCGGCGGGATCAACAGCGTTCTTTTCCACCACTCCATCCGCGACCTTGCGTCGATGGTGAACAGGATTAAAGGCGAGGTGAAGGGCGACAAGGAGGAAAGCCGGAAGGAGGCGGCATTCATGGCCGTCTGCGCGTCGGGGGTGCTGTCCGACCTGAAGCGCGGCGACATGAGGGCGACGTCGCTCATGCTTGATTTCATGTACGGGAAAAACGCGACGGAACCAGGGGCCGACGCTGGGGGCGTGGACGCGAAGGAGTATCTCCTTTTTCGCATACAGCGTCGTTTGCATCCCGCGCAACTGAGGATATGGCACGACGATGCCAGAAGCCAGATACTGTGTATGCCCAGAAGGTGGGGGAAATCCTTTCTTATTTTTTCCCTGATAGTACGAACGTGCCTTGAGCCCGATTCCAGATGCCTGTACGTCGGGAGGTCTATCAAGGAGGCCGAGAAGCAGGTCTCCGAGATGCGGATGGACTGGCTGTCCCAGATGGATATGCCCCCCGGCACCGATCTCAAGGCCATGTTTCCTCCCACAAGCTGGCTTGACGTGTACGGCCTGTCCCCCGGCACGGACGGCACGGGGATACGGGGGCGAAAGTACAAGTACATTTTTTACGACGAGTTTTTCCACCTGCGGGAGGACTACCTCCAGTTTTTCGAGGATTCCATCATTTCCCCGATGCAGCGGGATTTTCCCGACTGGCGGGAGCTTCGCGTGGGCACCCCGCCGGAGATTCCCGACACCCTTGGGGGCCAGGCGTGGGAGGACGCGCTGGCGGGCAGAAACGGGTGGAAGCCATACACCACGCACGACCCGGACGAGAACCCCAACATATCCCCCTTCGAGCCCTGGTTCAAGGAAAAATACCCCAACAGGATGGCGACGGAGCCGTTCGCCCAGAGGGAGTTTTTCGCCAGATGGGTCTACGACACCGAGGCGGTCATGTTCCCCGACTACCACGTATACGATCCCAGGCAAAGGCTCCCGGCGCAGACCACCACCCACGTCCTGATAGGGGGGACTTCGGCTTCAACGATTCGTCCGCCGTCATATGCGTGGCGTGGAACGAGTCGGAGAAGTCGGGTTTCGTCTTCTTCGAGAAAAAATTCAACTTCGCCACGGTCCCGAGGGATACCAGCGTCCACGAGCAAATGGACAAGGTGTGCTGCGAGGCGTGGGAACGGGCGATAGACCTTATCGGGGTCAACAACCTTGACAGGATAATCTGGCGGTTCGACTCGGCGGATCCGGCGAGCATACAAAGGCTCAAGAAAAACGTGAGGGCCAGGCAGGTGGCCAATCCCGGCGAGCGCATAAGGATCGTGGGGGCCTACAAGCTCCAGTCCGAGTTCATGCACGTCAGGATGAAGGAGCTTTTCCGCTCCGGCGGCCTGCTGGTCCCAGAGGGCGGACCGCTGGAGAAGGAGCTTAAAAGGGCGATCTACTGGCGGAACCCCGAGACGGGACTGGTTACGAACGAGATAGACGAAAGGTTCCATCCCGACCTCATCCCCGCGCTCAGGTACGCGCTGAAATACGTGCTGCTCGCGGAGATAGGGATAAACGTCCACAGGCTGGGAAGGAGATAGCCATGGAAAAGGTGTATAACGTGGATTTGGCGGCTCCGCTGAATTTGAGCTTCGTGGACAATCGCGATCCGTCGGGAAGGTTCATAAGCAACAGCGGGGTGTTTTCGGAAAGCGGGCTGCACAACGCTTTCATGGAACGGGGCGACGGGCAGTGGCTTGGGGAGTTCAACGAGGGCGAAATCAGGGCCCATATCCCCGTCACAAGGGTGCTGGAGTTTGACCACGGCATGGACGCCCGCGGCGGAAGGCTCGCGTGGCTAACCCCGGAGCTCCGCGCCGTATGGCCCGACGACCCGGATCTTCCCGTGAGGCTTTCGGACGGCAGGACGGCGACGATACCCGCCGTCCTGCGAAAGCTGGACAGGAAGGCGTCGTCTGGCATAGGTAACCAGTACATGGTCGCCGTGGGATGGGGAGGAGCCCAGCTCCACGTGCATATATTCGGCATAAGCGACGCGGGCGACCCCGTGTTTTCCCAGGTAAACATAAACCTGGACACGTCGACAAACACCGGCACCGCTCCCGTCTCGCACTTTCGCATGGGCACGGGCGAGCTCGGCGAACAGACCCTCCAGCGGTTCCTTGATTCCGCTGGGACGATAGGGTGCTTCCCGATGGTCTACGGGCTTCCGCAGCCGGACGCGGACGCGGAGATCATAGAGGCCCAGTTTTACGGCCCCAGCGAGACCGACTTTCCCGGGCTTCCTTCGGCGGGGGGAAGGATAGACGGTGGGACCATCGGAAGGGAGGGGCATTGGATGGCGGTGCACGTGGGCGATCCCGTGTTCAGGCCCGATCGCGCGGAAATTATCCCCAACCCCGGCCACGATCCCCGGGAGGAGATAGGGAACCCGGACTTTGATTCGCGGGAGACGATACCCAACCCGGACTTTGACCCGAGGGAATACATAGACGATCCCGAAGACGGGACAATCCCCAATCCGGATTACGATTCCCGGGAATACGTCGACAATCCCGGCTACGACCCGCGTGAACGCATCCCCAACCCCGGCCACGATCCCCGGGAGGAGATAGGGAATCCGGACTTCGACCCGGACAGGCTGTACGAGAGAACCGTCCGCCTTAGGTACCTGGACATGGCGACCGTCAGCCTGGATCGCTATCTGCACGTAGGCATCGACGTTGGCAGCTTTTCGCTAAACGGCTGCGCGGTTATCCGGATAAACGCGAACGGGTCGTTTACGCTGGAGCGGGTCGTGAAGGGCTTCTTCATGCCGGATCTGGCCGGCAACGTCTGGGGGTTCCCGTTTCCGGAAAGCCACGTCACCGGCCCGCGCGGGTACTGCCCGTTTCTTCGCGACGGCGCAGGGGCGTTCGTAAGCATGTCCCAGGAAAACATAAGGGCGAACGCACACAGGGGGACGGTGTTCCGCGACAACATGCTGCAGCATTTGCCGGACACCGCCAGGAACTCCGCAGATCTGAACGGGTCCCAGTCAAGAACCCGGCTTGTCGCGGCATGGCACCCCGACCGCCTTGTCTATCTGCCCGTGCGGACAAGCCAAAATTTTAACGGGGTCTATACCAACACCAGTTACAGCAACAGGAACGGGATAACCGCCCTGTTTCACGGGTTCGCCGTTGCAAGACAGCCCCTGGAGCTTTTCGCGGACAGTTCCGATCTTAATATCCCCGATTTCGGCGGGTTTTACTGCGTCCCCACCGGAACCGTTCCCAACGCCAGGCTGTCCGCCTATGGAATTGCGCAGTATTCCATGGCCGGGGCGTTCGAGGCGGCGCACAGAAGCCGCTCCTCCCAGATCGTGGGACACCACCACGGCCAGTCTGGCGACCCGTGGAGCGACGTTTCGGTTCAGCAAAACAGCACGTTGACCTTTCAATGGACACGAGGCACATCAATCAGAGGCAACCCGGCTTCTTACCACTCGGTTACATGGCACAGCTCCAACCCGGCCGTCGTGCGGTTCATTCGGTTAGTCGGTCGAGCAGGGGATTTTATCGCCGTGGGCATGGGAACGGCGATCGTCACCCACACGAGGCAGGAGGACAGGGCCGGACCCCTTGGGTACACCGAGAGAACCTCTACCGTCCGCATAACCGTAACGGCCCCGCCCCCCGACAGGACGCACGACACGGGCCTGGAAAGGCTACGCCAGGACTGCGGGCAGATGGTGATAAACTACCCCGCCAAGGACGGCGTCCCCGTGTCTCAATCCTCCTACGGAGTGGCCGCGTGGAACCGTCCCCAGGGCGGCGGAACCCACGGGACGTTTTCCCTGCTGGAGGAAATCGACGAGCAGACCGTCTTCGCAAACGTGCTTTACGGCGGCGACACCCAAATACCGGACGTCGCGTCAACGAGCCTGTCACGGGAAACGATGAAATCCCCGCAGGCGCTGGGAATATTCGACGCCAGGGTCGCCGTTGCCGGCGGGATAGAAATTTTTGTCACGGTCGCGGACGGACAGGCGCTGTGGACCTCCGTCAACGACACGAAGGTTTCAACGGGAGCCCCGACGCAAATACTGCGCCACACGGATTCGGTGCTGCTCATTTTTGACAAGTACACCGTGTACGTCCACGACACGAACAGGGACGGGACGATGGTTCCCGAAATAAGGCTGATCACCCATACGTTGGCGCTGGTGTCCCAAACGGGCGTGAACTGCATGGAAAAAACGGACGGCGTCCCGCCGCTAAGGACGTTCCACGCTTTTTCGGGGCTTGGATACAGAACGAACATTATAGGCCCCCGCCACCTGTCGGGAACCGACGAGGTCCAGAGCGCCTTCCAGGACATCCTGTGGAACAACCGCCATACGAACGTGGCCGATCCGAACCACCTGACTTTGCCCCGGGCGTTCTCGACCCTTACGCCGCCTTACGAACACGCCATACGGCATATAAACATCAACACCCCGCCGGGCCACATAACCGAGAACATACATGCCTACAGGTTCTCCCTTCCGGTCTCGGTTAGGCGGGGGCCAAACCTAGACGAATGGGTGACGGTGAGAGGGAACAACGTGCAGATGTTCGTCATCGACGGGGTCAAGACGCTCACCTCGGACATATTGGCGGCGCGCTCCAGCCTTCGGCAGATAGTGCTTTTGGGACAGATGTTTGAGTTCGACAGAACGTTCATATCCCCGGTGGACATCGACATGGGCGTTCGGGTCTACGGGACGCCGGTCAATAAATTCAACAAGGTGTACGCTGGATCCTCGTCCCAGAGGGCGTATTTTTTTGACGTGGTCTCTAAAACCCTCGACGCCTTTAACCTGGACGGAGGGTTTGACGTGGGCGTCCCCCTTGATCTAATAGACGGCGTCCTTAATGCCACGCCGGTAAACGAATTCTCGTACACGAACGTCAGGCGCTTGACCGGCACGGGGGGGGGCAAAGGAGGTCTTGCTTCTCATGTCGGAAAGCGGCGTGTTCGTCAGGGACTTCGGCGGCCTGGAGGTCGGCGACAGCGACATGTGGGTCGGGGACGGGGGGCTCTTGCTGCAAGGCATGAGCGGCTGGCGCGTGCTCCGCAGCGCCGTCCTTTACGAGCACCTCGAAATGATAAATTCGGGGGACGGCAGGTTTGGCTGGACGCCGATCTCGTTCCAGACGGGGTACAAGGGCGAGGACGGCGTTTTCATAACCCCGCGCTTCTGGGAGGTGGACTTTTACCTTTCGGCCACGGCAAGAAAACTGTACGAGGGAAGGGAGGACGAGAAAATAAAGGTAAGGATGGGAACCTTCTCGATCCACGACAGGAAAAAGTGGTCGCAGCCGCAAAGGGAGTTCGAGATGAGGGCAAGGGATTTCAGGGACGGATACTACACCATGCGGTACGAATGCCTGGCGGAGGAATGCGCGTCGCAGTCGCTGACGCTGGAGACCGACGGCTACGTCCACGTCTCGGCGGTGGCGTTCAAGTACGTCACGGGGTCGGGCGGGACGGACAGGTAAAAATATCGTTTAATTTCCGGCGGCGCTGTAAACTGCGGGCGTAGGCTTAAACGCTGGAATATTTTCGGGGAGGACTGATTTTGGAGTTTTTGGACGTGTTCGACGGCAACATCCCGTCGCTGATCGTGATGGCGGTAATCGTGCTGGGCGGGGCGCTCGTCAGCAACGGCTACCTTTCGAGGATGCTCAAGGCCAGGGGAAAGGGCAGGACGGTCGGGGAGCTTGCCGGGCGCATGGACGAGATGGAGAAGGGCTTCGTCCCCGACCTCGACGAGGTGCTCGAGCGCATCGACGGCAGGCTGGACTCCATGCAGAAAAGCATGACCGAGATGGAGAGAAAGCTTGACCATGCCGACAAGTCCGCGCTGATGGGTGTCATCCACAACGATAAAATCCACAAGATGGATCGCCTGAGGGCCTTCAACAGCTACCTGAAGCTCGGGGGTAACGGGACCGTCGCCGAGTACGCGGTGAACGAACTTGTCATACCGAACCGCGACTACTGGATAAGGGTGCTCGACGAATCGACGATGAAGCCACAGTGCGGAAAATACGGCGAAAGGATCGCCGAAATCAACGGGAGGCTTAGGACATGAACCTGACAAGCGAACTTTTTAACCTTATTCACAGGCGGGAAGGCTACAGGCACATCGGCAGACAGTTGTCCTTCAAGGACTTTGTTGACCATGAAAACCATCGGATTTTCGTCTGCTTCCAGGGAAGCAACGGGCTGACCGACTGGCTGCACAACTTTCTGGCGGTCCCCTCAAGGGTGCAGCCGTACAGGGGGTGCAACTGGTGGGTTCACAAGGGCTTCGCCCGGGTCTGGCGATCCGGCAACGACGCCGTCATCCTGGACGCGCGGGAGCTCTGGGAGAAGTTTAGAAACAGCGGGCCAGACGGCGCTCCCTACGAATTGGTATTCTGCGGCTTCAGCCACGGCGCTGCCTTGGCGCAGCTTGCCGCCGAGGACTACGGCTTCCGCTTCGGCGGGCGGC
>Ga0209755_10007189_pt1 | contig 12117 bp, 7 predicted proteins | sample TergutCo191P1_FD_187301 | JGI IMG/M metagenome (GOLD analysis project Ga0209755, IMG submission 187301) | Cornitermes sp. P1 segment gut microbial communities from Petit-Saut dam, French Guiana - Co191P1 (SPAdes) (version 2) | ecosystem: Host-associated > Arthropoda: Insects > Digestive system >...
GTATATAGTTGTTTGTGTGCGTGCGTGTGTGTGTGATCATATCTTTCGTCCAGTGTTTTCTTTTTAGTTTTCATTTTGTAATCTCTACACCCATCGCTCAACGCAAAAAATGATTCTCTAAGCAGTTCATATGTCGCCTCCTTTCGGTGGAAGCAATCGCCTGTCCTGTTACCTGATCCGCTGACGGAAAGGGAACCAGATAGAATTTGTGTGAATGCTTACGTCACCATAATGTTGCCAACATCTCTGTGTCGGATGACAGACACTGCCTGTGGACAGTACAACAAATGGCGTGCTGCATGTTACGGTCCGACACGCGTAAGGTCAAGTTGTGTCTGTCCACAGACGAAGGCATGTAGCAGCAGTACAGGTATCGCTGCACTCATTCTTAAGTTTGGTAATCCTTTAAAGCCTGTGGACCCGTAACTGCATCTGTACAGCACTGTTGGTTGTAATACACAGCAGTTACGAAATGAACACATTGCATTCACTGCCTTCAGTTGCACTGTAAGGCTGACTGAAGGATAACATGCAGCTGGCAATTCACTGGTTTTGTACAGTTTGTGGAGGGAAAATATTTTGCTGTCAAATTATATAATACACTGGCCCTCCCAGTGACGTTATGACAGTAATACAGGGACTGTTAAAGCAGGGGACGCCTGGAGAATAACAGCAGCAGAGATGAAATATACGAGAATAGGAGAATACACTTGGAAACAATACAAAACAAATTCACAAATTGCAAAGAAATTAGAAAGAACACCAATTCTATACAAACTAGTAGAATAAAAGTGGAACTGGATACAACATGACAGACTGCCCACAATAATGAAACTCTATTGCCCAACTGGCAGAAGGAACCGTGGCAGACCGCTGAAGAGGCTTCTAGATACGTCAGCAAGTGGCCTAGCTCTATGACAGACATGATGATGATGATGATGACGACTTTTGCTGAGTTTCGCTTTGGCTGCACAAACGCACTCAGTTCTTCAGATAATAGAGTGTTAATGGTTCTGCATAAATACTGTTTGAAATGGACTGGCAAAACTCAAAGGTGCTTTACATTTTGCAAATTAATGAAAATCGGTTGAACTTTTCCTCCAACTGTTTCCCCACGTATGTATGTACAGCCGGAAGGACAAAACTCCGCAGTTTTACAAACGCACCTCAGTGTATTCAGCCAGTCAATACAAGCTGTACGGTTAACAAATTTCTTCCCTGTACTCCCACGTGTGAAAATATACTTACATTGCCAAGTGTTCTGGGGTGGTACAGTCATGTCGACTGGTAAATATTTGCTATTTAACAGCACATAATGCATTTCATTCCAGAAAAAACCAATCTTCAAGAACTGCGGCTTTGGAAAAGTTGTATACAAATTACACATGCATAATGGTCACCGATATAGCATCAGTATACTGCATGCAGCAGATTGCTTATTGAGAAGCCAACCGTTTTTTAGCCTGTCAACAAATTCCCCACATTTAATGAACCCCGAAGGTTATGACGGTACAGTTGCTGTCCGTTGTGAGGAGGATAGAGGCAGTGTGCGAGAATAAGTGTTTTACAGCGGGCTGCATCCTGTGTGCGAGTGAACTGGGGACAGTGGTGCTGTGAAGGTCAAGGTAATTGTGCTGACCGTGCGACGGAAATGTATAATAATATTGTGCCGAATTGATACATGTGGTCATGGTGAGGATCAAAAGAGGAATTTGGGAGTGAAAGATTGGGGTAGCGGGACCGGCATGTCAAAGGAACTGGGGACAGTGGAGTGGCAAAGATCCGAAAAGGCACAAAAACAAGTAGAGTGCTGCAGCCTTGGTGGCAGAGAGATATCGCTGTTTTAAATTTGATCCCCAAAACTGAAATTCCGTCAACAGGGTACCTTATCTTTAACACAGCAAATGATTGCACGTATTCAGTAAATTTCATGTATTATTAAAATATAAACATTAAGCTATACAGAACTGTAACTGTGCCTGTTGTTTTGTATGGGTTTGAAACATGGGCACTGACATTGAAGAGGAACGTAGCAAAAGTAGCAGTTCAGTATGTTAACAGTTACAGTCGAACATAACTATATTTAATTATATAGCAGTTTACGAAATATTTCGGCTCTATATATGGGCCATCAACGGTATGTAGTTGGACTTACAGCTTAGGCTATACAGCATGCATGTAGTGGTCTTTGTGGCGTAAAGGAGCGGGTTCGAGATTTAATTATACCACGGGGTTACATGTTCCAGGTCTTATCTGGTTGGATATCATTTTTTACTGTTATAGGGACTGTTTCTTATACTAGACAGTATACTGCAGTATATCGGTATAATTACTTTCTATAATCTATCACAAGGATATGTAAATCAGTGAGACTAATCTATGTTTCGCCTTGTGTTGAGGCGTTTTGAGTGGCTGAGAAAGGTCCAGCCCTGTCCCTGTTCCTTATCACTTTCTAACCTGTTTAACTATATGATGACCAGGCAGTGAGTGTGCAACTGAGTTGAGGGGGTCACTATTGTGTCTGTAGTGTTTCCCCGTGTGGTGGGTGTCGGTCAGCTGATCGGTGTGCGGATCTAAGTTCTTCTGTCCTTGTCTTGGGTCTTGCAGTCTTTAGTTCTGTGTGTCGCTGTTATGGCACTGAGAATACCTTGGTCACTGTGAACTTGGGTTCACTATATCGTTGTCGATGTAGATAAGATTTGTTACTTGCACTGTTGAATGAGTTCGGTTTTTTGGTAGCACTGAGAGACGTGGTCACTGTAACCAGGGTTGTGTTCCGCTGTAAGTGTTATCATAACTAACTGCTACTGCTGTACAGAACACAACGGGGTTAAAACACATTACGAGAGGAACGTAGACTGAGGGTGTTTGAGAATAGGGTGTTGAGAATATTTGGACCTAAAAGGGACGAAGTAACGGGATAATTAGGACCATAATGTTGTTTAAAGCTCACCCAAAGTTGAGCAGTGATAAAATGTAAAGGAATGAGACGGGTGATTGTATGTAACGGGTATGGGGAGAGGAGAGGGTTATACAGGGTTTGGTGGGGACACTTGGGGAAAAAGACCATTGAGCAGACCCAGGCGTACATGGGATGGTATTATTCAAATTGATCTTCAGGAATTATTCTGTGGGCGTATGGACTGCATCGGGCTGGGTCAGGATAGGGAAATGGGGAAACTTGGACGAAAGAGAACATTGAGCAGACCCAGGCGTAAATGGGATGGTATTAATGAAATTGATCTTCAGGAAATAGGCTGTTGGTGTATGGACAGCATCGGCCGGGTCAGGATATGGAAATGAGGAAACTTGGAGGAAAGAGCGCATTGAGCAGACCCAGGGGTAAATGGGATGATATTAATGAAATTGATCTTCAGGTAGTAGGATGTGGGCGTATGGGCTGCATCGGCCTGTGTCAGGATAGTGAAAAGGGGAAACTTGCAGGAAAGAGACCATTGAGCAGACCCAGGCGTAAATGGGATGATATTATTGAAATTGATCTTCAGGAAGTAGGATGTGGGAGTATGGACTGCATGGGGCTGGGTCAGTATAGGGAAATGGGGAAATATGGAGGAAAGACACAATTCAGCAGACCCAGGCTTAAATGGGATGGTATTATTGAAATTGATCTTCTGGAATTAGGCTGTGTGCATATGGACTGCATCGGGCCGGGTCAGTATATGGAAATAGAGAAACTTGGAGGAAAGAAACCATTGAGCAGACACAGGCGTAAATGGGATGGTATTATTGAAATTGATCTTCAGGAAGTGGGCTGTGGGCGTATGGACTGCATCGGGCTGGGTCAGTATAAGTAAATGTGGAAACTTGGAGTAAAGAGACCATTGAGCAGACCTAGGCGTAAATGGAATGATATTACTGAAATTGATCATTAGGAAATGGGATGTGGGCGTAAGGACTGAATCGGGATGGGTCAGGATAGGGAAATGGGGAAAGTTGTAGGAAATAGACCATTGAGCAGACCCAAGCGTAAGTGGGATGATATTATTGAAATTGATCTTCAGGAAGTAGGCTGTGGGCGTATGGACTGCATCGGGGAGGGTCAGGATAGGGAAATGGGGACAGTTGGAGGAAAGAGACTATTGAGCAGACCCAGGCGTAAATGGGATGATATTATTGAAATTGATCTTCAGGAAGTGGGATGTTCGCGTATGGACTGCATAGGACTGGGTCACGATAGAGAAATGGGGACAGTTGTAGGAAAGAGCCCATTGAGCAGACCCAAGCGTAAGTGGGATGATATTATTGAAATTGATCTTCAGGAAGTAGGCTGTGGGCGTATGGACTGCATCGGGGAGGGTCAGGATAGGGAAATGGGGACAGTTGGAGGAAAGAGACTATTGAGCAGACCCAGGCGTAAATGAGATATTATTATTGAAATTGATCTTCAGGAAGTAGGCTGTGGGCGTATGGACTGCAACGGGGTGGGTCAGGATAGGGAAATTGGGAAACTTTCAGGAAAGTGACCATTGAGCAGACCCACGCGTAAATAGGATGATATTATTGAAATTGTTATTCAGGAAGTAGGCTGTGGGCGTATGGACTACATCGGACTGGGTCAGGATAGGGAAATGGGGAAACTAGGAGGAAAGAGACCATTGAGCAGACCCAGGCGTAAATGGAATGATATTACTGACATTGATCTTCAGGAATTGGGATGTGGGCGTATGGACTGAATCGGTCTGGGTCAGGGTAGGGAAATTGGGAAACTTGGAGGAAAGTGAACATTGAGCAGACCCAGGCGTAAATGGGATGATATTACTGAAATTGATCTTCAGGAAGTGGGATGTGGGCGTATGGACTGCATCGGGCTGGGTCAGGATAGGGAAGTTGGGAAACTTAGAGGAAAGAGCCTATTGTGCCGACCCAGGCGTAAATTGGCCGATATTACTGAAATTGATCTTCAGGAAATGGGATGTGTGCGTATGGACTGCATCGGTCTGGGTCAGGATAAGGAAATTGGGAAACTTGGAGGAAAGTGAACATTGAGCAGACCTAGGCGTAAATGGGATGATATTATTTAAATTGATCTTCAGGAAGTAAGCTGTGGGCGTATGGACTGCATCGGGGTGGGTGAGGATAGGGAAATTGGGAAAATTGGACGAAAGTGACCATTGAGCAGACCCAGGCGTAAATGGGATGATTTTATTGAAATTGATCTTCAGGAAGTAGGCTGTGGGCGTATGGACTGCATCGGGCTGGGTTAGGATAGGGAAATGGGGACAGTTGGAGGAAAGGGACCATTGAGCAAACCTAGGCGTAAATGGAAAGATATTATTGAAATTGATCTTCAGGAAGTAGGCTGTGGGCATATGGAATGCATCGGGCTGGGTCAGGATAGGGAAATGGGGACATTTGGAGGAAAGAGACCATTGAGCAGACCCAGGCGTAAATGGGATGATATTATTGAAATTGATCTTCAGGAAGTGGGATGTGGAAGTATGGACTGCATAGGGCTGGGTCGGGATAGGGAAATTGGGAAACTTGCAGGAAACAGACCATTGAGCAGACCCAGGCGTAAATGGGATGATATTATTGAAATTGATCTTCAGGAATTGGGCTGTGGGCATGTGGACTGCATCGGGCTGGGTCAGGATAGGGAAGTGGGGAAACTTGGAGGAAAGAGACCATTGAGCAGACCCAGGCGTAAATGGGATGATATTATTGAAATTGATATTCAGGAAGTGGGATGTGGGCGTATGGACTGCATCGTGCTGGGTCAGGATAGGGAAATGGGGAAAGTTGTAAGAAAGAGACCATTGAGGAGACCCAGGCGTAAATGTGATGATACTATTGAAATTGATCTTCAGGAAGTAGGCTGTGTGTGTATGGACTTCATCGGGGTAGGTCAGGATAGGGAAATGGGGCAACTTGGAGGAAAGAGACCATTGAGTAGACCCAGGCGTAAATGGGATGATATTATTGAAATTTATCTTCAGGAAGTCGGCTGTGGGCGTATGGACTGCATCGGGCCTGGTCAGGATATGGAAATGGAGAAACTTGGTGGAAAGATACCATTGAGCAGACCCAGGCGTAAATGGGATGATATTATTGAAATTGATCTTCAGGAAGTGGGGTGTGGGCGTATGGACTGCATCGGGCTGGGTCAGGATAGGGAAATTGGGATACAAGGGGGAAAGAGAACTTTGAGCAGACCCAGGCGTAAATGGGATGATATTATTGAAATTGATCTTCAGGAAGTAGACTGTGGGCGTATGGACTGCATCGGGGTGGGTCACGATGGGGAAATGTGGAAACTTGGAGGAAAGAGACCATTGAGCAGACCCCTGGCGTAAATGGGATGATATTATTGAAATTGATCTTCAGGAAGTAGGCTGTGGGCGTATGTACTGCATGGGGGTGGGTCAGGATAGGGAAATGGGGAAACTTGGATGAAAGAGCCCATTGTGCAGACCCAGGCGTAAATGGTATGATATTATTGAAATTGATCTTCAGGAAGTGGGATGTGGGCGTATGGACTACATCGGGCTGGGTCAGGATAGGGAAAGTTGGCGGACGTTTGCGAATGCGGTAATAAGTCTTCGTGTTCCATAAAATGAGGGGAATTCCTTGACTGGCTGCAAAACGGTTAATTTCTCAAGGACTTTGCTCTATGGACTAAGTAAGTAAGTAAGTAGTTTCGTAAGTGTTTTGGCGCCTTTTGCGCTATCTTCAGAGATATCTATTTTCGTACGCATAAAACTATTGGAATTTATGAGCCTACAAGAAAATATCTCCCTGAAGATAGCGCAATAGGCGCCAAAACATGTGTGAGAGTATTGATAATAATGATATGTGTAATTGATTGAATGTACGCATTTTGTTGAAGTGTTGAGCATATGGTTAAAATACATAAATGAATGGAAAGGATAGCTTCAAGGTAAACAGAAATTGTTATTGAGAAACCTCGACACAGGTTTTTCTTGGTTTCCCTGTGTCTATAACCAAATGCTGAGATGGTTCCCAACATTCCAAGTTGCTACTACATGCATCTCATGTAGCCCGCTCGACTTAAATTTAGTAGAAAAAAATTTCAAGTTTCTTTACATGTAAAATTACCACTGCCGCCGGGTAACAACTCAATTGCAGTAAATACATATTATTATAAATTCCCAGGTGCTGAATACAAAGAAAGGAGGACAGAGATTGCACGAATCTTACGTATGTTATTATGTGTGGATATGAAATACCAACTAGATGTCACGTTTTGTATTTTTGTTTCTCTTCTAATAGTTGCTCAAAATGTTTCGGGCAACCATGAGCCCATCATCAGGAGCTGACAACTGCGTGATGTTATAGCCTTGTATTGGTATGTGACATGGCTGCAGGAAGTTGGTCAACTCCGGTTGGTAGGTAGTGCGTCCATGGATGGGTGAAACGATCCCATCCATGGACTCACAACCTACCAACCGGAATTGACCACCTTCCCGCAGCTACGGCACATACCAACACGAAGCTATAGCATCACGCAGTCGTCAGTTCCTGATGATGGGCTCATGGTTGCCCGAAACACGTGGAGCAACTATTAGAAGAGAAATAATGAATACAAAAAGTGACATCTAGTTGGTTTTTCGTATACAAACTGAAATACGATGCACGGTCAACCACACATCGGATGTTATTATGTTAATCTGCATAAATTGTGTACACGTAAAATTACTAAGATTGAGGGCCCTAAACATGTCAACATGGCGAATCTGCAACAAATTTCGTGCTTTGTACAAAAACTGTGCTACTTCGAAACGGGCTGTTTGTCAATCCAGTGTGCAGATGTGAGCAACATAGATGTAATTTGCACATAATTTCGTTACACAAACCACCCGAGTGTTTCTCCCCAAACATCTGATCACCAGTTAATGTACAAATTTCCACGAATCTAGGATCCATCTCGAAATTCAACACGCCAGAATGGTTTCATAGAGGAAGTAACGTCCTTGGGCGTGGGCGGGGTACAGAAATATTACGCTCCAATCTACAAAGTTCGGATCAACAGGGCGATACGGAATTCGGGAATTTTTATCTCTGGAGAAATCCGTTCGTCTACTGCTTTTGGTCGGAATGCAGACGACACACACTGTGCCTTTGTCTTCATTTCCCGGACGGTAATGGCGCCCAACTGCTGTCGTCGCACACTGCAGCCAGCATCTGTAAAAGCAAAGTAACAGTTGGTGTCAGTTCAATTGAATCATCATTAACCGACTGCTGTTTGTGATGGCTGCAAGCTGCTCTCTGTGAGGCAAGAAATGTTCTTTAAATGCATTAGTTCAAGCTTCAGCCGCAAAGAAGCTCAGAACTGCTCTCTTCCGTCTTTATTGTGCAGCGAGTATTGGTAATTATTTACTGACATTTGGGATATCCGGCCGGTCCCATATACACGGGTCTAGATACTTCTTGAACGAAGAAGGTACCGGCAGGTTCCTGAACACTAAATGGGAAAGACAGGTTCTCCCGAAAAGTCTGCAATATGTTACACCCACTCGCTGCGCAATAACACAGATTAGAGCAGCTCTCCGTTCCTCTAAACGTTTTCCTCTGCAGCAGACCAAACCCACTACCTTCGAAACGTCACTGTTTACGTTCAGAGACACTGAAATATTCCTGTTGGGTTTAACAGATAGGGCACGGGGAAGGTCGCGGGTTCGATTCCCGATGGTCCCATTGGAATTTTTATTGACATTTTTCCTGTTGCCCTATGGTCCGGGTGTTTCACTCAGCCTCTAACAGAAATGTGTATCAGGAATATTTCATGAGGGTAAAGACGGCCGGTGCGTAAGTATCGCAATCTTACACCCTTCTTACGTCGATTGGCCTGGAATCTGGGAGCCTCAAATTTCTGCAAAATTCAGGGCCAGTGAAGGGGTTAATTTTACCCTCTACACGTTAATATTTTTTTTAAATAATAAGCCGTTTTCAAAATATTACATGTTCGAAAATGGCTCAAAAAGGACCACTCGACAGCCGTCCTTTGGGTGCACGGCCACCGACACTCGACTTCCAACGGTCGCGTATTAATTACATGGGTTAATTTGTGCTGTTGATAGTTGACTGTCATAAGGTGAATGTCTGGCACTGGAAAGGCTTAATCATTCGGTAGGGTGAGGAGTGCTGCTGGGGTTTGGATTGGGAGCTACTGATCGTAACTGCACTTTATTATTGTACTGGAGACAGAAAAATTGGTTTCAGCTGGCACGTGAAATTGGTCGGTCAGTTCTGCAAGTATCTGTGAAATTTCTACCGTCTCCCAATATATTAATTTCCCTCTGTATTTGCAGTGCCCACCGATGACTGCTGTACGTCTGATTTGTTGTGCAGCCACATTCAGGCCACACCATTCGGACATTCCTACACATCGCAACGAAGCCTGTGCTTGTAACAGATTTCCGAACAAAGAGAGGTTAGACTCATTCGATACTGCCCTCGTCACGTTCGAATGACCCTACAGCAAACAAATAAACACAGCCAGACACCAAAATGCGGTCTCACAAAACCCCAGGCAGACCGTCCACCAACAGAGTCGCTCCGAAAGAAACACACACAAATTGCGTTCAATGTAATGTACCGTATGTACAGCGGCAGACAGCAATACACACCGCACTGTCAGCTGTATAAAGGTACGGCCAGATTAACCAACCGGCTTAACGTGTCATGTCCATTACCCGGCCACCCACCCTCAACCCATCAGAATTGAGCCAAGGCTGGCCGACAAAATGTGGATAATTTAATTGGCACGGACGGACAAAATCCGTCAAGCACAGTTCTTTATATTTGACGGTTGAATGCAACATGTTTCAACTTAACGAGAAGCAATCTCCAAGCACATAAAACACCAAAGAAGGTACCATATAAATTGCGTAATGCTACTTCACACCATCCATATGTAAAGGTAAAGTGTTCCCGTTACAGACCAAGTTTTGCCTAGAGGATGGTTAGAGGTATAGCTGTACACTTCCATGACCGCGTCACTAGAAGAGGGTGAGTGGTCAGCAGCACGCCCCGGCCGAATTTTACCCCCAGGAAAGAACAGTTACCCATTGCATAGCAGGCTCGGTTACCCCAGGCCCGGTCTCACCATTCATATGTATGTTAGGGATACAAACTGCACAAAAATACCGTTCAGTGTTCAGTCGGAATAATGGTTTAGAAAATTATGTTATATCCAATAAGTGTGATAAATTAAGACGTTTAAAATGGAGCGTTAAAATGGATATGAGTGGGGAAGACTACATAACGAGGAACGTTATAATCTATAGTACACACCAATTATTAATATTTGTGTGATCTTCTCAGAGAGGATTTTTAGTCCTTCCACTGCACGGTTTATCATCCCGAGACGTTATGAAAAACTTTTTTTAAGAAAATTTCACTGGCCAGGAGTCATGAAATAAATGAAGCAAAAATTTTAACCGTAAGTTTGCTGGAAGTTCCTGTGTTAGACCGTAGATCATAATGTCGCGTCTGTACTGTGGAAAATGTGAAAGAGTTTTTTACGAAAAATCTTTTTACACGTGATGATTAATGAAACAGACTGAAGAGTATTTTGTGAAGACAGATACGTTGCACTGTGCTGTACTGGTCTGGCTGAGATTGGGGGTTTAGTGCGCGGTGCGTTTGTTGTCATGACTAATCAACTGAGTTCTTGAAGCAGGATGTTTCTTGAGGATATATAAAATTATTTCGTCAGTTATTCAAGAAATGTCCCTACCTTATGAAGCTCGATATTTCATTGCAGCATTTCCAAGTTTCCCAACTTATTATAATCTTGAACCTGCACAATCCATTGTTCGCACTCCCAACTCTACATTTAAAACCTATTTTCATATTATTCTCTGCTTTGTGTTCCCAGTGGATGTTTTCTTCAAGTTTCACCAAAGAACTGTCTACTGTTCTTCTCTCACACACAGTACATGCCATCAGTGTCATTAAATTTGGTTTGATGAAAATTATTATATTCTGTAAGATCTAACCATCATCATCATTTTCCGTTGGTAGGTCAAAACGGCACGGTTTGTGGGAACTTCAAACAAACCTGGGCGCATTATCGTTCTGAGAAAAATGCAGGCATTAGGAAGCACACGACTGCAACATACGGGACCGCGCCGCGAGTGTGACGAGCGGATGCAATTCCAAAGCCGTTGCGAGGAAGAAGAGATGACGCTCGAAATGGCGAAGGCGGGAATATTACTCAAACTACAAACGTAAGATATTTATGAATCCCGCGAGACAACACCGATTTTGAGCCGATATCCGAGTGTTTTGAACCTAGCAGAAATTCGGGAATTGTCAAGTCTCGGGACAAATGTGGTACAAGCAAATTGAAATTTGAAAACATTGTCTGTAAAGACCTGGAGAAACCCGGCTAGTTACAGGGCACACATCCACGATTGACGGACCCAACGAGAAGGTTACTGAAAACACCCCCGCCCCATCAAAACCTCGAGCGAAATTTAAGCTGAAAGGAAACGTCCTATTCTTCGGTGTGTCAGCATGGGCAAGGGGAAGGACAGTGCCTTCTGGTTTAGAACAAAAGTTATTTATTGCGATGACACCAGTTTAGGTCACTTTGGGGTGCACAAGTGCATGAATGGTGTTGGACGGTCACCGCACATGAAAAACTTTGGCAGAAATTCCGTAATTTTATTGTTTGCTGTGATCTGTGCCAAAGGATATAATATCCTACTAAGTCATATACTATTAAAGAAAAACACCATCTGCCGACATACCCTGTCGACCCATGTTAAACTGACTTAAACGGTAGCCTAATTACATCCGGTGCAACAGTGAAATATATTGTTGTGTGTTACGACGTCTTTTCCAAACATTTAGAGCTGTACCCACTCAAAGCAGCAACAACGAAGGCATGTCTTAACAAATTAATAAATAATTATTTGGAGAGATAATCAAACCTAAGATAATTATTTGTGATAACGGCAGCCGATTTCGGTCACCGCGGTGGGAAAGGAAATTGTCTGAACATTAAGTAGAAGTACGCTTTTCAACGTTACGCAACTCACAGAGTAATCCGAATGAAAGTAATATGAAGGAATTGTCAAAATTTTGTCTTATATATTGTCACCAAACCCACAGCAGTTGGGCAGGTTT
>Ga0209755_10007191_pt1 | contig 12115 bp, 11 predicted proteins | sample TergutCo191P1_FD_187301 | JGI IMG/M metagenome (GOLD analysis project Ga0209755, IMG submission 187301) | Cornitermes sp. P1 segment gut microbial communities from Petit-Saut dam, French Guiana - Co191P1 (SPAdes) (version 2) | ecosystem: Host-associated > Arthropoda: Insects > Digestive system...
CTTGGCCTTGAAACCCAGGTTTCCCTGCGCGGCGATGTCGCGCCCAACGACGGCGTAAGGCTGGCACTGAAGTCGGCGAGCGTTCCCACGGGGGAGGCTGTCTTCGCGGCCCTGGAGTAGACCGCCCCGGGGCGTTTCTACGCCGGCGACGAGGGAGACTCCCCGTCCCCGTCCGGCGCGACCTCCACGACGCATTCCACCGCGCGTTTCTGGTCGGCCTTGGTTACGGTCACTGTCAGGTTCTCGTAGGCAAAGCTGTCGCCCTTTTTTGGGATCTGCTTCAGCGTGTCGATAATCCAGCCGCCCACGGTGGAGGATTCCGACTCGCCTTCCATGCCGAAGTACTCGTACATCTTGTCGATCGCGGCCGTGCAGATAACCTTGTGCCGGTTGTTTCCCAGCGGCAAAAACTCCTCGACAATTTCGTCGTTCTCGTCCCAGATGTCCCCGACCAACTGCTCCAGGATATCCTCCATGGCAACAAGACCCTCCGTCCCGCCGTACTCGTCGGCGACGATTGCCAGGTGGCTTTTCTCCTTCTGCAGCATCTTGAAAAGCTCCGGCACCGGGGTTCCCAGGGTGGTGTACATGACCGGGGCCATAATGTCGTCCAGGGAGGTGGTCTCGTCGACGGTACACTTCAGGAAGTCGCGGATGTGTACCACGCCGACGATATTGTCGATGCTTTCCTCGTACACCGGAAGGCGGGAATAGCCGCTGTCCAGAAAGACCGCCGCCATGCCCTTGACGCTGGAATCCTTGGGGATGCCCACGATGTTTACCCTGGGCGTTAAAATATCCTCGGCCAGCAAATCGTTGAATTCGATGGCGTTGCTGATCCGCAGGGAATCCTCCCCGGTAATCGTGCCCTCCTGCTCGGCCTCCTCCACCACGTACAGCAGCTCCTCGCCCCGGAAACCCCGTTCCTCCCCGGCGGACTCGTCCTTTCTGGCGGCGAAGCGCTCGTTGATCCGGGCCTTCCATTTGACCAGCAGGAAGTTGAAGGGCTTAAGAAGCAACATCAGCAGTTGCAGAATGGGGGCGGAAAAGAGGGCTACCTTTTCCGGGGCGCGTTTCGACATGCTCTTGGGCAGATCGTCGGTAAACACCACGACTATTATGGTAATCACTATAGTCGAGACGACCGGCCCGGCCTCGCCGATAAGCCGCACGAACAGGAAAGCGGAAACCGTGGCGGTGGTAAGGGCCACGCCGTTGTTGCAGATAAGCAGGGTGGAGATAAGCTCGTCGAAGCGCTCGTGCAGTTTAAGCACCAGCCTGGCCCGTTTGTCGCCGGTTTCCGCCATGTGCTTGATGCGGGCGCGGTTCAGCGACGCGAAGGCCATCTCGGTGGCGCTGAAATAGGTACCCATCACCAGCAGCACAATGAGCGCTATTATCGTGAGAATTACGTCCATATCTACCATTATGAAAACAAGCTCCTTTCGTATGGCACTTTATCGCACTTCAATCCCATCCAAATTGACGCGGCTCGTCTCGCGGAAGTTACACGGATTAATTATAGCACGGCTTATGCTGGAAATCAACTTGCTCTGGCTATGGAAACCGCTTTCCGAACCTTCCCTAAATACGCTATAATCCCTGTTATGGATGCCAACGACCCTAGGGTGGAGGAAAACATTACCGAGATTGCCGCCGCCCTGGCAAGGGCTGACGACGACGGCTTTATCGTGGATTTTCTCCGCTGCCTGCTGACCCCCGCGGAAATAGCGGATGTGGCGGCAAGGTGGGCGCTGGTCAAGGACCTTAAACGAAAAGTCCCGCACAGGGAAATCGCCAGAAACCTTGGCGTTTCCCTGTGCAAAATTACCAGGGGTTCTCGTGTGCTGAAAAAACCCGGCTCGGCCTTTGCGCGGATTTTTTCCCCCGACGAACAATAAGGCGGGAAAGATGGAGAAGACGGTTTTTTTGCCAGCCGAACGTTACGGCTACGATTTTATACCCCATGATTTCTTGCCACAGGGCAAGGACGAGTACTGGTTTCGCAACGCCCAACGGCAAGACCGCGCCTGGCGTAGACTAACTCGCGCCGAAACCGAAATACTCGTGCGGAACGGGAACTTCTGCGGGGACTGGGACAGCCTGCTGGTGAGCGATCCCTTCGAGCCCTCGCTGATTCGCGGTTCCAGTTTCCACGGGTTGGTCAGGCTGGGCGCGTTGCGGAGCGTGGCGCTGAAATTCCACGACTTCTGTGTGCCGGCCGGCATACGGAACAGCACGATCATCTCTTGCGACATCGGCGACGACGTCGCGATTCAGGACTGTTCGTACATTTCGCACTATGTCATCGGCGACGGCTGTATACTTTCCTGCATCAACGAGATGCAGACGACCAACCACGCCAAGTTTGGCAACGGTGCGATCAAGGACGGCGAGGACGAAAGTGTTCGCGTGTGGATAGACGTTATGAACGAGGCTGGCGGGCGTTCAATCCTGCCTTTCCAGGATATGATTCCCGCCGACGCCTTTCTCTGGGCGGCGTACCGTGACGACACGGAACTTACGGACAGGCTTGCAAGGATCACCCAGGAGTGCTACGGGGGTCACAGGGGCAGCTATGGGACGGTGGGCAACCGTTCGGTAATCAAAAGCTGTACCATTATAAAGGACGTGGCGGTGGGCAGCCATGCCTACATCAAAGGGGCGAACAAGCTCAAGAACTTGACGATTTTGTCCTCCAAACAGGAACCAACCCAGGTTGGCGAGGGGGTGGAACTGGTCAACGGGATCGTGGGGTACGGCTGTCGTATCTTTTACGGTTCCAAGGCCGTTCGTTTTGTCATGGGTAGGAACTGCAACCTGAAATACGGGGCGAGGCTTGTCCATTCGGTCATGGGCGACAATTCCACGGTGTCATGCTGTGAAATCCTGAACAACCTGATCTTCCCCATGCACGAACAGCACCATAACAACTCGTTCCTTATCGCCAGCCTTGTGCAAGGGATGTCGAACATGGCGGCGGCGGCGACCATAGGCAGCAACCACAACAGCCGGGCCAACGACGGCGAGATACGCGCCAAACGGGGTTTCTGGCCCGGCCTGGCCGTCTCGCTGAAGCACTCAAGCTGTTTCGCATCGTTCGTCCTTATCGCGAAGGGAAACTACCCTGCGGAGCTAAACATACCCCTGCCCTTTTCCCTGTTGAGCAACAACACCTACAAAAACAGGCTGGAACTGATGCCCGCCTATTACTGGGTTCACAACATGTACGCACTGGAGCGAAATTCCTGGAAAGTCCGCCGTCGCGACCAGCGCGTGATCAAGGCACAGCACATAGAGACGGATTACCTTGCCCCGGACACGGCGGAGGAAATAATTTCGGCCATCGCTATACTGGAAGGCTGGCTTGGCGAGGAAGGTCTTCCGCTGGAGGATTCGGCGGACGGTGACGAGGCGCTTAACGAGAACCTTGTTCCGTGTCGCCATCTTGAGCGCAGCAAACGGGGACAGGTGATTCTAAGGCCACGCGAAGGGGTTATTGCATACAGGCAGATGCTGCATTGGTACGTAGCCAAGACCATTGCTTTTTTCATAGACGAAAGGCCCGACCTGAATTACGACGACTTGTCCGCGCTCCTGGGTGCCGGGGAACAAGCCCACGAGGAACGGGTGAAAGGCTGGGTAAACATGGGTGGGCAAATCGTTCCGGCCTTTCGAGTGGACGAGCTTCGCGGGAAAATAGGCGAGGGAAAGCTGGAAACATGGGACGCAATCCACCAGGTCTACGCCCAGTGGCAGGAGGAGTACCCAATGGATAAGGCCCGCCATGCCTGGGCGGTGTTTTCCATGCTTAACGGTTCGGGCACCAGGCCCCTGGCGGGCGCGTCGTTGTTGAAGCACGAACTTGTCGCGTCCCTCGATATTCGCCGCCTGATAAGCAACAAGGTTTACGAGACCAGGGAAAAGGATTTCCGTAACGCCTTCAAAAAAGCGACATTCCGCAACCCAAAGGAAATGGAAGAGGTATTGTGCCCAACCGACAACGATCCCTTTATGGCCCATACCCGAGAAGAAGGGCTACATTACGAGGAACTGGTCGCCAGGGTCATGGCGCGCTTGTAACATGCCGATACATTAGAGTATGAACACTGCCGGCTTTGAGGATACCGTCTTTCTTCTGAATATCCGCATCAGAATGGTTCGGGACACCATGCGTCTGAACCCTATAGGTGAGCTGTTTATGGAAAGATGCCTGGACGACATCATGTTTATCGACAATGTTCTTGCCTCGCTTGCCCAGCAGATAACGGCGGACAGCGAACAAGACGACACAAGCGGTGTCGCCAACAGCGTAGTTGACTATGCGGCGGATACCGAATGGCAGTTCAGCCAGCTTCTTACGGAATTCCTGCTGGAATCCAACATGTTTTCCGCACGGGCTACTTCCACGGAGCGCGGTAAGGTTATTCTGCTGCGCGATGGCAGCAATGCCAGGAGGAAAGTCTTTGAGAAATTCAGCACATCCTCGCAGGCGGACCTTGCAGAACCGATGGTAAGCCCCACCGAGCTTTCGATTCTATTTGGAGGCACCTAACGGCACGGAGTGTACCGCACGACGAACCAAGGACAAGGGGACGTGGCCAACGCGCCGGAGCGTCTGGCGGCACTCTGCGGATCACCGGGGGGACCCTGTGCGGCAGGCGAATACAAGTGCCAGGCGGGATTATTAGGCCCAGCATGGATCAAATGCGGGAATCGGTATTCGCTTGCCTTGGGGATCTTGCCGGGCGTTCTTTCCTTGATATCTTTTCGGGTTCCGGTATAATCGCCCTGGAGGCGGCATCCAGGGGGGCGAGTTATGTCGAGGCCGTAGAAAACGATCCGGGCAAGCGAAAGAGGCTCCTTGACAATGTTTCGATAGCGCCGATCAGGATTAACTGTCGTTTTATTAGCGCGGAACTGTACGTGCTTAGGGCAAAAAGGGCTTTTGATTGCATATTCCTGGATCCCCCGTTTCCCTATCGTTTCAAATGGGAACTATTATCACGCATAGCGGTATCACATCTTATTTCTAACGAAAGTGTCATCCTTATGCATCGCCCCCAAGGAGACTGTCAGACGGAGGAAACATCCACGATACAGATCGCATTGCAGAAGACGGAGTCCCGCGAATACGGACGGTCCGTCGTTGATTTTTTCAGGCCAGAGGCACTTAAATAATTGAACTTGCTTTTTTCGCGGGCAAGCGGTACGATGGGATACAGAATGCGCTATGGATTTTAAAAAGCTTTTTGGCAAGTTCGGGACTTCGAATGCGTTTGTCAAGACAACCGTTCCTCCCAGCATAACCAGTGCCCAAAAAGTGGCACTGAACCGTAAGGGCAACGTGCTTTTTAATTCAGGGAACATCGAAGCGGCACGCAGGATATTCGAGACGACCGGTTATTCGGACGGACTTTCCAGGGTGGGCGACTATTACAAATCGCAAAATCGTTTTATCGATGCCCTTAGGATGTACTGGATAGCTCCGGATCGCGCGAAGTGCGAGCCCATGTTTATGAAAATTGCCGAGATTATGCGGACCCTAATCCGCGAAGAAGAAGAGGTTCCTAACAATGAATGATTTTGAGCACGACGATAACATGCAGGAAGACGCTATGTTGCAATTCGAAGACGGTCCTGGGGAACCCGCGTTTGGCCACGCGGAAATTTCCTCGGTTTCAAAGAACGGCTACAAATTGCTCAGGGAAAACAAGGTTGCCGAGGCCATTGACTGCTTTACCAGCATTCTTAAAATCGACGAAAACAACAACTACGCGCTGGTAGGCATGGGAGATGCGGCCCGCAAAAATGGTGCATTCCAGGAGGCATCCTCCTATTACCAGCGCTGTCTTGACCACCATCCCGGCAACAGCTACGCGCTTTTCGGGCTGGCCGACTGCCATAAAACACTGAACCAGTACGAAAAAGCCATAGAGGTATGGGAGCAGTACCTGACGCACGACAACAGAAACATCACTGTTCTTACCCGGGTGGCGAACGCCTACCGCAAGGTTCGCGACTTGAAAAACGCAAAGGCGGTTTTCCTGCGCGTCCTGGAAATGGAGGAAAACAACCCTTACGCAATCATAGGGCTGGGGCATCTGCATTACGACTTCAAGGAATATAAGGAAGCGCTGTTGTATTGGGAAAGGATGCTGAAGATCAACCCCGAAAACGTTGACATTCGAGTGCTCACCTCGATAGGCAATTGTCATCGCAAGCTTAAGACCTTCGGCGACGGAATTCCTTTCTTTGAACAGGTACTGCGTAAGGAACCAAACAATTTCTACGCGACCTTCGGCCTTGCCGATTGTTACCGTGGGCTAAAGCAACAGGACCGCGCTCTTGAGTATTGGAATCTCATTCTGGAAAAGGACCCAAGAAACAAGGTTATCCTAACACGCGCGGGCGACGCCTACCGTACCATGGGGGACCTGAAAAAGGCCCAGGATTACTATGAACGCGCCCTTGACGTTGAATTCGACGTATACGCGGTTCTGGGCCTTGCCCTTATCTCCAAGGCTCACAAAAAATACAACGAGGCGATACTCTCCCTCCAAAGGCTTATGCAGCAGGATTCCAAGAACCACCGCATTTCCACGGAGCTTGCGGATTGCTTTTTGAAAATAGGGAACAAGCATAAGGCGATTGAGGTACTGGAGGAATTCCAGCGAGTGGGGGGGCGCAACGCCCATGTCGCCGAGATGCTTGAAAAGATATAGGCTGCTTACGGCCTTGTACAGTCATGCATGAACTTCCCCTGCCAATCCTAAGCGGTATGCCCCTGGAGGAACTGGCGGGGCTGATTTCCCAGGAACCGCGTTTCCGTGCGACGCAGATCTTCAAATGGATTGCCTCCGGGGTTTCATCGTTTGACGAAATGAGGAACCTACCCCTGTCCCTGCGAAAAGACCTTGCACGGCGTTTCCTTCTTCGCCCCGAAACCGACGTAACCGGACACCACGGGAACGATGGCACGGTGAAGCTGGCCATTGGCTTCGCGGACGGGGCCCGCATAGAGGCGGTGCTTCTGGCGGACACTTCGGCGGGGGATGTGGATGCCGTTAGGTACACGGCCTGCCTTTCCACCCAGGTGGGTTGCCCCGCCGGTTGCGTGTTCTGCAAGACTGGGAGTATGGGCTTTGTCCGCAACCTTAGCTGCGCCGAGATCATGGAGCAGCTTTTCCTTCTAAGGGCAGGAGTGATCGCGGAAGGGCAAGAGCAGGGGCTTCCAATTTCAAACATCGTCGTCATGGGCATGGGCGAGCCTTTTCTAAATCTAGAGCAGTTACGCAGGGCGTTTACGCTAATAAGCGACAACCGGGGCTTGAACTACTCCCATCGGCGCATAACGGTTTCCACCTGCGGTATTGTCGATGGCATTATCGACCTTGCCGACAACGGCCCCGCCGTGCGACTGGCCCTTTCGCTGACCACGGCGGACGAGGGGCTTAGGCGACGACTTATGCCGATTACCGCAAAGCATCCCTTGGGTGGTGTCAAGGAGGCACTTCGCTATTTTCAGGAACGCGGCGACGGAAGGGTTACGCTGGAGGCCGTGCTTCTGCGCGGGATCAACACCCGGGAAAGCGACGCGAAAAAGATGGCGGAGTTTGCCGCCGGCCTGGACGCAACAGTGAACCTGATCCCCTGGAATCCGGTGAAGGGACTACAGTTCGATGGCAAGCCCCTGCGGGAACCGTCCCCAGCGGAGGTCGAAGGGTTTGCGCGGCGGCTGAAGGCTCTGGGACTGAACGTCACCCGGCGTTTTCGCAGGGGGCGTGGGGTGATGGGTGCCTGCGGGCAGTTGGGCGGCACCGGATTGCAGCCCACGTAAAGCCACTGCGGAAGCCCTTGCCTTACGGGAGCTTCCTCATCTTCATGTTGACGCTTAGCTCCCCGGTCCTGTCCCACTCGGACAAAATCCGCACCGCCTCGGAGGCGGCAAGACACGCCCTGTCCTCCCCGCCGCTGTCCCCCCAGCGGTCGAGAACCCGGTTCGAGATTACCGAAAGAATCGATCCCATCCTCATGCCGTGGAGTCTGCCCACCACGTACTGCGTGGAACATTCCATCTCGATGTTCGTGACCTTGGCGGCGCTAAGATCGCCGATGATGTTGTTCGCGAACGAGGGCCAGTAGCCGGAACCGTCTTCGGCAAGCGGGCGGCCCTGGCCGATGTAAAACGAGCCGACGCTGTGGGTAAGGCCCAGGCCGTAAGGAAAGCCCAGGCGTTCACATGCGGAAATCAGGGCAAGCGTAACGTAGAAGTCGGCGTAGGCCGGGTACTCGGGCTCGACGTAGGACTGGGATGTGCCGTCCTTGCGGACACAGGCCACCGGAATGATAAGATCGTTAAGGTCGAATTCGGGAACGATGCAACCGGTGCTTCCAACCCGAATGCAGGTATGCACGCCCAGAACGCTAAGCTCATGCACGCAGATTTCGGAGCTTGGCCCGCCTATGCCGCTGGAGGTACATGCGATGGGTACGCCCTTGTAGGTTCCGGTTATGGTTTTGAATTCGCGGTACGACGCGACCTCCTTGGAATCGTCCCAGTGCTTGGCGATTACGGGGCAACGTTCCGGCGCGCCTGGTATCAGGACATAGCTTGGCACGTCGCCCTGCCTCAACTGCAAATGATACACGCCCGCGTTTTCCGATTTCGGCGCGGAAGCCTTGTTCACCTCACCCATTGTCTCCCTCCTGCAAATATTTCAAATTTTACTTGCGATTTTTTCCGTGGTCTGTCGCACCCTTGCAATCAGGGCCGAAACGTCGGTGCCCGTAAGAACGCCGTCCTTTACAAGCCTTTTGCCGTTTACAAACACGTCCGTCACGTCGCCGCTGGTCACGTTGTAAACTATGGCCGATGTAACGTTTTCGTTTTTGCCAAGCACCATGGGTTGCATGTGTGCTTTGTTGGCATCGACGAGAATAACGTCGGCCTTCATCCCTTCCTTTACCATGCCGATTTCGGACCCCATGCCGAAGACCGCCGCGCCGCCGGTTGTCGCCATGTCCAGAATGACCTTTTTGGAAAGGCTGCGAATCCCGCCGCTGACCGTGTGCAGAAGGGACATGCCCTTCATCTCCCTGAAAATATCGTTACTGTTGTTCCACATCGCGCCGTCCGTGCCTATGCCAACGGTAAGCCCCTGTCTGACCATCTCGGGAATCGGGGCGATGCCGTCGGCGATTTTCATTTCGCACAGTGGCGTGTTGGCGATTTTTACGTTTGCCTTTTTCAGAAGTCCAACCTCGTTTTTGTCGGCGAAAACGACGTGGGAACCTATAAACCTGTCATGCAGAAAGCCGTTGCGGGCAAGGTATTCGATTGGGCGCAGGCCGTATTTTTTTTGGATTATGTCCACCCGCCAGTCGTTTTCGGCAAGGTGCATCGTTTGCATCGCGTCGATGTTTTGGGCCTTTGCGAATATTTTTTTCAAAAGTTCCGTGTCCCAGTCCTCCTCCGCCGGCAAGCCGATGACGGGAACAAGGCCGGCATCGCGGCAACCGGCGGAAAACTCGCGAAGCGTGTCGTCCGAAAGGAGCGATTCGGGATCCGTAAAGTTGCAGCGGATATCCTCGACAAGCGCGCCCTTTATGCCTATTTCCTTCATCGCCTGAATCGATCGAGCCCCCATGCCCCAGTACATATTTTCGCAAACAAAGGTGCAACCCGCCAAAAGGGATTCGCAGTATGTCAGTTGCCGCGAATGGTACATGTCTTCTTCGTCGATGAAACTTTCGAACCAGTTGTGCGAACGATAGGCATCGTTCTGTTCCAGCAAGGTCAAGTCGTCGCCCAGGCCCCGGGCCAGGGTCATGTCCCCGTGGCAGTGGCAGTTTACAAGGCCGGGCATAAGGATCTTGCCGCCGCCGTCTATCCACTGTGCGCATTCGCCAGGGGAAACGGGACCCCGGCGAACCTCGGCGATTAGTTCCCCCCGCACACACAGCGAGCCCACGAAAGGCTCGTACCCAAAATTGCCGGAAACGATGATTACGTTGTCAATGCCAAGGGTGTACATTCTGCCTCCATCACAAGCAAATTACAACAGTTTCAGAAACTCTTCCAACTCTATATCGGCCTGAATCAAGATACTCCTAAGCGTCCCTCGGGCCACCACGTCATGCATTGGAACAATTGCCGTGCGGTCTCCGTTCGTGTATTTTGCATGACTTCCCTTTCTGCTCTTAAACCAGAAGCCCCTTTTGGATAACGCCGAAACAATATCATGGGGCCGCAATATTGGGTATTTGCCACCCATCTAAATTGCCATTTCCAAGGAAGTAACGTAGACTTGCTCGTTCCTTGGGGTCACTGCTTCCGGCGTGTCGTCCTCGTAATACAGTGATATTGCTTCTTTCAGGTTTTCGACTGCCTCATCAACAGTCTTGCCCTGCGACGCGATATCATTCTCAAGACAGGTTGCCACAAATAATTCTTCTTCTTTTTTGATTACCACCGTACCCCTGAAATTCATTTTGCCTCCCGCCCAATCCAAAAAAGTACCGCCCCTTTCTGCAAAGGAGCGGTCATTGTCTGCAAAAAATCGGTTTCCCTTCTATCCCTTCCTGTCTTTCTGGAACACCCCGAAAATGCGGGACAGAATTCCCTTTTTCTCGGGCACGGCTTCCAGCGTTTGCTTCGAACGCTCCGTAGCCTCCGGTCTCTGTCGTCCGCCTTCCGTTCTTCCTGTCGGCTTCCTACTCTTGCGTCTGGAACCACCCTTGTCACTTTCGGGCCTGCCGTGTTGCTTGCGATCTCCCTGGGGTTTTTCCCCCGGTTTCCTGCCCCGCGATCTTTCGCCTTCCGCCGAACGCGCGGCCGAACCGGGTTTTCCGGAATCGTACCTTTTCTTGTACAGGGCCATGCGTTCCTCAAAAGTCAGGCGCGAAAGATCCTGCTCTTCGGACAGCGGTGCTTGGTTTCTCCCAGGCTTTCCGGTGGCGGTCTTTTGACCACCGGCCACGCGGCTCCCCCCCCGTCTGTCTTCCCTGCGCTTGTGGCCACGATCCTGCGCGGAACCACGCTCGCGATCACGGGAACGCCCGCCCCTGCCCTCGCCAGATCTGCCGGAACCATGGCGATCGCGCGACGGACGACGATCGCTGGAACGATCCTCATAGATATCGGTGCGGACTTGCCGCCCGGCGCTTTTGTCCTCACCGTAAAGCTCCGCGCTGGCAGTCTCGGACGGGATTTTCTTCCCTATATAACGCTCGATTGCCGGAAGCTCGTAAACGTCCTGATCACTGGACAGAGTTATAGCCCTGCCGGTTTTGCCAGCCCGCGCCGTCCGCCCGATCCGGTGAACGTAGTTTTCCGCCTCAACCGGCAGATCGTAGTTTACGACCAACGCCAGGGCCTCCACATCCAGACCCCGCGCCGCGACATCGGTCGCAACAAGGAACCTGATCTTCCCGGCCTTCAGGTCGTCGATCACCTTCAGTCGCTTGTGCTGGGGCAGGTCGCCGATTATAAACTCGCAGTCGTAACCGTTCATCCTTAGCCGTTTCGCCACGATTTCGGTGTACCGCTTGGTATTGCAGAAAATGATCGCGCTTTCTGGCTGTTCCCTCTGCAAAATGCCCAGCAACAGGCGCATCTTCTCGTCGGACGGAACGTGGTAGAGAACCTGGTCGATCTCCTCCACCGTGACAACCTCCGGCTGGATCTCGATTTCCAGGGGATTGCGGGTGTATTCCCAGGCAAGGTTCTTCACGTAGATGCTCAGCGTCGCGCTGAAAAGCATGGTCTGCCGGCGATCCGCGGATGGCACTACCTTGATAAGCTTCTGCAGATCCGGATAGAAACCCATGTCGAACATCCTGTCCGCCTCGTCCAGGACAAGAAAGGCAAGGTCCATAAGGTTCATGCGGCCCGAGCTGTTCAGATCCAGCACGCGCCCCGGCGTTCCCACCAGTATCTGCACGTTTTCCCTTAGCAGCTTTTCCTGTTGGGTGTAACCCACGCCGCCGTAGAAGCTGCCGATTTTAAATGGGAGATACTTGGCCAGGAGTTTCGCCTCTTCCTCGATCTGAACGGCGAGTTCCCGGGTTGGGGCCATAATCAGGGCCTTTTTGCCCGACAAAAATTCCTCGG
>Ga0209755_10007192_pt1 | contig 12115 bp, 8 predicted proteins | sample TergutCo191P1_FD_187301 | JGI IMG/M metagenome (GOLD analysis project Ga0209755, IMG submission 187301) | Cornitermes sp. P1 segment gut microbial communities from Petit-Saut dam, French Guiana - Co191P1 (SPAdes) (version 2) | ecosystem: Host-associated > Arthropoda: Insects > Digestive system >...
CGGCGTGCTCAACGAGCCAAGAACCTTCAACCGCCTCGTCGCGGAGGGCGACCGCGACAGCATGAGAATTCATGAGCTGACGCTGGACTTTCTCGCCGAGTTCGACACGGCGACCAGCCAGTGGGTGCCACGGCTTGCCACTTGGGAGGTGGTAGTTGACGAGGAGGCCGACACCCTCGACATAATCTACACGTTTCGGGAGGGCCTTTACTGGACCTACCACGACTCGGACCTAAGGATACCCGTTACCAGCGACGACTTCGTCTTCTGGCACAACGAGATCGAAGGCGACGTAAGGATGCGCAGCAGCGCGTACAGTTCGCAGTACGTGATGCTGCCGGACGGCACCGAAGTGCAAAGGCGCGCCTACAGGATCGACGACCGCAGCTTCCGCGTCCATTTCCCGCGAATCGTGGCCAACCCGGTCTTCACGACCAACGGCACATTCGGCCCCAGGCACCACTTCGAGCCGGCGCTTCGCGAGGGCGGGCCGGACGCGGTGCGGGATCTTTTCAACATCTCGGTCGATCCCAGGACGCTCCCCGCCATAGGCAGGTGGCATTTAATCGAGTACAGCCCGGGCCAGCGCCTGGTGTTCGCGCGGAACCCCCATTTCTGGGAGAGGGACGCGAACGAGGTTCCCACCGCCTACCCCGACAGGTGGGTGCTGCGCATCCTGCCAGACCAGATGACCGAGATGCTGCTCTTCATGCAGGGGCAGCTTGAGACCCTCGGCGTGCGAGCCGCCGACATCGCCGCGATCGTCGATCACCCGAGTCCGGAATGGACGGTCTACCACAACGACGGGGCCTTGGGGTCGAGCAGCCTGTGGACTTTCAACCAGAACCCGCTGCACTCGGACGAGCCGTGGTACGACTGGTTCACCCAAGCGCCGTTCCGTCAGGCCATGAGCTCCATGATGAACCGCGAAAGGATCATAAGCCAGATCCACAGGGGGCTTGCCATGCCGATGTACTGGTGGTTCCCCCCGGCCAACGAGTTCTACAGCCCGCACATACGCCTGCAGTGGACATACGACCCGCAGCGCGCCATCGGCCTTTTGGCCTCCATAGGCATGACCCGGGACGCGCAGGGGATCATGCGGGACGGCCAAGGCCGCCCGGTGGAGTTCGACATCTCCTTCCCGGCCGGGGTCGGGACATGGGAGGATATCGCGTCGATCATCGTGGACGAGCTTTCCACCATAGGCATAACGGTGACGCCGGTGCCCACCGACTTCCAAAGGCTGGTGAACCAGCTTATGGGTACTTTCGACTGGCAGACCCTGATGATCGGGCTGACGGGCGGCCCGCTCTTCGCCACCTCCGGCACCAACGTGTGGCTTTCCAACGGGAACCTGCATATGTGGCACCCCTTCCAGGAAAGCCCGTACCGCGACTGGGAGGCGCGCAAGGACTGGCTGTTTAGGGAAGGGATGTTCACCTACGACCGCGACCGCGCCCGGCTGATCTGGGACGAGTTTCAGGAGCTTATGCTGTACCAGATGCCGCTGATCTGGATGGCGCGCGGCCACGGCTTCTACGCGGTCAACAAGCGCTGGGATCATGCCAACTTCTTCTTCGACAACGCGCTTCGCGACCCGCGAATCTATCAGCTCTTCACCTACAGGCAATAGGGGGAAAGGCATGAACGAGAACGCCGCGACCCGGGTACTGGGCGCTTTGATAAGCCCGCTGTTCGCCTTCAAGGGGCGCTTCCCGCTGGTCGCCTACGCGATTAGGCGGCTTGGCGTGACGGCGGTAATGCTTTTCTTTCTGGGCTTCGGCATTTTCGGCCTTATGGCCCTTGTCCCCGGCGACATCGTGAACCAGGTAATCAACCAGCAGATCATGGCCGGCGGGGACATGCTGGCCCCCGAGCAGATCGAGGCGATGCGCGCCGAGTTCGGCCTTGACCAGCCCTTCTATACACAGTACTTCCGCTGGCTCGGCAGGGCTCTGCGGGGGGATCTGGGAGTGGGGCTCATAAGCCGGGCGCCGGTGACATTCATACTGGGCCAGCGGCTCCTGAACACGCTGCTTCTCAACTCGATATCGCTCGTCATCGTCACGATCACCTCGTTCGCGCTGGGCGTGTACTTCTCGTCCAAGGCCGGCACCCGCGCCGACATAGCGGTGACTTTCGTCGCGCTTTTCCTGCACGCCTTCCCCGCGCTTCTCGTGCTCATGCTTTTGCAGCTTTTCGCCTTCGTGACCGGGCTTTTCCCGATAATCGGCTTCCCGTCCTTCCCCTTCCACGAAAGCCCGGGCGCGTTCGTCCTTTCCTATATGCACCACGTATTCCTGCTGGTGCTCGCCAGCTTCCTCGGCGCGATAGGCGGCAGCCTGCGCACCACGCGGGCGCTCATGCTGGACCAGCTAGGCCAGCCCTACATCACCAGCCTGCGCACCCGTGGCATCGCCGAATGGAGGGTGTACCTTCTGCACGCCTTCCGCAACACGCTCAACCCCTTCATAACCGGGACGGCGACGCTTCTGGCCGCGCTTTTCGGCGGGTCGGTCATAATGGAGATAATCTTCGCCTTCCCCGGCGTGGGCAGGCTAATGTTCGAGGCCATACAGCAGCAGGACATCAACCTCGTCATGGCGAACCTCATGTTCATCTCGACGCTGGTGATGGTCGGCATAGCCATAGCGGACATACTGCTGGCCGTCGCGGATCCGCGTATACGGTACGGAAAGGACTAGGGGGCTCGCAATGAAACGTTTCGCGGTTTATCTTTTGACGCGGCCTATAGGCATGGCATCGGTCGCCGTAATCGTGCTTTTATACCTGGTGATGATCTTCGCGGAGCTCGTCGCCCCGCACTCGCCGACGACGATGTTCCCGGAGTTCACCTACCACCCGCCGAACGCCCGGATCCTGCGCGGGAGGATGGTCGCCCAAGAGTGGGTGGTCACCGACACGATCACTTGGTCCTACGCCAGAATCGCGGGCCGCTTCCACGAGGTGCGCCTCTTTGGCGAGGCCGAGCCCTTCCGCCTCTGGGGGGCCATCCCCGGGAACCGCCGGCTCCTTGCCACGGACGGCTACCCGCTCTTTTTGATAGGGGCCGACCACATGGGGAGGTGCGTCTTCTCGCGCATCGTGCACGGCTCGCGCATCTCGCTCACCATCGGCCTGATCGTCACGTCCATCAGCATGATACTCGGCGTGTTTTTCGGCGGAATCTCCGGCTACTACGGCGGGCTGATCGACGACGCCGTCATGCGCGTCTGCGAATTCCTAATGCTGATCCCCGGCCTTTACCTGATCCTGTTCGTGCGCTCGCTCTTTATCGGGGCGATGCCGCCGGGGCAGGTCTTCATCATGATGTCGGTCATGCTCGCCCTGGTGGGCTGGCCGGGGCTTGCGCGTACCGTGCGCGGCATGGTCCACGCGATCAAGCGCGAGGAGTTCGTGCTGAACGCGAAGCTGGAGATGATCCCCTCGCCGATCATAATAGGAAGGTTCATCATACCGCAGACGAGCAGCCTTCTTATCGTGGGCGTGGCGCTGTCCATCCCCGGCGCGATAATGGCGGAAACCGCGCTTTCGTTCCTGGGCCTGGGCATACAGGACCCCTCGGTAAGCTGGGGTTCGCTGATAAGGCAGGACGTGCTTACCCTTTGGAACATAGCGGCCTTCCCCTGGCTCCTTACCCCAATCTGGTTCATACTCGCGATAACGCTGGCCTTCAACTTCCTGGGCGACGCGCTGCGGGACTACTACGACCCCTACCACACGGTGTTCCGGAAGCCCGGGAATATCCTGCGGCTGCGCAGGATGATCGCCGGGCTTTCCGGAAGGAAGGCCGGGGCGGGGGCCGCCCCGGCCGGGGCCGTCATAGCCCCGGTGGATCACCCGCTGGGGGGCGCGCCGGCCGGATCCCCCCCTCCCCTGCTGGCGATCCGCAACCTGCGCGTGAGTTTCGTCGTGAGGCGCGGGAAGGCCTTCGCCGAGGTTCCCGCCGTGCGCGGCATCTCCTTCGACCTTAAAAAGGGCGAGTGCCTTGGGATCGTCGGCGAGAGCGGTTCCGGGAAGAGCGTCAGCACGATTGCGATCCCGGGGCTGCTCCCCAAGAACGCCAAGGTCGAGGGCTCGGTGATGTACGAGGGCAACGAGCTTCTGGGGCTGGGAACCCAGGGGCTGCGGCAGTACCGGGGGAGGAAAATCGGGATGATCTTCCAGGAGCCCGGTAGGTCCTTCGACCCGCTGCAAAGCATTGGGGGCGCGTTCCTCGAGACTTTCCGTAACAGCGAGCCGAAGATACGCAAGGAGGAAGCTTTCGAGAGGGCGGCGGCGCTACTTGCCGAAACCGGGCTTGAGCGGGGAAGGGAACGGCTTGTGAACTACCCCCACCAGTTCTCGGGCGGGCAGCTTCAGCGCATAGGCATCGCCATTGCCCTGGCGCAGGGCTGCGACTTCCTGATTGCGGACGAGCCGACCACGGCGCTGGACGTCACGATCCAGAAGCAGATTATCGAGCTTCTGAAAACCCTGCGCCGCACCCGCGGCATCTCGATTGTCTTTATAAGCCACGACATAGAGCTGGTGGCGGAAATTTCGGACCGCATAACGGTGATGTACGGGGGCATGGTGATGGAATCCGGCAGCCCGCAGGACATAACGGAAAACCCGCGCCATCCATACACCCGGGCGCTTCTTGCCTCGTCGCCGCGTTTCGGCAGCCACCATTCGCTGGAAAGGCTCAGGTCGATTCCCGGTTCCGCGGGCGATGAAATTTCCGATTATGCCAGCTGCCCCTTCGCGCCACGCTGCGCGCAGGCAAGGCCGGAGTGCTCGCGGGAAGTGCCGGGGCTTGAGTTTGAGGGGCTGCGGGAACTGCGCTGCCTGGGGGGCTAAAGCCCCCGCGACACCGCGACTATAAGCCAACTGAACATCGCGAAAAACGCACCCAACAGCCCGAGGAAAAAATACATGAGGATACCAAGGCCGTTGCGCAAGCTGGGGCTGTGTACCATGCGGTGGACGCCGAACCCCAGGGCCACCAGCGAAAATATGCCCAGCAGGAACGCCGAATAGCGCAGCAGCCGTAGGAACAGGAACAACAGGGTATCGGGAACCTCCGGGTCAACTATGCTCCCGCCTATGTACAGCACAAAAAGGACAAGCGACAGTATAAGGGAATACCTAAGCCCCGCCCTGGCCAAACCCGGGAAATTCCGAATGCGGCCACGCCAGGCGGTACCGGCTTCGGGTTCGGTCTCGGCCTCGCTTTCCCCCACGTTGTCTGCCTTGTTTTCCATAAGCACTCCATACCCGGCTCGTGCCCCTCGCTTGCAAGGGGGCGTGTTTTAGGGTATCATAAATTATCGTCATGAAAAAGTTCTTTGCAACCCTTTTTGTCCTTATCGTGCTTGCGGGCCTGGGCCTGTTCTTTGGCTGGGCGCAGAGGGGGGTACCGCCGGATGCCTACGGGGTTCTCCGCTCCAGGTCGCACGGGACGGATCCAAGCCTTATAGTGCCCGGGGAATTCAGGTGGGTGTGGTACAAGCTTATCCCCACCAACGCGCAAACCTCGGTTTTCCGCGTAAGGCCCGTCCAGCGCCAGTTCCACGCAAGGGGTACCCTTCCGTCGGGAAGGGTATATTCGGCCTTCATGGGCCTCCAGGAGGACTTTTCCTGGGAGATAAACGCCGTGATGTCCTTCCGCCTGCGGTCCGAGGCGATAATCCCGCTGGTCAAGGCCCATAACATCGGCACGCAGGAGGAACTTGCCGCCTACGAAAGCGGCCTTGCCTACGAGATGGAAGCCGTCATAATCAGGTGGATCGACCAGGGCAGGGAATTCGCCTGGCAGGCCGAGGATCTGCTCCAGGTCGGCGAACTGCCTGCCCTGGCCAGGGAAATCGGGGGGCGCTTCCCCAATGTTACCGACTTTTCGCTTAGGGTAAACTCGGCCAGGCTCCCGGATTTTGCCCTGTACGAGCAGGTAAGATCCCTGCACAGGGAATTCGTCGCCCTGCAGAGGGAATTCCTCGCCGGCGGCCTTACGGACATGGCCAGGAGCCGACTTGAAACCTTCATGCGTATCGAGGAGCTGGAACTGTACGGCGCCTTGCTAACCAGGTTCCCCATACTGCTGGAATACCTCGTAATAGAGGGCGGGGGAACAAGGGACTAGTAACCTGCGAATTCCATCCGTTGTTAAACAAGATACCCTGGGCGTCCAGGACAGGGCTGTATTTTTAAGGAGTAGATTGCGATGCAAAAATCCCGGGCTTTCATGTTTCTTTTGGCCTTCTGCTGGTTTGCCTTCCAGGCCGCGCCCCTTTCCGCCCAGGAGGAATGGGACGAATGGGATTTCGGCGCGATGGACTTGTACGCCAGGGGCGACCAAACCATTACCATTTCCCTGGGCATTTCCCTCCCCACGGTCTTTCTTGACCACCAGGGCGGGACCCTGCACCACAACTTTAGCCCCCCGGTGGGCGGGGCGGGGTCGATCACCTACACCCATTTTTTGGGGTCGAATTTTTTTCTAGGCGGCGAGATAGGTGTATCCTTCAGCCATACCGTGGGCCGCAACACGCTCTTCATCATACCGATAGGCCTGCAGGCCGGCTGGCAGTTTTTGCTGGGGCGCTTCGAATTCCCCCTAAGCCTTACATTCGGCATAGCCCCCCAACGCTACCTGGATGCCACCTATACGGGCATGTTTTTAAGGGCTGGGGCATCCGCTTTCTATCGGTTCAGCCCAGACTGGTCATTCGGGGTAAACCTTGGCTGGAACTGGTACCCCCAACGGCCCAACGAATACAACACCCGTCCTAGGGACATGAACGTCCACGCAAACATATTAGGCATTACAATTTCGGCACGGTACCATTTCTAAGGGAGGAAAGCATGAAACGAAATAGACGCAGAACCGTCCTTGCGCTGGGTCTTTTTGCCGCAGTCATCCTAGCCGCCAGCTCGTGTGGCAGGGATCCAATTTTTCACATTATAGCCTCGGAGACCGCCCCCGTGCCCCCCCTCATTAGGGGGGGGCCCACCCAGATGGTGGTTTTTGATTGGAGTAGTGACGGGGAAAACAGGGTACCCGTCCTTTTCATCGCATCCGGCGGCCTTTTCTGGTATTCGGCGACGAATCACGAGAGGGACGGCGAAGGGAACATCATAGCGGGCACCAACGCCGGCTGGCAGAAGAATATCGGGATCCCTGGCAGGCCAAGTGGGAGGATCATCGATATTGCGGCCACGCAGAGCCACCTGTACATACTGAACATGGAAGGCACCGGGGTTTCCACAAGCATCCTCCGCCTGGAAAGTGGCGGGGGGAGCTGGGAGCGCGTTGGGTTTTCGGGGAGCGGCAACATACAGACGATCTTTGCGGATCCCCAAGGGGAACGGCTTTTTGCGGGGGAGCAGAGGGGGGGCGTCAACTTCATCTGGTACCTGGCCGACGGCGATATGGCCCTTCGCCCCTTGCCGACCGATTCCAGGTATGTAAACGAGCAGCCCGTTGACCACACGGGGCTGCTTTCCGGCGTGGTCTTTCGGGACGGCTCCTACTTTTTGACTACCAGAAACGGCGTTTTAAAGGTCGGGGGGGGCTGGCTCACCGGCGACGATATGGCACGGACATTCATGGGCATGATCAAGCTGCCGGACGGCACGATAATTGCCATCGCGCGGGCCGGGGGGTTCCTTTACCGGGTTAACGGCGACTCCTTGGAGCGGATACCCGTCGGCGATGACTTTATGAGGGCCGGCAGGGATGCCACCGGCGCCCTTGCCCTGTGGGACGAGGTAGATAGCCAAGGGAACGTCAACCTGGAAAGGAGGATGCTGATTGTCGGGATTCAGGGCAGCCGGCACGCCACCACCTTTATCAACGGTTACGTGGAATTCAGCCTAAACGAGGACGGCTCGCTCGACACAGACGCAGCCCGGCGGGAGGCCGGGAGCCCCGGGGGGCTTTGGACCGTTGACGACACGGCCCGCTACAGGACAAGCCTGGGCAGGCTCCCCGTAAACCATCTTTTTCAGACACCAAGGGAAATCGACGTGGGCATGACATTTTTCGCATCCACCCAGACCTCCGGCTTGTGGTCCTACCGGGACTTGGGGCGGGATGCGGGGGGCTGGCAGTGGAATGCGGAAGCGGACAACTAGTGGTTCATGGATGAGCTTTTTTCCGGCAAGAACAACACCACGGACGGCGAGGGGCGTGGCCCACTTGCCGACAGGATGCGCCCCCGTGTAATCGAGGACATAATCGGCCAGGATCACATCGTGGGCCCAGGCAGGCTGCTGCGCAGGGCGATTCAGGCCGACCGCCTTTCCTCGATTATCTTTTACGGCCCCCCTGGCACCGGCAAGACCAGCCTCGCCCGGGTCATCGCCAACACCACCAGGGCGGCCTTCGAAAGCCTCAACGCGGTGCTGTCCGGCGTAAAGGACATACGCGAGGCCATCGACCGTGCCGACGGGCGGTCCCGGCTGTACAGCAAGCGCACAATCCTGTTCGTGGACGAGGTGCACCGCTGGAACAAGGCCCAGCAGGACGCGCTTCTCCCCTGGGTGGAAAACGGCACGGTAATCCTGGTCGGGGCGACTACGGAAAACCCCTTTTTCGAGGTGAACCGCGCGCTGGTTAGCCGCAGCCGCATATTTCAGCTAAAGCCGCTCGGTGCGGAGGGCCTTATGGAAACCGCCAAAAGGGCCGTCGCGGACAAGGAGCGTGGCTACGGAAACTGGCGGGTCGGCTTCGAGGGCGGGGCTTTGGAGCACCTGGTCGAGGTGGCCGGCGGCGATGCCCGAAGCCTTCTTAACGCGCTGGAGCTTGCCGTCGAGACCAGCCCGCCCTCATGGCCCCCTCCCCCGGGGGAGGGGATACTGGTTTCCATGGAGGCCGCCGAGGAAAGCATTCAGCGAAGGGCCGTACTGTACGACCGTGACGGCGACTACCATTTCGACACGATCAGCGCCTTCATCAAAAGCCTGCGTGGTAGCGATCCCGATGCCGCCCTGTATTGGCTGGCAAAAATGGTACGCGCCGGCGAGGATCCAAGCTTTATCTTTCGGCGCATGATCATCCTTGCCAGCGAGGACGTAGGCCTTGCCGATCCCCGGGCCCTTTCGGTCGTGGTCTCCTGCGCCGAGGCTTTCGACCGTATCGGCTTCCCCGAGGGGAACTTTCCCCTCGCCCATGCATGCCTGTACCTTGCCACCGCGCCAAAGTCCAACACGACAATGTCCTTCTTCGACGCGCTGCGGGAAGTCAACAGGGAGGATGCCGAGGTTCCCAACCACCTGCGGGACTCAAGCCGGGACGCGGAGGGCTTCGGCCACGGCGAGGGCTACGTTTACCCCCACGCCTACCGCAACCACTGGGCGGCCCAGCAGTACCTTCCCACCGCCCTGCGCGGCAGAACCTTCTACGTCCCGTCCGAAGTGGGCTACGAGGGGGGAATCAGGGACGAGGTGCTGCGGAAACGGGAAATACAGGCGGCAATTGTCCTTGCGGACGGGCCTGAGGGAAGCGCCGCCGAAGGGGAACTTTTGAGCTGGTCGGCCTCGGCGAAGGGAAAGGAGGGTTGGTTCAGGCGTATGGAGTCCGGCAGAAGTGCCCTGCTCTTTTCCGACCGCAAGGTGATTTTCGATGCGGCCCCCCCTGCCCGCCACGACCGAATCCTCGTCCCGCTGGCCGACGACGGGCTTCTGCTCTGGGAAAGCCTCCGCCGCTGCCCCGAAGGCCTTACCGCCGCACTTGTCGGCAGCGAAAACGCCCGAGGGGCCCTGCTGCGCTACGCCAGGGTCTTCGACGAAACGGAACAGCCGGAAATCGCCGTGTCCGCGGCGGGCGGGCTAATGCCCACACCGGAACAAGCCGGGGAATGGTTTTCCACGCCTGCATTCGACCGCATACTTTTAAGGGAGCCATGGAGGAAGGGTTTCCCACGGCCAAAGGGCAGGGACAAGGGCCTGTCACCCGGCGAAGTGTTTTCCGGCCTGGTATCCTCGGCAACCCCCCTACTCTCCCCTTCCGGCAGCCTTGTGCTGCTCTGCTCCCCGCCAATCCTGGGCCAAAGGATATCCAGGATAATCGCCGACAAGGGGGAGGAGGGACTCGCCGAAAGGATACGCCGGGCGGAGGACGACTTTTTCCACGAGACGGATTTCCTAAACTGGAATGCCGAAACCATCGCCGGCGCGTTTGAGTCGCGGGGCTTCAAGGCAAGGCTAAGCATTCTGGACCAGACGGAAGAACGGCTTATAGGGGCAAAGGACATAGGAGCATGGTTCGACAGGGAAAATTCCCGCTGGGGCGCCTTCATGGGCAAAGCCCTCGCCGAAGGCGATTTTTCCAAGGCCGAGGAAAGCCTCCGCACAAGGATCCAGGCAGGGCCAATACCCTGGAAATGGAAAAGCCTCCTGCTAGTAGCTGGCCCAAGCCCCGCCAAGCCATAGGGAACCGCTTATTCATTTGTTCAGCGGTCCCATAACGGTTTGAAAAAAAAACCACCCGCCGCTATACTTGGAGCATGAGTAGAACTGTCTGCCTACACAACGGGACCGTCCTTACCGGCTTCGCCGCAATGGAAAACTGCGCGGTTCTGACGGAAGACGGTTTCATCTCGGACGTGTTTTCCGAAAGACGTTTCGAACAGCGCAGTTTCGGCCCGAAAGACCTTGTCATTGACCTGGGGGGGGCGTACATCGCCCCGGGCTTTATCGACACCCACGTCCACGGCACGGGCGGCTGCGGAACCGAGGATTCGGTTTTCTGCGATCCCGAAACGGACGACAAAACGGCCATCGAAATCGGCATGCAGTCCGTGCTTGACATGTCCCTGCTGCTTGCCGAACAAGGCGTGACCGCCTTCAACCCGACGCTCTACCCCTCGGAGCCGGCCCTGATGTTGCGGGCTGTAAAGGCGGTCAGCTCGGCGCAGGGCAGGGAAGAAGGGGCCAGGATAATGGGGCTTCACCTTGAGGGGCCTTTTATCTCGCAGGACAAACTCGGGGTGCAGAAGCCCGAAGCCGTAATGCCCGTTGACATTGGTTTTATGGAAAAACTTTGGGTCGCCTCCAGCGGGAGCATCGTAAGCATGACGATTGCGCCGGAGCTAAAGGGAATGCGAAGCCTGGCTTTGTTCTGCATCAAAAAAGGGATCGTCCTGCAGGCTGGGCACACCGACGCAAAGTACGAGAACATGGTGGAGGGTATGCAGGCGGGAATCCTTCACTCCACTCACCTATTCAACGCCATGAGCAGGCTGGACCACAGGAACCCCAACGCCGCCGGGGCGATACTAATCCACGGCGAGATATCCTGCGAGATCATCGCCGACGGTTTCCACATACACCCCGAACTGCTGAAGCTGTTGATTCGTGACAAACCCATTGACAAGATCGTGCTGGTAACGGACGGGCTTAAACCCACCGAACAGAGGGAAGGGCCTTTACTTGCCAACGGGGAGGAAGTGGTTTTCCGTGACGGGGTCTTCCGCCGCGTGCGTGACGGCGTTATCGCCGGCTCGGGGCTTACCATGATAAAAGGGGTGCGCAACCTTACCGAGGCGGGATTCAGCCTTTCAAACGCCGTAAGAACCGCCTCGTTCAATCCTGCGCAAATCATGGGATACATAATGCAGGGGGCGATCATCCCCGGAAGGCTGGCGGACATAACCGTTTTCGACAAGAATTTTGACATACGCCTGGTAATGGTGGGCGGAAAAATCATGAGAGGAGACAACGATGCGATTGGTAATTCATGAAAGCCACGAGGCTGCGAGCCTTTGGGCGGCGTGGTATATTGCGGACAAAATTGGCGAGTACAAGCCTTCCCCGGAAAAGGCCTTCGTTCTGGGGCTTCCCACGGGGAGCAGCCCCCAGGAGATTTACCGTGAATTCGTGCGGATGGTGAAGGAAAAAAAACTGTCCTTCGCCAAGGTGCACACCTTCAACATGGACGAGTATATCGGCCTTCCGGGGAGCCACCCCCAAAGCTACCGGCGCTTCATGCAGGAAAACCTGTTCGACCACGTTGACATCGACCTTAAGCACACGCACGTTCCCGACGGCATGGCGAAGGATCTCGAAAAGGAATGCCGTGACTACGAGGAGGCAATCGCAAGGGAAG
>Ga0209755_10007193_pt1 | contig 12115 bp, 14 predicted proteins | sample TergutCo191P1_FD_187301 | JGI IMG/M metagenome (GOLD analysis project Ga0209755, IMG submission 187301) | Cornitermes sp. P1 segment gut microbial communities from Petit-Saut dam, French Guiana - Co191P1 (SPAdes) (version 2) | ecosystem: Host-associated > Arthropoda: Insects > Digestive system...
CGAACTCCTTTTCCAGCTCAATGGACAAGTTTTTTAGAATTTCCTCTCCATACGCAGCCCTTCCCTGCCCCTGCTGTTCCTCTTCCACAATGCGTTTTCCTATAAGCCAATACGCTTCAACCATAGCCGTATTCACTGCCGAATAGGCTTTCTGCCGTGCGTTCGCTAAAATTAGCTTAATGTCCGCAATGAAACCTGAATTGTTTATTGAGCGCTTGCCGGGTTTAGATTTTTGCATGGGGAAGAATATAGAATATTACTCCCCCTCCACGCAACGGACGGACGCTCCATCTTCTTTAAAAATATGGTAGCCACGAGATATGCTTTTGGCTTCATTGCTCATTTGAAAAACCATTGGAACTATATATGTTTTGGAAGCAATGGGGTCAAATATCGTAATATTCGTTAGGGTGGCACTTAGCCAGACTCCAGAATTGCCTATATCTAAGAAAGATCCATTGGATTCACGGTAGCCACCTAACATCTTGGGAAAATCCACGCCGTCATTACCAACCGCTTGAATTAAATTATTCCAGTCGCTTTCATTTGGCAAACGCCAACCAGACGGACACGCTACATCCATAGCGATATCCCAAGCGTATAATCTGCCATAAGTTTCGCAATTGGAATCATTATCGTCATAACACCAACTATTGTCTGTTATGTAGTTTAGGTTTTGTGCCATCCATCTGTTGCCACCCATTAGAATGGTATTATAGCTTTGACCATCTCTTGAATCTTCAAAAACACCGCCATCGCCTAACTTATTCCACTTTGCTTTCAGCGTTACATTTTTGGTAATTGCGGTTAAAGATGTGTAAAGTTTATCGCTGTCAAACCAACCGCCGAATGTGTAACCGCTTTTGGTTGGGTCGGCAGGATATTTTGACCATAGCACCGCACCGCTATCAACTGAAACGCTTGAAATGTTTGCAGGAATACCACCATCTGTGTCAAAAGCAACGGAGAGATATTTTTCATTTCCTCCATCTCCTTGTATGCAACGGACGGAATTCAAAGTTACCTTCAACGTAGTGATACTACAAGCGTTGTCGGAATGATGATACATCATATATGTATTTGCCATATCTTGAATACCTGGAAATTTTTCACTTGGTTCTCTAGTATTCCACCAATAACCATGCATTCCGAGATAACTGTATTTGTTGGGATTTGTATAATGAGCATAACCGCCTGGCAAGGCGGAAAAGCCGTATTTGTCTGTGCCGTTGCCAGAACTACTTCTGTAATCATTCCAATTGTTAGTTGTTTTCAAATATTTTCCTGCGGTTTCGCTATACCCAATATACTGAGGATAATAAATATAATCACCATCACTGCCATCAACATAATGGAGTAGCCTCTGCCAGTCGTCGTCGGTTGGAATACGCCAGCCAACAGGACAAATGCCACGATGTTTGGGTTGAATTTCGTCTGCACAACGTCCAAAGTTACATTTTAGGGGTCTAAGATTCAATGCTGTTGCCCAGTCATATAAGCGACCGTATTTAGCACAATTCTCTGCTACTTCTTCATTTGTCAAAGTAGTTGTATAATCTAGCTGAGCTTCATTCTCAATAGTTCCATCTTCACCATAGCATCTGCTATGCTGAACATTGTATTTTAAATTTTCTGCAAACCAAGTCTGTGGGCCAATTGTTACAATGCGATAAACCTGTCCGTCTCGTGGGTCGGTGAAAGTTTCGCCAACAATTACTCCGCCAGACAAGCTACTGCTACTTTGCACACCGCTAGAACTGCTGCTCTGCTCTATGCTAGACGAACTCGGAGTTTCTGCAACCGAGCTTGAACTTGGCTGTTGCGGTTCTTCGTTGCTGTCGTTTGAGGAACAGGAGCAAATGAAGGCTAGGGATATTGAAATTAGGAGTTTTTTAAGCATAGTGCAAATATATATTTTTTTATGGATTATGGTGCAATTTTTGTAAATCTTGGCGAAAAATGTCGTTTTTTTGTGATATTATCAGCGTTTTTTTGCAAAAGAGGTTATCGCTGCGAACTGAAGGTAGAAATTTCTATTTTACTGAAAAGAGTTTTAGGAGTTTTTATGGAGAATATCATATTAAACACAAAGGCTTTGCCTGTATTGCTGTGGGACAAAATTCCGTCTCGGCAGGTGAAGGTTTTGGAGCAAAAAGGAGTAATCAAGCTTGTGCCTATAAAGGAAAAACGGAAGCGTTTTAGCAAATTATTCGGCATGCTTGAAAATAGCAACATTTCAACGAAAGAATTCTGCAAGCAAAAACAAATAGACAAGGAATTGGAATAATGCCAAAAATATATGTGCTAGACGCTTGTGCGATTATAGCTTCGCTTAAAAATGAAGAGGGCACAGATAAGGTAGAGAATATATTTATATCTCAAAAAAAATCCAATGATATAAAAATTGTTATGACCAAGATAAATTTATTGGAGGTTTATTACGATATAGTAAAAAGATGCGGTGAAGCTTCTGCAAAAAGTGTTCTTGCAGAAATAAAAAGAAATCCCATAAAAATAATTTCTCAATTTCCAAATTCGGTATTTTTTGAAGCAGGGAAATTGAAAGCGAAATATAAAATATCATTAGCAGATTCCATTGCCTTAGCTACAGCATATTTGCAGAAAGGCGCATTGGTTACATCGGATCATCATGAGTTTGATGTTATAGAGAAAAATGAGAAGATTTCTTTTTGCTGGATAAGGTGAAGTTACTCCCCCTTCACGCATCTCACGCTTAGAAAGTCAAACTTTGAGGTGCCGCCCCAAAAGGGGTGGGTATCACGCTGAGCCATAGCTGAATTGCCTACGACCTCAGCGGTGCTCCACCAATAACCCCAGCCGCCGCCATTATGAAATTCACCATAGTAAAAAGTGCCACCCTGCAAAGCGGAAAAACCATAAGTGTCTTGACAGATGCTTATGCCATTGGAACGAATGCACTCATAACCATTTGCTTCTCTTAAATGCGTCCAAAAATATGCTGAACCTCCTATAAAATTCAACAAAGCCGGCCACTCATCTGTGCCAGGCAAATGCCAGCCGGATGGGCAAATGCCGACATACCCTGAGGGTGCGTTATAAAGAGCCATTCTATATTCGGAAGGAAGATTCATCGCCTCTGTCCAATTATACAACCTGCCATAAGTATCGCATTTATTCTCATCATTGCCATAACATTTTCCTATATTGCCGCCATCGTCATAATTCAAATTTTCTGCCATCCAGGTTTGAGACATTGCTCCCATATCTATGGTCACATACGCATATTTTTTTCCGTCGCGCTTATCGCAAAAATATTTTTTCGGTTTTCCGTAATGTTCAATTTCCGTTCCATCTGCAAAACCTGCGCACAAATCCACGCTTGAGCTTGAAGACTGCGGTGGTTCAATTTCGTATTCGTCTTTTACGCAACGTGCGCTGAACGAGAGCGATTTATTTTCTGTACTTCCCCAAGTTTTTTCAATGAAATTGTACATCCATTGCATATAAGCGTGCTGTAGATTGTCTGGGCTATCGGTGGCTGTCCACCAAGTGCCACGCTTGCCGATAGCGCTGAAAGGCTGCGTTTCATCAGATGAGCCTAAACCGCCCGGCAAGGCAGAAAAACCATAAGTGTCTTCATCGGCATAATCTGAACTATTGCCGGATTCAGCGACTTCCCAAGAATTTTTTGCCTTCAAATATTTTGCAGCGGTATTGCTTCCGTAAGGATCGTTCATGTGATTGCCCGAACCGCTTGCTTTGTCAATAAAACGATACAATGTTTCCCAATCCGTTTTGCTTGCCAAATGCCAACTAACAGGGCATACGGTTTTAACCTCATTGCCGTTATACAATCTGCCGTAAGCATTGCAGTTGGCTATATTATTGTCGTAACACTTTCCTTTGCTTCCATTGCCGCCATCGTAATTCAAATTCTCTGCCATCCAATTTTGAGTGCCTATTGTTACATACACATATTTTTTGCCGTCTCGCTCATCGCAAAATTGCTTCTTTGATTTTCCGTAATGCTCTCTTTCCGTTCCATTTATAAAATCATTGCACGAAGCAACGCTTGAGCTTGGCTGTTGCGGTTCTTCGTTGCCCCCGTTTGAGGAACAGGAGCAAATGAAGGCTAGGGATATAGCGAGGAGGAGCTTTTTAGGCATAGTCAATTTTCAACGCATCTAACAGACATTTTGTATGACTTTTTGTAATTCCTTATAGCCACATTGTCCATATTGTACCTACTGCCAATAGATATGCTATACGCATTATCAGCGTCTATTTCCGTTGAGCTCCACCACCAGGCAGTTTCGCCGAAATTGCCATCCGCAGCAGGAGCGGTGCAAACTATTAAGGGGCAATCATAGATAGGGCATATACTGCACAATCCGGTTTCCTCATCGCATTCCGATTTACATTCCGGAGGCGGTGGGCATTCATGCACAGGGCAAGAAAACGGCGGCCTCGTGGGAGATTTTCCTGCCGCCAATGCAGAAAAGCCGTAATCGTCTGTGCCGCCAGCGTCCTGTTCGTTATAATAATACCAGCGCCAGCTAGTGCTTGCTTTGAGTTTCTTTTCGGCAACTTCTTCGCCGCCCGCAAAAGCTATCAACCCTTCCCACTCCTCTTTTGAAGGCAAGTGCCAACCTTGCGGGCAAAAACCACCAACGCAAGTATTGCAATCATTCGTGCCATCTTGGCAGAACATTCTGGTGCAAGCCTGCATCATATTGGTTTCTTTCCAAGAATAAAGCCTGCCGTAAATGTCACTGCCCTCAGATAGTTCCATGCCCAATTCGCCGTTAGTTCCTGCGTAGTTCAAATTCTTTGCCATCCATCTTTTGCCGTCTATTATTACGGTAGGATAACTTTGATTATCCCTTGAATCAACAAGAACATCGCCATGCACAGAGGGGCTTGCCACAGCATCTGCGATGTCATTCTCGCTTTTGTTCGGTATGCAGGAAATAGCAAGCAATAAGCTTGCTGCGGCGAGAACGATGGCTATTCTTTTCATATAATAAATATAAAATTTTTTATGGCTTTTGGGCTTATTTTTGTGAATTTTGGCGAAAAATGTCGATTTTTTGTGATATTATCGGCGTTTTTTTGCAAAAGATGTGTTACTCCCCCTCCACGCAACGGACAGAACGACCATCTTCAATTTTCTGAGTTTCGTTGCGGTTGCCGTTAGTAACTGCTAAGAGCGTTATCTATATCCTCTACGGTCATATCCGGCTGTTCATACTTTTCTTTAGTGTAGTCTCCATAGCCGGTGTCGTATTGCTGCATAAACCGAGTCATTCCAATAGGACCTAGCGCTTCCAATAAAGCTTTCAGCCCTACTTGCCTAATCTCGGTCATATTGCTAACTTTAGTTGCTGTCATCATTTGCCGTTACCTCCATAAAATAAATGATCGGATTCATAATCCTAATTTTAAGATTCAATTTGGAACTTGCTTTTTCAAACCGCATATCTGTTGTTAGCAGCATATCAGCGTAATTCTCTGCGAATGCCAAATGAAACCTGTCAAGAGTTCTTATTGCGGATAATTCTTGCAATTCTTTAACTCTTTTTAATATGGCTTGATTGTAGTTTGCTTTTTTCGTTATGGTTTGCCCATAGAAAAATTTTACCTTCTCTCTTTTGTAAGCATCCGTTATCTGGCTGATTTCCAAATCCAAAGCGGTGCTTCCTATAATTTCAAAATCCGGTTGCTTGCATTTTTTGATAATTCCTAAAATAGCTTCGCTCTCAAGATGAACTTTTTCTTGAGTCTGGTCGTCATAAGGGCGATTGAAACAGCAATTGTCGAGGTAAATTCTCACAATGAGAAATATAGAAAATTAAATTTTGGAATAGGCCACGAAGTCTAGGCTGGAAGGGGTAGCGAGCAACGCAGTGCGAGCTAGGGGAAGTTTTTTCCCTTTTATATAAAGATAGCATTGCTCAAGTTCTTTGGTGAACAGCCCCTTGCCTCCAACCAAATTCAAAGTTAAGCGATGGATTTGTTTTTTTCACAGCATCTATAACTATCCGAGCTTGCGCTATTGCCAGAGCGCTGTTACGGCTTCCAACAAGTATCGTTCTGTTCATCGGCTTTATTCCAGAGGGTTAAGATAGAAGTTAGCAATAACAAAATTCATGCAGCTTTCTTTGCTCTGCCCGGCGCCAGGGAAATCATTTCCCTGAGTTCCGCTTTTTAGAATTTTGCACCCTATGTTTTTTGCCATTTTTTTTAGGATTTTACCATTCCATTCGCTGTAATTCGTGGCTAGCAGCAGATATCCGCCGCTTTCCAAGATTTTAAGCGCTTTTGCGGCAAGAGGTTCAAAATCTGTTGCTACGCTGAAAGTCTCTTTGCCGTTTTTCGCAAAACTCGGAGGGTCTATAACTATTGCGCCGAATTTTTTTCCTTTTTTTATTGCCCAGTCAACGTATTCTTCTGCGCTTCCGCAAAAAAATTCGCCCATTTGGAGTGTGATGCCATTTAATGTGAAATTTTCTTTTCCCTTATTTAAATTCTTTTTGCTTATGTCAACGTTTACAACGTGCGTTGCTCCGTTTTTTCGAGCGTAAACGCCAAAAGAGCAGGTGTATGCGAACAAATTCAAAACCGTTTTGCCTTTGCACATTTTACCGAACTCTTTCCGTGCATCTCGCATATCCAAAAAAAGCCCGGGATTAAGGGTGTCCAGCAAGTCAACGGAGAACTTGCACCCGTTTTCTTCAACAATGGTTTTTGAGTTGCTTCCGAGCAAAACTTTCGGCGGTGCGGATGTGTTTTTAAATCTGTATTTCACAACCAGAAATTCCGGCTTGAATTTTTTTTTGATTTCGGCGGCTACTTTTGCTTCGAGTTTCAAACATTCTTCTGCCCATAACTGTATTTGAAAATGTTTATTGTATTTGTCAACAGCAATGCCGTTTAGCCCATCGTAAACCCTGAAAGCGTTTGTGGAGCTGTTCATAGCAATTTTTGCGTTGTTCTCATAGCGCAGAAATCGGGGCCGCACATGGAGCAGAATTTGGAGTTCGGGGATTCATCGTGAAAACTCTGCGCTACTTCCGGGTCTAACGAAAGGGCAAACTGATCTTCCCAGCGAAAATCAAAGCGTGCACGGCTAAGAGCCTTGTCTCTTAAAAGAGCCTGCTCGTTGCCTTTGGCTATGTCTGCGGCGTGAGCGGCTAACTTATATGTAATAACGCCTGTGCGAACATCTTGCTTGTTTGGCAAGCCCAAATGCTCTTTCGGGGTTACATAGCAAAGCATGGCGGTGCCTAACATTCCTATAACAGCTGCGCCTATTCCGCTTGTTATGTGGTCGTAGCCGGGTGCAATGTCGGTTACAAGAGGGCCAAGCGTGTAAAAGGGCGCACCGTAGCAGAGTTCCAATTGCAAATCCATGTTCTCTTTTATTTTGTTCAAGGGAATGTGCCCCGGCCCTTCAATCAAAACCTGAACTCCTAAATCCCAAGCTATTTTTGTGAGTTCGCCCAAGGTTTTCAGTTCGGCAAACTGAGCCTCATCGTTGGAATCTGCGATGCTTCCCGGGCGTAGCCCGTCTCCGAGAGAAACGGCAATATCGTATTCTCTTAGAATTTCGCAAATCTCTTTGAAATGCGTGTATAAAAAATTTTCCTGCTTGTGAGTTTGCATCCAGCATGCTATTAAGGAACCGCCTCGAGAAACTATGCCCGTTGTGCGCTTTAAAGCAAGCGGAATGTATTCTTGCAAAAGCCCGGCGTGAATGGTGAAATAATCAACTCCCTGCTCGGCCTGTTCAATTAAAGTGTCTCTGTAAATTTCCCAGCTTAAATTGCCTTTCCCTCTTTCCAAAGCCTGGTAAATGGGAACCGTGCCTATTGGAACCGGACATTTGCGCAAAATAGCTTCACGTGTTTCGTGTATGTTTTTTCCCGTGCTCAAATCCATAACCGTGTCTGCGCCAAGTTTTACCGCATATTCCATTTTTTCAACTTCTTCTTCTATTGAGCTGCCGAGCGCAGAATTTCCTATGTTGGCATTTATTTTTACCAAAAATTTTGAGCCGATAATCATGGGTTCACATTCCGGGTGTTTTTTATTTGCCGGCAAAACAGCGCGCCCTTCTGAAATTTCTTTTAGCACAAGCTTGGGGTCAAGACCTTCTCTAATCGCAACATATTCCATTTCGGGGGTTATGATGCCTTTTTGCGCTGCTTGCCGTTGCGTTAAATCGGTTTTTTGCCATTTGGAGCGGATAGGTTCACCGCTTCCGTTTGTATCGTAAATTTTTATGCTTGGAATTTCTTTGTCGTTTAAATGAACTTCTTGCATTCCAACTTGAATTTCTGGGTGTATTTGCCCTTGAATGTAGATTCGGTTTATCCGCCGCATGCTGCTGTTACCACTAAAATTTTATCGTTTTCGGTTAATGAAAATTCGGGCCATTTGGAATTTGGTATTATTTTATCGTTTACGGCTATTGCTATGCCTTTTACGTTTCCAAATTCGGCAGAGGCCAATTCTTTGAGGGTAGCGAAATTTGTTTTTCTTGCTTCGCCGTTAATTGACAGTTCCAATTCTTAAAACCCTCGTATCTGCTATAAAATCGTGCAAGGCGCGCCTTTCAATGTCGAATGCAGCGAGCAGGCTGCCAACTATAAAAGAAAGCCCCACAAAAGAGCGCAAAAATGCACAGCTCCAGGTCATGGCTTTTCCGTTATTGCGAACAACAACGAGTTTCAGGGCAATTTTGCCTGGAGTTCCCGAAAAATTTTTCACAAAAAAAGCGTCGTAAATAAAGAACAGGGCAAATATGAAAAACATTGAAGGCATTAGCTCTGCCGGTGTTGGCTGCGCAGACATTTCTGAAACAACTCCAAAGAATGCGTGCATAGGGCTTGTGATCATAAACAGGAACTGTACAATAATATAATCTAAAAGAAAAGCGCAAACACGTTGCCAAATGCCTGCATAGTTAGCTTCCTGAGCGTTTATTTGCGGCAAGATTTTTTCTTCTATGATTTCTTTTACCGTTTCTACCTGAAATTCGGTTTTTAATTCGGTTCCGGCAACTCCCCAAGGCGTCCAGCTTTTAAAGCCATCTCTCCACACAAGCGTTTCTGCAGTGAAGGCTCCTTGCTCTGCGAAAGAGAACAGTTGTCTGGGCGACCAAGGCCCGCTCCTCCTTTTGCCTTCCGGTTTGGAGGGATCTATATAATACCAGTCCATTTTTAGAAGATAGAAAAATAATTTACAGAGAATGTAGAAAGGGTATAATATTGAAAATATTAGTGCGTTCCATAACCAACTGCTCGTTGTATGAAAAAAATATCGTTCCGTTTATTTGTGAAACTATTTGATCAATTACATTTCCTTCCAGCGGGTGAATTATTTCACAAAGCAAATTGCCCTCTTTTACCTCATCTCCTACCGAAACATATTTTTTAAGAATGCCGGCCCGGCTGGTATTCACTTGGCATATTTTTTCTTCGTTTAATATGCGGGTATGCGAACCCGGATGGATGTCGCATTCAAGAATCCCTTTGGCTATGAGAAAACGAAGCGCTGCATTCACAGCGGTTTGGGTAGATTGCCTCCCTATGTGCTCGGTGTATGCCGCAAACAGAGAAAAGGCTTGGCAGTGCCATAACTGCCAATTGTAATTGAGCGTTACGGTGTCGTAGGGTTTAGGTGCTCTTATGAGACCGTAAGGCAAACCGAAATCTGAGAGTGATGCGTAGGATTCCTGCTTTCCGTTGGTTGTATCCATCACTTTGACATGAGGGAAAAAGTCTCCTTTCTGGTAAAAACTCGCCATCTGTATGCCGAATTTATAGTCTTTTATGGACTTGAACAAGCCATCTGCTATGCGCTGGGTTGTTTCGCCCGAGTCGTAACCGGGGAACATGCGGTTTATGTCAGTGTTGTCCATTGTCCAGAAACGCTTGCCTATGTTCATGGAATAATAATTTGCGCAGGGAATAACCATTATGCTTTTGTTTTGGGCAATGCTTCCATTTTCTTCCAAGTGCTTTAAGGAGTCCACCAATTGTGCGCAAATTGCCATTTGCTGAATTTCGTTGCCACGGAGCGCACCGACTATGCAGCACGATGGTTCTCCGGAGCCAAATGTATAGCCTATAATATCCATGCTTTGGCGATATGGTGATTTGATTGAGTATATGATATTTTTAACCATTTTCATCTCCAAGAATTCTAGCAAGCAATGAGCCACCGAACACCACAGGATATTCCCTGAGCGTAAATAGCAAACCATCGCAGGGAGATATCGTTTGCTCCACCGTGTTGCCTGTTATCGGATTCAGCACTTTGCCTATTAGCTCACCTGCATTTACATAGCTACCGTGAGCAACGCAGGGAATGAATATTCCGGCAGCATCCGAGTTCAAAAAATCAACTCCGCGATCTTTTGAAACTATGGGCTTTCTAACTTCCCGAACAATTCCGTTCCACATACCGAGTTCATGCAATAGGTTGAGTATGCCGTCAATAAGCTGAGCGCAGTAGCTTTCCGTGATGCGCATTCCAACGCCCATTTCAACCACAAGCGTTTTTACGCCTCGCATATTGAGCGTGTGCGCAAGCGTTGATTCAAGCACAGTTGCCGCAGAATGTATCCACACAAGATCCACATTGAGCATAAGTGCGTAGTGGAAAAGCTCACTTTCGGTTTGCTCGCTTACACGAACTTGTGGTATTTCACGGAGAAATATATTGCTGGAATGAATATCTATGCAAATGTCTGCGCCTTCTATGTCACGCACTATATCGTGCGCAACGGCTTCTACGAACGAGCCGTTTAGCGAGCCGGGAAAAATGCGATTCATATCCAAATCGAAATTCGGGAAACCTCTTGTAATGGAATCTATTCCGAGTGGGTTTATGGCCGGATAAATATCAACTATGCCGGAGAGGTTATGTTTTTCGTCGCTTAACAGTTTTGCGAGTTGTGCGCATACATATTGGCCTTCAAGCTCGTCGCCGTGCGTGCCCGTGACTATGCACACTCGTTTGCAACCAGGCTCTGCATTGTTTTCTATGCGGTTCTTTTGTATAACTAGCTCTTCCATGACTGGAAGAGCTGCCACAGATACGGATTTTATCATTGATGTTTAATATAGAAATTCCAAGTTATTGACGGTTCGCTTCTGTAGCAGCACTGTTAGACTCTAAACCTCCTTGCACACAGCAGTACTGCGCTCACAAACGCAAGCAAAATAGCAATCGCAAGGCAAATGTAAAACACTTGCCCGCCTTCCAAGCTTTGATAGAAAATTGTTGCAAGGCACCACGCAAGAACGGTTGAATAGCTAACCTGCAACGCAGCAAACAAACCGCCAATCTCTTTAATCGAAACGGAAATGGTGGGAACGCAAGGAGCATAAAGCAGCACAAACAGCAAAAACGCAAATGCTGCAACCTTGTTGTCTTTAAAAGCAATTCGGAGTTTATGCACTTCTTGTTCCTGTTCTTCTTCCTCAGTTTCCTGAGTTTGCTCTTCACCTTCCTGCGCATCGTTCTGCGAATAAAGCGATGAAAGCGAGCCGGCTATAACCTCTTTTGCGAAAAGCCCGGAGAAAAGCGCAACAGATGCAGGCCAGTTTTCTTGCTCTATTCCTATAGGCTCAAAAATCGGAGATACCGATTTGCCAATTGTTTCCAATGTGCCAACGCTGTTTAAAATTCCTAAAACCGCAATTATAGGTATGAGAATTTTAACACCTTTTTTGATAAACGCTTGTAATCTGAACAGAGCGTTTACCACTGCATTTATTGGGGAAGGCCTATGGTATTGCGGAAGCTCCATTATAAATGGCGTTACTACTCCTTTATACACGGTTCCTTTCAAGAGCAGTCCCGTTACTACGGCTAAAGCCATGCCGGTTAAGTAAAGCGCAAAAATAATGTTGGTTCCGTTATCCGGAAAAAATGCGGCGGCAAACAAAACATAAATGGGGAGCCTTGCACCACAACTCATAAACGGAATCATAAAAATGCTTAAAACCCTGTCGCTTCTGCTTTCCAAATTGCGCGTTGCCATAAGTGCTGGCACAGAGCAGCCAAAACCGATTATAAGCGGAATAAAAGCCTTGCCCGGCAAGCCTATAATGCGCATTAG
>Ga0209755_10007194_pt1 | contig 12115 bp, 13 predicted proteins | sample TergutCo191P1_FD_187301 | JGI IMG/M metagenome (GOLD analysis project Ga0209755, IMG submission 187301) | Cornitermes sp. P1 segment gut microbial communities from Petit-Saut dam, French Guiana - Co191P1 (SPAdes) (version 2) | ecosystem: Host-associated > Arthropoda: Insects > Digestive system...
GCAGCGCCCCATAACCGCTACCAACCACATCCAGCAGAACCAGAGCAATACACCAAATGCAGTAACACGGTCTTTGTTCTCCTGAAGATGGGCATAATGTTACCCGAAACATGTCGAGACAGAAGTTGATAATAAACATCTGATTTATTATACGCTTATGTACCAACAAAATTGCACTTAAATTTACTTAATTAAAACCACATTAAAATGATCGTATTGTTTTAAAAGTCTTAAAATTCTTCATGTTTCGGTCAATCTTTGACCATCCTCAGGGAGATATTTTTTTTTCTTTACTTCAGTTACTAAAGATAAAATTATCTTTAGTAAAAAAAAAATCTCCCTGAGGATGGTCAAAGATTGACCGAAACATGTTGGAGAATTTTAAGACTTTTAAAACAATACGGTCATTTTAATGTTGTTGTTTTAATTAAGTAAATTTAAGTGCAATTTTGTTGGTACATAAGCGTATAATAAATAAAGATTGAACGGTTTAAGAATAATAATGAAAAACATCTGATTGTTGCATCTTGTTGGTTTTTTTTTCCTGTCTTCACACTTTGCTCACGATGCACGGTCACAGGAACCTAAAGCTGACCGAAGTCGTTTATAGGCGCGTTCCCATAATTGCGAAAAGCGACTACCACCGTCGGCATGTCCGACCGTGCGTCTGTTCGTATGGAACAACTCGGCTGCCACTAGACGGATTTCATTGGAATTTGACAAATGATAAATTTGATAAACTCGAAAATCAGTTGCGAAAATTCAGGTTTCACTAAAATTGGACAAGAGTATATTGGGCACGTTACAGGAAGACCACTAGATTTTTTTTTTATCGGATCTCTCTCAGTTCTTCTTAGAATGAGAAATGTTTCAGACAAAAGTTGTAGAGAAAACCAAAACACACACTTTGAACAAAAACCGTGCCATTCATGAGATAATGTAGAAAAATATTGTTGAGCCGGACAGGCCACAGATAACAATGTAATACGGTAATGCGCATTGCATGCTGTATACCTAAGGGTACCAACACGTACTCAGAATATGTAACACTTATAGATGACAATGTAATACGGTAATGCGCATTGCATGCTGTATACCTAAGGGTACCAACACGTACTCAGAATATGTAACACTTATAGATGACAATATAATACGGTAATGCGCATTGCATGCTGTATACCTAAGGGTACCAACACGTACTCAGAATATGTAATACTTATAGATGACAATATAATACGGTACATGCGCATTGCATGCTGCGTACCTGAGGCTACCAACACACACACACTCAGAATATGTAACCCTTATTGCTTTTCCACTGCAACAATGGTTGCACGTTACAGTGTACATAAACTGCCTGTATTGTTAAAAATCATCCACAATACCCGGTGTTGTGTCTTTTGTTATTTAGGACCATAAAGTAAATCTGGAGCTACGATGTGACCTGAAAACAGTTCTAAAATGCTGAATCCTGTATGTGTGTTCTCGAATTTTATTTATTTATTTATGCTTTATCTAAGGCCATTTGGTCGGTAGCTCAGAAGTTGAACATCGAATGGAAGGGTAGTCAGATGTGGAATAAAGCAGTTGTTTACACGAGATTGCAGACTGGCACACTAGTACAGTCCAGGCCGTCGTTCTGCCGGGATGTTACGCGGCTTAGGTTGATAGTTGGCTACAGACGTTTCGGGATAACCTATAGAACCCGGAACGTCGGTAACCAACTACCAATCTAAGCCGCGTAACACCCCAGAAGAGCGAAGGCCAGTTGTGACGTAATTTGAGGAGCAGTGTAGTTCGCCCGAGGAAAACCACGAGAAACATAAACCGGATATCCGTCTCCAGGACTGGATTTAAACCCGAGGAGTCTCTGATGCGAGGCAACGATGTGCCACCTGCTTCGTTTCGGTGTTAGGTCTTTAAATGGTACCGTTCGAGTGATTGTGGTGACTTATGTGAAACTGTACCATAGTTGGAAGAAGCGTTTCATTAGGTCAGTTGTTGCCACATTTTGTGGCCAACATCTGTGTCTTTGTGTGTATGCAGACGGTTGCACGGGAGAATTAAATTTTGGGTACGTTGTTGGGTGTCTAATTGATTTTGGGCTGAGTGAGATTTCAGTATATCAAAGTTGTGGCTGTGAAGATGTGACCAAGAGTGAAGATAGCTTTTCTTAACCATGTAGATGTCGAAGCATTACAAATCTGAAATATGGTTTACACATCTGTTACAATGACACGTACAGTATCAGGTTATATCTGATAACTGATACATTTTGTGACTTTGAGGGAGGATCAGAGGCTAAGGGTGTTTGAGAATAGGATGTTGAGGAGAATATTTGGGCCTAAGAGGGATGAAGTTACAGAGGAGTGGAGAACACTACATAATGAGGAGGTTAATGATCTGTCCTGGCCCAATATTGTTTGGGTGATCAAATGGAGAAGAATGAGTTGGGCGGGGCATGTAGCATGTACGGGGGAGAGAAGAGGCATATACAGGGTTTTGGTGGGGAAACCTGAGGGAAAGAGACCACTTGGGAGACCCAGGCGTAGATGGGAGGAAACTATTAAGATGGATCGTCAGGAAGTGGCATGTGGGGGTGTAGACTGGATCGAACTGGCTCAGGAGAGGTACAGGTGGCGGGTACTTGTGACTGCGGTAATGAACCTTCGGGTTCCATAAAATGCAGGGAAGTTCTTGACTACCTGAAAACCTATTAGCTTCTCAAGAAGGACTTTGCCCCACGGAGTAAGTAAGTAAGGAAGATACGTATTTTGACTACAAAGTTTTAACATTTTTAAACAAGAGAATTAGTGAGATCTCATTAAAGTACACTGCAAGGACCTTGAAGAGCTACTGTGTTGTAAAGATTTTGTGCAAATGCGTGATGGTGATTCAGTGTGAATCAAACCATGCAGCTGTATTAAGTGATATTGTTTTTGAAATAGAGTTGCGTTTCAGTAGGGCGTTTTGTTATGTCACAGTGAAGTTTTGTGAAAAGTTCTTTGGAACTTGCTGTGCCCATAGTATTGTTTGGAGTGGCGTTACACACTACAGTGTTTGCAGCTAAGGGCACGACATCTCCCCACATAAGCCATAGATGTGACGCTGTGTCTTGCCCTGAATATGGTAACGATAGGTTCCGTCGAAATGTTGGGAAATTTAACAGTGTTGCAGGTTCAAGTTTCAAGTGTATTAATTGATTGCTAAGGTAATTGAAAATTATGGATTGGAAAGGTTAGGGAAGAAAGAAGAAAGTGATAATGTTAAGGTAATTGAGAATTATGGGTTGGAAAGGTTAGGGAAGAAAGAAGAAAGTGATAATATTAAGGTAATTGAGAATTATGGATTGGAAAGTTTGGGGAAGAAAGAAGAAAGTGATAATGTTAAGGTAATTGAGAATTATGGATTGGAAAGGATAGGGAAGAAAGGAGAAAGTGATAATGGTAAGGTAACTGAGAATTATGGATTGGAAAGAATACAGAAGAAAGCGATAATGTCCTGTGCTTAAGGAAATTATAAAAAAAAAGGCACCCTCTGGGTCAAGATTTCAACCCAGGACGTCCAGGCAGTGTGCCCATTTGTAATAGGTGGATGCTTTCTGAATTTTGTTGTGTAATGCTATTTCAAATTTGTCTTAGGTCTTCACACACACACACACACACACACATATATATATATATGTAAAGTTAAATTGTTTTCTAGTCCATAATATCGATGGATATTTACAGGGACACAATGGACAACTGGGGGTTTTCAGCATTTGGTGAGCCGTTAACAACAGCAGCTGGTCATTCTGAGAAGGTCGTGATCAATGTGGGAGGAATGACTTGTCAGTCATGTGTGAAGTCCATTGAAGATACCATGAGAAATAAACCTGGAGTTCAGGACATAAAGGTAACTTGATAAAAACTGTTTACACAATTACTGGACCCATCTATGAGCCATCTGATTCCAATTCACATTATGACAGCCTATTTTTGTAAGATTCTTTTGAATATTATCTTCCAACTTTTTCCTGTCTATTGTTTGTCCAAGTTACAGTTCTATTGTTGACAGTGATGGGTTTTATTTGTTTTACGTAAATTATATATTCTGTTTGGAAGTGTGCAGGAGATGATTAATCTGTATGGATGCAGGTCAGATGTTTGTAGGATCCACATCACTGGGCTGGACTTTGAAAATACATGTGCGTGTGCACAATAATAAGGTTTATTGTCCATTATTGATCTGCAGTGTGCTTTCTGACAGAAAAGTTACCATTAGTGGTTCTGTGAGCTTTTTTGTGTCATGTGCTCACAGTCCTGTGAGTCATATGCATGTGTGTTGTATCACAACATGTAGTGCCTTGTATGACAATGTCCCATCCGGCACAAGTGAACAGTCTCGTCCAAAGAGCAGGTTGACAGTGTATCGCAAGTGAGCACTTTTGTGTATGTGAAGTCTGCAGGTTTATGGCACCATATGGACTGGCAGGTGGTTACCAGCAATCAGTAGGAGTATACTGCTTCCAGCTTCAGGGTAGAAGTGAGACAACTTGGGAAAGGGGCTGGTTGAATGGGAATGGTAAGGGACCATCACAGAAAATAGGAGTGGCAAGTAGTAGTAGGGGAGATGGGGCCCCAGGGGTTGCAAGAGAACTATGGGCCCTTAATGGGACAACAGTTTCAGAATGTGAGGCACTGAATTTTTAACTATGAAATAGCACAAGGCCCTCTGCAGAAGGGTTCTTCTAAGGGCCAGGGACAAAGGAAAGCCAAGTTTAGATGTGGCCGTAGCATGAGGCTTCATTGATTCCTTCACTGTATGAATGGGAGGTTGCTATGGTTTGCTAGGGAGAAACCATCTTTCCTTTTCATGTTGTTGGGGTGGAGCTCTCCATCTCTGGTGCTCTGGTGATGATAATGGTCAGGATGCTGGTGTTGTCTAGGAGGATGTGCTGGCCCTGGCTTGTGCTGTGTTCAAGCCCTGGCTGATTTATCTTCCAGTGTGTAATGCTTTTTTATTTATGATGAGGTGAGTGAGTTATGCTTCATTGGCATGGTTAGTGGGTTTCCATGGTTACAGTACAGCTTGGTTTGTGAGTGGTGTCACAAGGGTTACTTCCAAGGAGTCACATGATGCCAAGGAAGGGGGAGGAATTATCACATGAATGCTATGTCACCCCCCTCTCACCTGGATGTACCGCTGGTGCTGTTTGTCTTATCTGTCCGGTATGGGCAGGACTGGGCCTAGTGTAGTGTAACAACACATATCGAACACCAGTCACCATCTGCAAGTTTTCACATCTCCCATTGGTGAAGCAGGAAAAAAACTGTTCTGGAAATCTTCATTCTCTTTGGCTCAGGCAAATCTCATCCCCTCTTTCCTTGTTCTGCAGCTGTGATAGGCCTAACTGCCTCCAGTCATCTTACATAAATGACAGAATTTTTTTTTACCCATCACTTTACTATCCAACAAAAGCAATTCATTCACTCTGAAGATGGAGGCAGTACATTCCTCAGAAACATTGAAGCATTTAGCAACTGCATGGTGCAGAAATCCAAAAGAAGACCACCAAGTGGTTAACACCTGCTGTGAAAACCTGAAAACCTTTATTTCCCACCTTGTTTGTGGTTTGCCACAGTTTGCCAGTCCAAGAACATAATACCAGTACCTTGTGTCACTTCCTTTCCAAATCACTGCTCACAGTGTTGCCATTTGTCATTTGACACTGAATGTATAAGTAGGTTACACAGTATTGTTACATCCAGTAAGGTTGAAACACCTTTATACAAAAGGCTATGTGTAAAAGAGTTCACTTTGTGCAAGTTCTGTAACAAAGGTAGCCCTTCCACTAGTTCTCACATAAGCAGTGTAACAAAATATGTTATGTTTATCTTTTCTTGTTTAAGTTATGCTTTGCAAGGAAATGTCTGAATTTTATACGTGGTCAGTTTGTCATGACAAAGGAAATGTTTAACAGAACATAATAATCAACAAAGGAAAACCAGATATGTTTGGTCTTTGAGCAGGCCTTGCTTTCTTGGATTTTTTTTTTTGTACTTGTACATGTGACATCTTGAAAACCTTTGGATGATTCTTCATTAAATTTCATAATGATAGGTTTTCTTAAATTTTTTTATTCATTCTGGCTTTGGTTAAAATTGGACAGTAATGGACATTGTTTGTGAACATTGATGTATGTTCATTTGTTTGCATCATAGATGTCAGACATGTGTAATTTAAAAAATATTTGGCATGTTGCCATTGTCTAATGAGAAATTCTGTTAATTTACAGTTTTTTTCATTAAAGGAATCCACTGTACAGGAAGGACAAGTTTCCTGCTTCCAGTGACAGTCAATTAAACCATTGTGCACTTTGCGGTGTATCTCAGACTTGCTGTCTTATGTGCAGGTGAGCCTGGAAGAGAAGACTGCCACCATTATGTATAACACAAGCGTGACCTCACCAGATGAGCTTCGGAACAGTATTGATGACATGGGTTTTGATGCGTCTTTACCGACGTCTGGGACTAGCGTTAAGATTTGTATCAGTGGAATGACCTGTCAGTCTTGTGTCAGTAACATTGAGTGCCACATTGGCTCCGCACCAGGAGTTCTTAGCATACAGGTGAGTGGCCATGCTCTGTATAACTTCTGATGACAGTTTTGCAGTGTCAGAAACAGTTTAAAATGGATTATTTCATTGAAATGTGTAAGCAGCTGGTAATATGCAGTGAAATTCTTATATTAGCAATTCAGTTGGCAAAGTGTGTGTTGAAGTTACACTTATGGCTTCAAATATTTAATGCCATAATTAGATGGTATGTAAAGGTGTTCTAAGCCTTCTTGAGTGCTGTGCCTTCAAATAAATTAGCTCCTTGTTCCTGAAACAATGTTCTGCTGATCGCTGTGTGTATAAAGGCTCTTGCAAAGTAAAATACAGCTCCTAAGCCAGAGATGTCAGTTTCTTACAAATAGATTCATGTCTGTTTGATATGCTGTATGTAATGATGGTGATGTATTTGCAGGTTAGCTTAGAAGAGAAGGTGGGCTACATTTATTATAATCCATCAATAACGAATCCACAAGTATTGTGTTTAGCCATCGAAGACATGGGGTTTGACGCGTTTCTTCCATCAGACACCATTACGTGCAAAGTTCATGTGGAGGGAATGACTTGCAATTCATGTGTGAAAAATATAGAGAGTGTGATTTCAGAGAAGTCTGGTGTGGAAAGTGTGAAAGTTGATTTGAAGAAGAAAGAAGCACTTGTAACATTTTCTTCTTCAGTTCTGACAGCTTCTGAAGTTGCTGAATATATCTGTGATATGGGTTTCGATGCTTATGTCAAAAAAGAAGATGGTAAACAAATCAATGGTGGTATGTATTTTCTTCACATCTTGTCTGTAATAATACAGATTTCAGCCTGCACCTAATACTGTTAACCATGTGATAATGCTGGGGTTTAAATTCAGAGTACTACCCAGGAGAATGGAGTTTTAAAGTTACCATAACCTTCAGTGCATTCACACATGTATGTTGCACCAAGGCTGGCAGCATGTGGAGTAGTAGTGGTCCATACATGGAACTGAGGCCAGCATGGAAGGGAAGTAGAAGTGTGCAGTGGCAGATGTGTTGATCTGTACTTGGCGGAGAGAGGCTGCGACTAAAATTTGGACTGGTCATTTAAGACATACCAGCCAGTCCATATGCATCACATACAATCTGAAATTACTTTTTTCTACCATGAATTAAAATTCAGTCATTTGAAGCCCAGAGGTGTTGTATGGTATTGTATTTTATTGTATTGTGTTGTATTAAAGTGAAGTGATTAAAGCAGAAGGGGCTTCTTTTCTAATCAGTTCGTGGTTCGAGTGTACAATAAATATTTTTCCACGTCTTTGGAAATTTGTACTGCAAAGGATGAAAAAGTCAGAAAATTGAAATTGTGAAAAATTGCTTTTGAATATAATCACTGTCTGAAAGAGATAATGTTCAGGGGGTTTCACACAACTAAGACAGAAACTTCAGGAAAATAAATTGGAAAGCTAACTCTTCATGCTTGGTTATTGAAATGTGATTTTTTTTGGGGGGGGGGGGTGACAATCTCCCATTGTGTATTTCTCATACAGTGCCAATTATCTGACCAACACAACATATAGATCTAGTACAATAGTCTGGACAGTCGAAACATGTAGTATATAATAAAAGACTGTTGTACTAGACCTATATGTTGTGTTTGGTTGGATAGTTAGCACCTTATTGTAACAAGATTTACCATAATTCAGATACATTTTTAGATCTCGTCACTTTGTAGAATACCAGTACACAAGCCCTTAAAGAACAAACTCATGTGGTTAACAGTTTATCATTCTAGTTTTAGAAATATGTCAGTAAGAGTGTTAAGGGAACTCTCTGCTGTCTAAAGAAAGTATTGTATGAATTTTCACTATTTGCTGATGAAATTCACAATTTATGGAACAGTTTTGTTGGTTTTTAAATGTGATGTATTGATGCTAACATTTCAAGAGGTCAGCCAAGCCCAAACTGGATTTAGACCTGATATTTTGTGAACATAACTTATTTGTCATTTTTATGGGAATGCTACTGCCAGTAGTAAAAAGTTCAGCAGGACTGTCATGAGAGCCAGTGGTGTCTTGAGATTGGTTTCAGATGAAGACTGAGTTTGTCTGTGAAACTCTTAGCATAAATGGAAATTTGTAAGCCAGGCCAATTACAATGTAAACCTAAGTCAATTAGTACCATCTTAAAATTTGAAAACTAGAAGTTTTGCAGTTCCTGAATATGCAGCATGAGCTGGTTTGTCAGCATTATGTCGTTACATTCGGCAGTTTTGCACGCAACTGATACGTCTTTTGCCACTTTGATAGTGTGGAAGCTGGAAGCTTATGCTGTGCTAAACTGGTCATTTCACTGTCCACATTGTCAGCTGTGTCCTTTGAACTGAACTGATATGGCCATCTGCTCAGGTCTTGGCTGTGACAGTGTTTGGAGCTCTTTGTATCAGAGAAGTTTCTTGGGCCTTGAGAAGCAACGGTGGCACATAATATGTTACTTGCAACAAAGAGAGTGGAGTTGTGAGTGTCGATGTCATTGGTGATTTGATGTGAACTTCAGTTGTATCAGCTCTCTTGGTTTCTGATAACACTAGAACAATCTGTATTTAAAATTGACAGTTCTACAGTTTTGCACCTTGTTATTAGCTCAGTGTACAAAATCATTTGCAGCTGAAATATCTTCTGAACCTCTGCAGAGCTGCTGTGTCCCAGATAGCATTAATGTGCCTGAAGACTACTTATTTTTATCTAATTGGAATATGATTATGCCATTTTAGATATGTGTGGGAAAAAATGAGCACTAAGAACAATCGCATATTTCAGCAGTGAATCTTCGTATGCTTTTTGTTTGTGCTTGCACTTTGCGTGTTCATTCATCATCACTTTCATTGCTTTCCAGTGTTACGATAACATGAATCTACAAGGCACGTTCTGGGTTGGGAAATGATCCAAGTGTCTTCTTCAGAGCTGCAGCCTTAGACCAACATTGAATTTTTTCCATTATATTCAGTCTTGTCAGGTGCATATCCATGCCCTTTTCACATGTTCATGCACTTATACACTGACATGACTCACAGAGATATACTGCAGTATCATGCAGTAGTCCAAAAAGCTATGCACTTACAGTCACTGTTGTTGCTGCCCAACGCATGATGTGGGGACTGGAAACAGTTTTGCACAAAAACCTGCATATCCTTGCATATTTGCTATACAGTCAGTTGAATTATCTGTCAGTTTCCTTACATTGATATTGAAAAATTTTGAGTATTTCCATTAGCAGTTGGTGCAGCTGTTAAAGATTGAAGTCTTCTGGGATGTGACACTGTTGCTGGACAAGGAGTTTGTTTTATTTTGAAGGACTGTAGTGCCTTTATCTTTACGTCAAGCCATGCAAGAAAATAATGGGACAACACTTGTTCAGAATTTCAGAAACTAGTCACACAATGACGTGGTGTCACATCTCAAAAGAGTTGACCCTTCTGAAATATTGCTGCGAGAATTTAACATTTTGCATGGTTAATGGGATTTCTGTGGAATTAAACTGGGCGTCAGTCCCACGTGTGTTAATGTGCATGATCAGTTTGGTTCCTTGAAGTCTCTTGAGGTCAGAGTGGAAAGCTGGGTGTTATTGAAACACGCAAAGTAAGGAAAGCATGCTAAGAGAAAAGTTAATTCCATTGCAAGAGAAACCACTTACCTCAAAGTATGAAGCAAACAGCATTGAAAATAAAATAGTTTGCATGTTCATATTATCCGTCAAACTTGTGTATGATTTTCATGCAGTGAAGGTTGAGCTTTTTAGTGTGATCCAGTACATATCTTGGCATATATATCAGAACATTGTTCATCATTTGCATTATTTTATGTGACTGAGTAGAGTCATGTTTGTCACAGATGTGAATCTTGCAAAGAAGTCCGTAACAACTGATCAGACTGGAAAATCTGGGGCTGGACATGTTTCCGATGATGGGCATTTGGCAAAGTGTTTTATTCATATCAAAGGCATGACGTGTGCTTCCTGTGTAGCTGCTATAGAGAAGCATTGTCGCAAGTTGTATGGTTAGTATGTCTATCTTTTGTTGCTTATTATAAGGTACCCATTGTATTTACCTGATCATAAAGATGACAGCCCCACTACACAGGCTGTACAGAACGTCTTTAATTTTCAGGATTTGGGTCTTCTGGGATGTGATGCAGCATCACAGGGTGAGTGTTTCTCAGCGATTTTGAATCAACATAGTGCCTACATTTTCAAGGGACAGGAGATTCATTCATGGATTTTTCATCCAATGATGCATTATCACATCCCAGAAGATGAGAGTCTTCAATTACACTGCTGTGAGTGCCTCAGAACTTGCATGTGTAAGTTTGTACATGATTATAAACAACTCCCATTTTTCAGGTGATGTATTATGAAGAAATTCTTGCCTTATATTTGAGTATATGCACATGTGATATAATGGTATACTATGTCATGTACATCACCTTGAACTTGAACTCCTACAGGACTGTTGTGCATGCCAGCTAACCATGTACTTGTGATATGAACTATCATTTCAGATTTTAAAACATGTATGCACAATTATAAAAGAGAATTTGGCTCTAACTACATGCACATACGTACTGAGTGTATTATTACCTCATTTGAATGTCCAATTAACCACGAGTTTTAGACCAACTTTATATACATAAAAGTTGACATAGTGCTTACTACGAGAGTACCTTCATAATGATAGGAATGCTTACGTATGCCTTTCATTATATGTAAATAAATTCTTTGTATAGATTTTAAATTTGGAATTTTAAACTTAAAAATGTTCATGAGTATTATGATTTTATGTAAACACTATTGGATCCCATAATGCATGTACACACTGAAAGTGCCTTCCTGTAGTTAACATTGGCCTGAAGATGGTTTTGCAGAAACTGAAACATGTAGCCAAAAAACTAATGTATTGCTGTTGTGTTAAAATGGAATAAACCATTTTATTGAATATTAAATAGCACAATGCGATGGCTCCTATTTAAAAAAATTAATTTAATAAGTAATAACCATAAGGTAAAGGTAAAGGTCACCCTGTGACCTGGCATGAAGTCACAGAGGTAGGTAGAGGCATAGCTGTATGTATACACAATCTCAACGCCCTTTGCACCCGGAAAAGAAATTCAATACACATGGCACAGGAGACTGGGTGGGCTTAGGGGCTGGTCTGTGCAGGTGTGGAAAATCTCGCCCCTGCCAAGGTTTGAACCCCGGACCGTCTGGCCTGTAGGAAGTCACTCTACTGACTACACTGTCTTGATCACCAGGTAATAACCGTAGAACTGGTAATATGTGTAGGATGTGGATATGTGGCTGTGATTTCTGTACGACATTGGACCATTTTCGGCAGCATGGTCAGGCTTTTTGACTTGATGCTGTGGAGCTTTTTGTTTGTTTATTCTAATCACAGGGATAGTTTTATTCTTCAGGTTTTCCATATTATAATGAAGTGTTTTTCTTGCAGGAGTAAGTGGTATCTTGATTGCACTGCTGGCTGCAAAGGCAGAGG
>Ga0209755_10007195_pt1 | contig 12113 bp, 9 predicted proteins | sample TergutCo191P1_FD_187301 | JGI IMG/M metagenome (GOLD analysis project Ga0209755, IMG submission 187301) | Cornitermes sp. P1 segment gut microbial communities from Petit-Saut dam, French Guiana - Co191P1 (SPAdes) (version 2) | ecosystem: Host-associated > Arthropoda: Insects > Digestive system >...
ATTAATGTCCGAAACATGTTGAGCATAGAAGAAGTGAAATAAATCATAATAACTAGTGCAATCAAGTTGGTCTCTTATTCTTCAACTATCATCAATCCTTCTGCTCCTGAATTTCTACAGGCTGACAGAACTCATTTTCGGTTTAAGTCTCCGCTACTGAAAATGCTAAACGTTAAGGTGGTAAAGCCTAAGAAGAAAATGACAGGCAATGTGCTTGAAACATACCATTGAGACATTTGAAACATACCATTGAGACATTTGAAACATACCATTGAGACTTTTGAAACATACCATTGAGACATTTGAAACACATCATTGGGACTTTTGAAACATACCATTGAGACATTTGAAATATACCATTGAGACTTTTGAAACATACAATTGAGACATTTGAAACATATCATTGAGACATTTGAAACATACCAATGAGACATTTGAAACATACCATTGAGACTTTTGAAACATACCAATGAGACATTTGAAACATACCATTGAGACTTTTGAAAAATACCAATGAGACATTTGAAACATACCATTGAGACATTTGAAACATATCATTGAGACTTTTGAAACATACCATTGAGACATTTGAAACATATCATTGAGACTTTTGAAACATACCATTGAGACATTTGAAACATACCATTGAGACATTTGAAACATACCATTGAGACTTTTGAAACATAACATTCAGATATTTTCGTGCAACAGTTATAGTAGAAAAGAATTAAGTATTACATATTGTGAGTGTGTGTTTGTAGCCTTAACCTTTAGACGCCTAATGTCAACTACAGTTGACGTACCTCAACGCTAACCTCCAAAGTTGCATTTTATATATTTATTCAACAAGTATAGGTACTGAATATTTTAAACATGGTATATACTCTCCGTTTTTTTCTCTTCAAAATGCAGTTTGTTTCATAATTATAATGTATTTGGTTCCTGTATTACATTTTGTATACAGGTTGTGCTAAAATTAAAAAAATAATTCCGGTGCCCAAAATTTAATTATCCATTCTGTACCAACAAAACACTTCCCATGAAGATACTTAAACATGATACTGTTAAGAAATAGGGAGGGAGGAATATTCTTAGCACTCAGCAGACACTACGTGGACTGGAATGCAAGAAATTAAAAAATCACACGTGTCCTTTGGCATTACATTTAGCAATTTTTTTATGGAAATAATTTTTCATTTATTATGCTGTATTATTTTGCAGACCACCTTCAGGTTCCACATGTATATTTCAAGCCCAAAATGGTTTAATGGCCAAATACATTTGCTAACCACTAGTGTGTGAAAGTGCGTGCCAGTCTGTAACATTCAACATAAAGGTTCCAAATTATACACCCAAACAGAATGTGTCAAACAAAATTGTACCACACAGTACAATGAAGGGATAGTTCTCATTTTGCATGTCTGCAGCTTCTAACACAGTGGTTTAATGAATGTCACATGTTAATTTAAATGTGTTATATTTTCTATTCCAGCAACCCCAACATGGCTGTACCAAAAGTTCCCCGTCAGAATGTGCCTGATGAGCATTCAGACAGCAGCTTCAGTGATTAGATTACAAAACTGTATTAATAAATGTATATATTGTATCATGTAATGAAATAAAGAACATTTGTATTATAAATTAATTTTTTTATTGAATGTCAAATCATAGCCTTATTCAGAACTTTTAGAACTGGATCATTTGGCCCTGAAAAAGAAAACAAAGTACATTAATTGTAATAGGCTGTGTACATCATATGCCAAAAATGTGGTAAAAAAAATAGGATCTATTAACTATGTAGTATTTAACACAGAAAATAATTTAAGGACTGGAATATGTTTTAACAAAAATCAGCAATGGGACACGGACCCTGTTGTCTATCCTGTAACTCAGTATAGGCCTATAAAATTGATACTTTTTGGTTTCAAATATAAATGCACATCATGCTTTACCCACAGAAATATTAGACACGAAAACAATTATGGTGAATCTGTCACGCTTAGGAATCTGCAGTCAGTAATCAATTACATCCTCCATCAGACAATGGCCTTGGTGGTTATTTATGGTATATAATGTGACTGCTTCTTTTGGTTTGATCATGCCATCATCAGATAATTTTTTTATAATACACAATTGCAACTTGCTATGAAAATCCTAGTCAACACCAAAACAGCTCTCAGAACAAATCTGCATGAAAGAGGGACTGAAGTTTTTAAATGATTTTCTCTACGCCAAAACATTCTGACTGTTGCTGCCTCATCACAGTGCATTTAAACTTTACCAACCATTCCATGACTTCAGCTGCAAGAAGTATCTGCTAATTCTACTCCTGCTTGTGCAGTGATGAGAAAATGGTAAATACTGTTCTAATTATTACTTTATAACACAAGGGTGCTGAAGTTCATATGGTCAGAGAAATGTTACAGTGATACCTCTATTAAATTTGTGAAAATACTAAACTGACCTCACTAAGCAGGAAGGTTCTTGAAAGATAATGCCATAAAACATGATTTACAAGTAATTATTTTTCATAAGGAATTTCTCCCCTGAATATGGGTTCACTTTACCAATCTGTCGTTTGAAATTATAATAATTACACCTTAAATTAGCGGGTCTACAAAGTTTTCAAAATGACATCATGCTTCTAACCAAGTGCACGGTCTGTGATGTGAAGCCACCCCAATGCCCCTCAATTTCACTGCCCATTCAAATGGACAATACGGGTTTCATCAAGGTGGACTACAGTTCTGTACCTGCAGAGGCCCAATAGCAAGTGTAAAAATCCTTACATAAATCCCTATGTATGCATCAATGTAGATTGGGTAGTGTTATATTTCTCTCTTCTCTCAATGCATGGTCTCAAACCCTACTCATATAACCAATGCCACCAACATACTCTTTTTTAATTCCAAAAAACTTTCTAACAATGTGACACCAAGGTCATCTAATAAAATCAACGGACTGTCCTAACATGAATGAGATAACAGAAAGTTTCACCCTGTGACCTGCATCTCCCAAGTGTTCACCTAGAGGGATAAGCCATACTAAGCTCATTGTCGCACATTCCGAGGGATATGAAAGAGTTAAAAACAGTGACACAGCTAGTCCAACTTCATATGGTGAACACACAAAATTAGAAATGAGACACTTGTGTCCACTCTAAAGTATAAACTTATAAAATAAATAAAAATTCACAAATGTCAGCAGGCAAATACTGTCAATAATAGTTTTCCTGCATGAACTTTATGTTCTGAACTTCCAGATTAATTGGACAAGTACCACTCTTCCTACAAAATAACAGTTTTCGACATAATGTCTGGAATGAAATTCCATAGTAATCTGAAAGGAATAAATTTATTTTTCTGTATTTCTTTCCCCATTCACAATGTGATGCATTCTAGCATCTGAACCAAACACCTTGAATTTATTCAACAAGAAATCCTTATTAATGTAACTGTTCAGGAATACCTTAAGCTTCCAGGTATATGGAAGAGAGAAACTATTCTTGTGTGTATGTTTACACAGAAACCTTGCACTCGCACCATATCCTTATTAAATACTTCAAAAGGAAAAGAGCGGTATCATTTTCTGTATGTACAATGAGTTGAACACAACCACCTGCTGAGTCTGTTATTATTCTAAACCTTTTGCAATGAAATGACAATTATGCACAAGGGTGCAGTAGTGGGTGGGACACTTTATTTCCCATCTGAAACTATAATGTTTGCATTTCTTCATTCACGGGAGCTTCCAATATTAATTTTTCAGCAGCAAAAGCAATAATCATAACTGAACATACACTTTATTCACTGCATACACCTTCATGCATATCTCCCCTTTTATCTTGCAGCTTCTGCCATTTTTCCTACACTGTACCAGGGCATACAGTTACATAAACTCCAGTTACTTGCCAACATAAATAAAAACACACAAAACATAATCCATCATGGTTACGCTTTGAGTTTTTGTTTTAATTTTGTGTTTCCGTGCATCATAGTATAAGGTTAAATAAAACGCCGACGTCATGCAACAAAGTGCAGATTTTATTAGTGCAGACTTTCTCTACATGTTTCGAGCGTCAAGCACCCATCATCAGGAGTATAAAATACTGACACGGCAGCCACCGGTACAGGTAGTTCTGTAAAATATAACATAATAACACTGACTCACTAACTGGTAACCTAGGTACATGCTTTGATGTAGTTTTACATGTATGTGTGTATAGTTTTTAGTAAACTAAAAACTATACACACATACATGTAAAACTACATCGAAGCACATAACTAGGTTACCAGTTAGTGTTATTATATTTTACAGAACTACCTGTACCGGTGGCTGCCGTGTCATTATTTTATACTCCTGATGATGGGCTCTTGACGCCTGAAACATGTAGAGAAAGTCTGCAGTAATAAAATCTGCACTTTGTTGCATCATGTCGGTGTTTTATTTAACCTTGAGTTTTTGTGTTAGTGACAGCCAACATAAAAAACACAAATTGTATTTAACCAGGATTAAGCTCAGTAATCATATTAGCCACAGGAATTCATAATTCGGTTGCTAACACACATAAGCAACAGGTTCCATTTTTGAAACAAACACTCAAGTTGTAGTGTCATTTATTCCAATACAAAAAAAAAAACCCTAGAAGGGTACGACTTTCGATATTCATATTAGTGACAAAAACACAGCATGTGTTTGCAGCCACCACTTCAGTTACTATCACCACAGAAACTCGCATACATTATGGTTAGTATTATATAAAAAATGAAAACACGGTACCATACAAACGTACCCAATTAAAGTCCCTTCAAATTTTCACTCATAAAATTGCTTCTGCTACAAAAATAAGAGGGTTGGTGAACGAATAATTGTATACAGTAACACACAACTGCATCACACCCAGTGGTTATATGTTGGGCAACTTAAGCAGTTCTCAACTACTGTCGCTCACCTGTTCATACAGTTACATAATCCATAAGAAGACTATCTCTAACACCAGACTGTAACCATGTTTGTCCACTATTATCCAATTACATTCTACTGTAAGGAGGAAGTCTCCGACAAAAATGTGCAAAGTTCAGGTATATTTTACCTCCCACCCCAGCATTTGCTATACATTTTTCCAAAACTTCACCATACATCTACCAGACTACAATAGCATCACATCCTAGAAGACCATGATTTTCACTACAAATTTTTGTTCCATTTTCTAAAATAGTCAACTGAGAGTATTCTGAGAGAGATAACCCACATTTTAGAAAAGCCAATTTCTAAGTGTTCTGCAAAACTAAATGCAAGCATGTTAAAAAGTGTTATATTACACAGCAAGGGTGAAAAAATAATTCCAACCCGTTCAACATTCTGTATCTTAACGTTAGGAAGTTCTTGGTCATATACCTGCGTTGTATATGTTTCACATAAAATACCTTACTCATGTACTTATCGTTCCATGTATAACTAAGACACCCGTACCTTTCTTTTCTTGTCTCCACCCAATTCGAAATGCTTACATCTTTTCAATGGAATCTGCTTACGATATTTGCATTCTGTGCATTCCATTCTCAGCACTATCTTCTTTGTTGTCTTGGCCTAAAACATTTTAAAAATAAGTCGTGGCCATCGAATTAATTCGCACTTATACTCAGTAACTTACAAACAAGGAAATAATATACCTTCTTTCTGAAGATAGGTTTAGTCTGTCCTCCATAACCCTGTTGTTTTCTATCATATCTCCGCCGTCCTTGAGAAGCTTGTCTTTCCTTGGATTTCTTATACTGAGTTACTTTATGTAACTTATGTTTCTTGCACTTCTTGCAGTACGTACGCCTCTGCTTTGGTACGTTAACCTAAACAAATTTTATTTCTCACATGAACGTGTCCCACTACAGCACATGACGTGAGCACCTTGTAATGGTTTATATGTCTACTGTGCAGGTCTATATTACTTAAATCCGTAAACTCTGACATATATTAAACGTTTAAAAATTATAACTTCAATATTGGCATTGTCAGAGGAAGGATGATGGTTGCTATAAATTGATTTAAAATAAATCCACAACAAACTCACCATCTTGCTCTCACCCGGAAAGGACGTGCATTCACGATAGATGTCACTCGCGTTCACTGTTTCAGGCATAGAAGTCATAGCGTAACCAAGTAAATTGCAACTGCACGCCATCTTTTATCTTTGCCCTTTGAATTGTGGTACACCATTCAACAGTAGCACCAACATTTTAACTACTTTTGGTCCTGTAAAATTTGACATAATGGATCAAGCTGTAAAAAATTGGTACGTGAAATCTATGGCAGTGCTGTTTTTATTCGCATTTACCCACACCATCGTAAGGCTGGATAATTTCGGGTTACCTGTAACGTTATCCCTCAGTTACAGTCCAGTAGTATACATGAAAAAAATACGGATAATGAATATGAGGGTATGTGCTTTATGTCGCTTGCAAAGGCAGAAGTTGACAATTCCAGTTTCTGATTCAAAACTTTACATGTAATTTAAATTAAGCGATATTCATAAGTAAAATCTAAGAAGAATATTATGAATAACCCGTGAAAGAAGCAGACTTTCAGAACGCTAACATTGCAGTAATGAGTACGACGGAGAAAAAGCCCTGGTCAAATTTCGAGAGTAGTAAACAATTCAAACCAAAAAAGTTACACAAAAAAAGTTATCAAAACTACTACAAAGGATTCAAAACTTTGTTTAAATGTCGTTTTAATTAGAAGCCAAACATATGTTGACAATCTTTGCAAAATAAGTTGCTACTTTATTTATGGCTAATTTATCGTCTGCTAGAACCTTACATAGTATAGAAATGTGGAAATGTAGGTTGTCTGTCGAAACGACGAATTTTTAAGGCAGCGTGGTAGTGTGATATGAGATACTATCCTGATATTTGCCTAGAGGATATGGGAAAACCTGCAATCCACATGATTTATTCTGTGCCGAGATGTGAACGCGAGACCTACCGATTACGAAACAGGTGTGCAAACTACTCGGCCACGGCGTTCCATGCGAGTGTTTGTTAATAAATTATCACTAATTGTAAATTAAAGTGTTTCATGTTGAATATGAAGTATAAAAAGGACGCTGATTGTGTTCATAATTCATTATCACATTCTGTGAATTATTTCATAAGTTGTAACATACTGATTAGAGTGAAAATGGCGGCGCATAGTATATGACAGTCGCTTCTGAACGTCAGTGATTGGCTTATGCTATGACCTCATCTAAAGTCTTGTACCCAAATTTACCAGATCTGTGCAGGTACTCTCCAACCCCTCGTCGAGGTAAGTTAGGAATTTTATTTTTTTAAAAGTTACAATTTAGAAACTTGAATTATTTATTTTATAACATAAAATATTTCTTCCGTTGGTACATTATCGAGACTTTATCAAATACTTGCTTCCAGAAGTTCTTTGCGTCATCAACCAATCACCGGTTTATCGAGCTTCAAGCCCGCGCCATCTTCATTTTTGAACAAAGCCAGTTGGTAGTGCGTTACGAGTTGTTCGCAGGAAATCTCCATAGAAAATATGAGTTCTAAGGAAAATAACGCCGAAGTCGCTGTAGATAAAGTGACAGAAAACAGCGAAAAAGGTGGAGGTGATGTGAAAGCTGAGGTGAAAGGAACGAAGAGGCCAGCAGAGGTGAGTACAAATAAGAGCATCATAACACACTCGTGGGCATGTATTGGCCAACGCTCGGAGGCTTGTGTGCATCATTACACCAAGGAATGTCATTTTCTTTCGTTTTGCGTTTATTTAGTAATTTAGTTGTGTGCATAGTTGTGTTTCGTAGTAGAATTAATTGTCATTTACTTGATTTATCATGTGTGAAGTACTTATATCACAGTGATCATCCGTGGCATTTTGTTGCCATGTGAGAAAATGCCGGCCGGGTATACTCGTATAAGTTCCGCGATGTTTTTGAGGAAGTTAAGTTCGACACAGTCTTTTAGTGCTAGTAATTTTTCCAATATTTGTTGTCATGTGGTGCGTATTTTATGTAAATGTGTAAAATACTTCTTTGTGAAAAGGAAATGGTGCGTCCCGCGCTTTAAATTTTTGCGGCCCTTGATTGAGGCTAGGCACTCGTACATTTTGAACGTGGCGGTCTTTCGAATTCAAGAGCTTTTGGGGTTGGAGGCTAGGTGAGAATCAATAGTAAATCGCGTTGGGAGCCTGTATGGAGGCTATGATGATTGTTATGCCGTATAAATTCTGTTCTGAGTAAACTTTATGGTAGCACATCAACCAAGCGAAATGTTACATACAAATTCTTGTTTTGTTTCAAGCGCGGTTTTCTCACATGTGGCGTCGCTATTGTTTATCGATCTTATTAGAAACATTTTCCCATTTGTCTCTGATATTGATCTCGTGATCATGGTATCCCCTCCAGTGTATTTGGCTGTGCAGTCTGTTGCGCTGTATTAAATCTGTATAAATGAACATTTTGTACTTTTTAGCGTTTCTTGTAGTGGGGATTGTCACTTGGGCATGACGCTGTTGTATGTACGTGTGGGGGGAGGCGTTGACCTTCATTATCCCCCTCAAGCCTTTTTCCTAAAGTTTGTACTTGGCTCCCGGAAGTTGCACGCACAGGGAAACGTGTAATGGTTATTGAGGGTGATTTCAGTATCCTTCAGAATTATGGCTCTTACTTTATAGCATTTATTGCGTTAACGCATATGCAATTGTATGTTTGAAATTATTGGTTTACTTTCCCGCCTAAATTTCATTGTGGGTGCCGGTTTTAGGCAGTTGTACCCCCGGACAGTCCCCCATCACGGAACCCTTACGGGCTTTCATAAGCGTCCTGCACCCCTCTCCCTTCCGGCGTAGTTTATCGCTGTAAAGTTAGCACAGAAAGAGAAAAAGAGTACAATGATAATGCGTGCCGGGCTGGAGGGAGGTTGAAAGAACGAGATGGGAAGCTTGTAGCTCATGACCAATCAGCGGCGCCTGCTGCAGAGAGGGAGGGTCGAAGACCTAGCCTCGCTACAGGTCTCTAGCAAATAGTTTGCAGTTCCCGAGGTATACTCTCACGTAATATTCCTTTCGACCTCTTCCCGCCCTTTCTCTTCGTTCACTGACGCGACATTTTACCGTCAGTATTTCGTTTGCCATTTTCTTTCTTACTGTTGTTATTCCATTGATACACCCTTCATTCGTTGTTAGTATACAACTCGTTTACGTTATTAAGAATAGATTGTTTAAAGGTCACCCTGCCTTGTGATGCTGTAAGATCAGTAAGACCCCCCTCCTCCCCCTGCCCTGTATGCTATGGCAGCATTTTATCACAGGGCTGTAGGAACTGCAAGTGGTTTTGCCGAAATCGTTTCCGCCCAAAATTCAAGGTTAATAGTAACGATCAAAAGTTGACTGTGGAGCGGTGTGTACAATGAATTAGATAGCACTCAACGTAGTATAAATGTTTCATGGCCGTAACGTGACAGCGTAATGACAGTCGAGAAAAGCCAAACCAAAATTGTAGTGGGACGACATCTCTTCGTATTTTTCGGTAGTGTAACCAAAATCTTAGCGAAAGACAACTTTCATTATTTTTCTGTATAATTTGAATTACTGGAATAGTGAATGTTGAGCGAAGTTATGATTATTTGTAATGAATAAGACTGTGCTTTTAATTTTCTTGACCCAGTTAAGGCATCAGGGTCGTTCTGTTTGCTGACTAGCAAATGAGTCACTGAGAATCTTTCCTTCTGGTTGTATAAGTGTTCTGGCTTTTCTATTTATAGACAAAAAGTGAGGATGCAAAAAAGGCCAAGAAGGAGGAGAATGGTGAGGAGGAGGAGGATGTAGAAGATGAGGAAGACGTTGAAGGAGAGGAAGAAGATGAGGAAGAGGAACTGCCAGAAGGGGAGGAGGAGCTAGATGAAGGAGAGGGTGAGGAAACTTATACAAAATGTGACATGTTACTGATCAGAAAACGGCTACATTGATGTGAATAGTGTCTGAATAAGAAAGTGGGTTGTGTTGATTTTGTATACAGTTCTTCCTGGAAATTTTGGCTTGTGTGGCAAGACTGCTTTATGATAATCCATACAGAGTAGCATTTGTAGTGTTTTTCCTTGTCATTTTTGTGGTAGTTGTATGCAAATAATTATGCATGAGATATATATATATATATATATACACACACATTTAGATTCCATTTTCATAATCTTGATATTTTCTTGTTTTGTCCATAAATGGAATATGTGTGCAGTTTTATTAGTTTTTATAGTCTTTACCAATTGGTGATCATTATTTTAACAGTGTTGTGGGAATATCTATACGCTTCATGACTGATTTTCGTGGAAGATACAAATGTGTCTGAATTGTATGTAGTTGTGCATTGGAGTTGCTTTAATATTTGCACCTTTGTCAGTTGTAAACATAGTTTCTTGATCAGTGACATGTCATTTTATATAAATAGCCTTGGCAGCAGATCTAATTATAAATTGTTTGCCATGTGGAATATTGTGTATGTTTAAAACCATTTCATTGGTTTGGTTTTGATTGGCACCCATTTTACCATATTTATATGTCCATCAAATTAGTTCTATTGTTCCTTCCAATGCTCATTTCCCACATATCCTTCACTGGTTTGATTCTGTGTGTATTAGAACTGTTGTGTGTGGTGTCAATGCAGGAATTGTTTGTGTATTTTAAATATTGCATAAGGAGAGAGTTCAATCAACTGTGAAATATAATTGCCTGGACTGAAACCATGGAACGTGTTTGAGATCTCAAAGAATGCCATTTGGTTCCCTTATCACTGCTGCAATTGTTAGAGGTGTTGAACCCTTTTGAGCCAAAATTAAAGTGCCCAGTGTATACTGCAGATGGCCAAGATTTAAATGGCAACTCATTGCTCTGCATGTTCATGGCTGACTACTTCAGTGCATGATCAGTTTTCTCACCATCGTTCTGCATTATCTGTAGTTGAATGCGGTGCCAAAGGGTTAACACAGGATGGGGCAGTGTGGTGTGGGTGGTGTGGTATGGAGTCTTGCAGCAACTATGTCATCTTCTGAAAGGTGCACAGTCCTCTGTTCAAAAAATAGTCTGTATTTCTCCTATCATCGTATTATTTTCACATCTTTCGAGCAAAAATGGAGAGGAGCATATGTCAGATTCACAAGATATATGTGAGTGTCGATTAGGATGGATCATGTTTTGATATTTTACAGCCAATATACAGATTTGGTCAAGGGTATGAAAGATATTACTGACAGATTGTGCTTGTAGGATAATACATACCAGTGGTTTGCTGCTACTAAGGTAGACCGTAATGCTTCTGGTGTGCTCATGTGATGTGTGCATTGATTTGCTTGTCCTGTGCACTCCACTGCCTTTTGTGTGGAATTGTTTCAGCCTGATATGGCAGGTGTTCATATCAAAAACACTTGCCCAAACAAACCTCCTTGACCTTGTTCTTGTCCCTGCCTTTGCAGTGAAGAAGTGACAAGTGTCCACCTAGCAGGACATGTTGGCATAGCTAGAGCTGCATGTCTTTTTTGTTCAATAGAAGAGAGCAGTGCATGCAGATTTTCCTAGTGGGTACCACTTTTCCCTCTAGCTCCTGGTGAGGACTCTTCTTGTCTGGTGATTGCAGTTTATACCATACCCCCTTCTCCCTTCACCGAACTGTGCCTAGGTTTGTGCTTTTAGGAGACAAGAGTTTCCAGCTTACTGCATTTTTGAACTGGCACTGCTTTTCAGCTTTATAGCTGTGGAATTGAATCAAGCAGTAGGTAGGTTTTAATCATGCCATAGATGTCTTCAGGACATGGAAGTGTAGCACTGTGCATTCTGGATCTCTGCACTAGTTTCAGGTAAATTGTTTGATTCATGTTCTGCTGTTTTATTCTGGGGAGATAACCTTGTATTCATTGCAGACGAGTGGATGAATTCCAGAGGCAGTTTGTATGTAGTGGTAAAAAAAAGTTTTGCTGCCTGCTGAGCATAGTGTGTCAAATTAGACAAGTTAGGGGACTATGCATTCAGGCTAATTTGAAATTTTCTGACTTTTCACAAATAGGATTTTGTGGTGGGTATTAAATGTTGACTATTGTTTACCTTTTAAGATCCCATAT
>Ga0209755_10007196_pt1 | contig 12110 bp, 11 predicted proteins | sample TergutCo191P1_FD_187301 | JGI IMG/M metagenome (GOLD analysis project Ga0209755, IMG submission 187301) | Cornitermes sp. P1 segment gut microbial communities from Petit-Saut dam, French Guiana - Co191P1 (SPAdes) (version 2) | ecosystem: Host-associated > Arthropoda: Insects > Digestive system...
TCTTGGAAAGCAACTGAAAACATTTGATAAAATTCCGCAAGTATGATATACTAAAAACAAGAGGGTGCACCACATAAGAGGGTGCACATTTGTTTTTAAACAGCAGAAAAAAGTTATCATTATTCTTACTTGGCGGTTTCTCGTTACTTGCGGGATTGATATTAATTGTCACCGCGGCGATCGGTGGCGCGCCCGCGCGCGCCGGCGATTTGCCGTCGCCCGCCGAACCGTCAACCCCAATGTCGCAAATTACAACAACAATGCTTGGCACTGGCACAGTCGTCGTCGACCAAACAAACTCATCGAACACATACACACTAAAATCCGGCTATATCTACAAATTCGAAGTCTGGGGTGCGCAAGGCGCAAACGGTGGGGCAGCTGTGGCGACGGGTGGTACAGGTGGCAAAGGCAGTTACGCAACCGGTTGGTACGACATGCGCGAACAATCCGCACAAACGATTACTTGGTTCGCGGGGCGGGCAGGAAGTGGTCGAACTGCGGGCATCCCGAATTTTTCGGGGACAGGAGCACTTAACTCGTTCACGGGTGCAAGTGGAGGTACTAGTTTGAACAACGATGGCATAGGTGGTGGCGGTGGTGGCGCAAGCGGAATAATACAAGGGGCTACTCCACTTATTGTCAGTGGTGGCGGTGGTGGTGCAGGTGGTGGCGGCGGAGCATCAGGTACTTCTTATTTAAACTATCAAGGCGGTAACGGTGGCAACGGCGGAGACGCTAATGGTACAAATGGGGCGACGGGGCACTCACCCGGCGAATTCTCGGCGCATGGTGGTAACAGGGGTACTTCGACCGCTCATGGAACCGGTGGATATGCAGAGAACACGTCGGGACAGGCGGGTGTTGGAAGTAATGGTACTGCCAGTTCAGGCGGAGCAGGCGCTACTCACTCTAATTACTCATTATCTGTGCGTGGAGGTGGTGGCGGTGGTGCAGGTGGTGGATATACCGCAGGGATGTCTGGTGGTGGTGGTGGAGCAGTGTCATACAGAGATTATTCTAATATGGCTTGGGCTTATGGTGCAGGTGGTGGTGGCGGTTCCGGCGGAACAAGTTTCATCGGTGGCGTCACGTCTATATCAGGTAGTACAGCAACTACGACTTGGGCTCAACGCACCGGTCATGGTCGCGTGGTGATTACGGAGTATAAAATCGAATACACAATCGCCCTTCCACCCGAATCCGGCGAAGGTTGGGTGTTACTTTGAAACGATGCTTTCGATGAAGGCGACGCCGGCTTTGTTTGCGATGTTGTTGTTGTATTTGATTGCGATGAAACTTTTTAACGGTTGCATGTCGCGGACGTTGATTTTGACAAGGTCTCCGACAAACGCAGCGGGTCCGTAAATTACGCCCATGTCGGATTTGGCAAGGCTTACAAGCATTTGGGTCGAATTTGTTTCCACAATTGGGTTTTTTCCAAGTCCCAATTTGTTAAGGTTTTTTGAAATTTGAAAAGTGTTTGCGACGGAAATCATTGGGACGGTCGCAAGTTGTTCCAATGTTACCGCGCCGTCAAGGTTGTGCTTTTTGATAAACTCGCGCGTTGCAAAGAATTCGTTTTCCAACTCCATGATGTCGACAACGGTGAACTTGCTTGCGTCGTGGTTTTTGACGCCAGAGTACGAGAAAATCATAAGGTCGCTTTCGTGCCTTTCCAATGCGTCGTTGCCGTCGGCTACCGATGCGGTTGTGATTTCAAATTTAATGGCGGGGTATTTTTTGTTGAACTTTGTGATAAGTTCCGTCGCGATTTGCGGGATGAAATAAAGCGAAACATTAAGTCGCACTATGCCTTGACTGCGCTCGCCGAAATCCGAGATTGTGTCTTCCGCGACCAAAAGATGTTCAAAGGCGGCGCGTATCATGGGGTAAAGTTCTTCGGCATTGCGGGTGGGTTCGACACCGCGACTGTTGGTGTTAAACAGGCGGACTTTAAGTTGCTTTTCAAGTTCGCGGATGTTGTAACTCATGGTCGGTTGGGTAAGTTTCAAATTTGCCGCCGCGACGGAATAGTTTTTCGTTTCATAAATTTCCAAGAACGACTTGTAAAGGTTCAAATTGGTCTTTATGTTTTTCATAATCTTTATTATATCATAAAAAGTTTTCATTGACAATATGAATTTCCACGGAATATAATAATCCTTATGATTGAACCCGCTTCCGAGCAAAAACTTGACAAAAATATAAAAGACAATGCTTTGGCGCGGTTGGGCGTTATGCGTCCACATCTTGTTTTTGTTATTATCGCTGTGGTTTTGATTATCGGCATTTTCTCTTTTACAAACTTTAAAATGGAACTTTTCCCAAACATGAACTTGCCGTATGTCTTGGTTATGTACAACAGCGAACCCGGTGGGGCTGTGGTCACTCCGGATGATGCCGCAGAGTTCACAAGTTACGTTGAAGACAATTTGCAAATGGCATCGGGTGTTAGAAGCATTTCAAGCACGACGATGAGCAGTGTAGTAACGGTAATTATTTTGTTTGTCGAATTTACGGGGAGCACAAATGCGGACACGGGGGTTGTGAATATAATCCAGACGCTTGACCGAGCTTCGGCAAGCAGTGACCGTCCCGCCGCATCAAGCAGTTTTGATTCGCCAATGATTATGAAAATAAGCATGGACATGATGCCCGTGTTTGTATTCACAACCGACCTTGGTGGGGCGGATACGGATTTACAAGCAAGGGATTATTATCGTAAATACGTTGAACCCGAACTTAAAAAAGCCGACGGTGTTGCAATAATATCATCACCTTTTGACAGCACGGGTAATGTCGACGGATTTACAATAGTAGATGGTGACAGCAACAAAAATGCGTATACGTTCAGCATACAAAAGGCATCCGATGCCGTGACAACCGACACGGTTGCGAATATCTTGGTTGCGCTTGCCAACATTGAAAAGGCAACGGAAGACATTGCGGAAGGTAAATTCAAATACACCCCGACCTTGGACCAAGGGCAATACATCACCGAAAGCGTTGGCGCGGTTATGGAAAACTTGTTGCTTGGTGCTTTGTTCGCGATTATTATTTTGTTCTTCTTTATGCGCAGTTGGAAGATGACGCTTGCAATTGCAATCTCTATTCCGTTCTCGATTGTCGGTACATTCGTTTTGATGTATTTTATGGGTATCGGTCTGAACGTTGTTTCGATGTCGGGTCTTGCACTTGTTGTTGGGCTTTTGGTTGACAACAGTATCATTGTTTTGGAAAACATTGTGCGGTTGAAATCGAAGGGGTTGCCTATACGTGAAGCAGCGTTAAAGGGCGCATCACAGATCCTTATGGCGGTGTTTGCCGCGACCATTACCACAATTTGCGTGTTCTTCCCAATGTTCTTTGTGACGGGACTTATAATGGAAGTCTTTATGGACTTGGTTTGGGTTATCATATTTTCGCTTGCATCAAGTTTAATTGTTGCAATCATGTTCCTGCCTGCGATTATTGCAACGTTTAGGATTGGCGAAAAACCACAACATAAAATCAAATGGTTGCATGCGGTAAATAATTTCTTTACACGTGTAGACCAAAAAATCGGTGCAGTATTGGAAAAACCTAAAAAAGCAGTGACAGGCGCATACGACAAAGCCCTTGGGCTCAGTGTTAAATACAAGTGGGCTGCGCTTGCAATGTCGCTTGTAATCTTTGTCGCAAGTGTGTTCCTTGTGTTCATTAACGGTTTTGTTTTAATGCCAAGCATGGACAGCGGGGAGTTTAGTCTTGCGGTTGGGATTAACCGAGAGTATGCAAACTATGGTGTACTTGGCTTTGATGCCGAAGATATTGCACTTGTTGATGCCGGTGATTGGGCGGCAGCAGGGGCACTTCCTGTCGCCGAAGGATTGCTTCAAAAACGCGCATTGGTTTTCGAAGCAAAGTCCAAAGCAATTGCCAAAGGCGTGTATGGTGAACTTAAAACCAAACTTGGTAACAGTATTGAAACAATCTCGATGGAATACAGCACGGGGATGAGTGGCATGGCGGCGATATTCAGCGGCGGTCAAGCAAGTTTGGAAATGAACTTTGTGTTAAAAGAAAACCGCAGTTTGTCCACGTCATCTGCCAATCAAATTGCATACGAAACCGTTTTGAAATATATTACAGACCAAGATATGATTCCGGAAGGTAGCGATGCACTGAAACCAACGCACTTTGTTTCCGAAGTTTCAACAAGTGATTCCATGGCGATGATGGTTACCGACAAAGTCATCGTGACTTTGGCGGCACCTGCATATGGCACTTTGACCGAGCAACGTACTGCTTTGGAAACTACGCTTGACGCAGTTGAAGAAAAACTTTGGAAAATCCCGGGTGTGTTGCGTGTCTCAAATTCTTATGACAGCATGGTTGTTGCAAGAGAAAATAAACGTATGATTGCAAGTTTGGAAGTGACCGTCAACAAAAACGACACATTGTCAAAGGTCCAAACGCGCGTTGATAACATGATGGCGACCAATGAAATTGTTGCGATTCTTAAAGCCAACGAAGTTGACCAAATTGAAGATGGTTTTGCGGCACAATTTAATGATTCGTTCGTTCAAATGATACTTGCGATTTTAATTGGGTTTGTGCTTGTGTACCTTGTAATGGTTGCAATCTTCCAATCGTTCAAGTTGCCACTTATCGTCATGATTACCGTTCCATTGGCGTTTACCGGCGGGTTCATATTGTTGGCAATCGCGGGTATGCCGTTGTCAATTCCTGCGATGATTGGTTTATTAATTCTTATGGGCGTTGTCACAAACAACGGTATCGTTATGATTGATTACATTAACAAAGCGCGAGAGGACGGTCTTACAATTCGCGAAGCAGTTATCGCTGGTGCGAAGACCCGTGCGCGTCCAATTCTTATGACCGCGTTGTCTACCATCATTGCGCTGGTACCCCTTGCGGTCGGCATGGGTGCAAGTGGGGCTTTGATGCAACCTCTTGCCATAGTCAGTATAGGTGGGTTATTATATGCTACGGTTATGTCTTTGTTGGTCGTGCCTGCATTTTACAGCATCGCGTATTTCATGAAAGACAAACAAGAGCAAAAAGGAGTAAAGAAAAATGAACAAGTTAATAGTAGCCAATTGGAAAATGAACAAAACTCGGGAGGAAGCACACAAGTTCTTCCAAGAGTTCGCGCAAAAAAATCTAAAAAGTAATCGCGACGTAGTGTTTTGCCCACCTTTTACAAGTTTGGCAATTGCGCGCGAGTACGCCGACGAAGGCGGTTTTGCGGTAGGCGCACAAAACTTTTATCCGGGTGCCGTCACCGCACGCACGGGGGAAATTTCCGCAAGCATGCTTTGCGAAATCGGCGCACGCTTTGTGTTGATTGGGCACAGCGAACGTCGCGAGTTTTTCCACGAAACCGATGAATTGGTCGCAACCAAGGTCGACGAAGCAATCAAAGCGGGCTTGATGCCAATCCTTTGCGTCGGCGAAACCTTGAAAGAAAACGAAGCCGGTAAGACAAACGAAGTATTAAAGAAACAACTTAAATCTTTCCGCGACGGAATCGTCGTCGCATACGAACCCGTTTGGGCAATCGGTACGGGCAAAACCGCGACGGTCGCGCAAATCGCAGAAACCCACAAATTTATCAAATCAATCGTCGGCAAAGACACAATCGTTTTGTATGGCGGTTCCGCAAACGAAAAGAACGCGGCGGAAATCCTTGCAACCAAGGGCGTCGACGGCGTTTTGGTTGGCGGGGCAAGTCTTGACCCCGACAAATTCGCGGTGGTCATTAATTCGTGAAACTTGATTTGCATTGCCACACGAATTGCTCCGATGGGTCGGACGATTGGAAAACGATTTTGAAAAAGGCTCAAAGTTTGGGGCTTGAATATCTTTCAATTACTGACCACAACAATTGCAATGCGTATTTTGGTATGGCGGGATTGAACCCAAGACCAAGCGAATTATTCAGTGGCAAAATTATCACGGGCATCGAACCCGAATGTCATTACCGCGGGCGATTGATTGAACTGCTTGGGTACGGCATCGATACATCAATTATGCGGAAATTGCTTGAAGGCGTATACCTGCCAACCGAGAAAATCCTTGAAGAACAATACAAGCGCATCTTTCGAAAGTGCATCCAAATGGGTATACACTTTACAACGGGTATTTTTGACAAGTGGGACAGGGCGAAACATTATTACGGCGGATGCCACTTGCACGCAGACATGATAAAGTACCCCGAAAACCAAAAACTTGTGCCCGCCGACAGTTGGCGCAACAGTATCCAATTTTACCGCAACTTAAAAATTGACGAGACCGACCTTTTCCCGTCGGCAAAGACCATCGTAGACATCATAAGGCGTGCCGGTGGAAAAGTGTTCGTTCCCCATGTGTTTTTGTATGGTGACGATTCTATGGCGATTTTGAATGGGCTTGTCAAAGATTTCCACGTCGATGGAGTAGAATGTTTTTACAATTCCTTTACACCGGAACAAACCGAATTCTTGTTGGACTTTTGTCGCAAGCACAAATTGCTTGTGTCCGCGGGCAGTGATTACCACGGCGCCGCGCGCCCACACGTGAAACTTGGCGTTGACGACGCGCGCCTTGATAAATTATTTCCTTGGTAATTTTTGTTGACACGTGTCATACAATAGGATAATATCAATTGTTTGAAGTTCAAACAATCAGGAGTCCAAAATGACAAAATTTACAATCTCCACCGACAGTTGCGCCGATTACTTCAAAAGTTACATGGAGAAAAACAAAATCTATTGCATCCCGTTAAAGCGAATATCGGGCGGGGTAGAATACGCCGAGATTTACGATTTGGAAGCGGAACTTGACGCATTTTACCAAGACATGCGCAACGGCACGATGTCGTCCACCGCGCAAATTAACCCAGAGGAATTCACACAACATTTCAAAGAAATCCTTGCAAAAGAAGACGGCGACATTGTATACGTCGCGCTTTCAAGCGGAGTTTCGGGAACGTACAACAGCGCTGTGCTTGCGGCGAACCAATTAAATCCGACCCTTGACGGCAGGAAAATTTATGTAATCGACAGCCTTATCGGTACGGGCGGACAAATGATGTTGGTGGAAAAATTGAAGTCCATGCGCGACACAACCCCGACCGCCGAAGCCGTGGAAATCACCACAAACATGCGCGACAGATTACACGTGCTTTTTCTTGTAGACGATTTGCAACAACTTAAACGTGGCGGGCGATTAAGCGGGGCAAAGGCTATGATTGCAACGGTGCTTGGCATCAAGCCGATACTTACGCTTGATAAATTCGGCAAAATCGAAATCGACAGCAAAGTCCGCGGAACCGCAAAAGCACTTGAACACTTGCTTGCAATAATCGAAAAGCGCGGCTATGACGGGCAAGACATTTACATCGAACGCACTTCAAAAAGTGAACTTTACGACCAACTTGAACAACGCATAGAACAAAAATACTCGAAAGACAAGGTGCACAAAGTTATTCTTGGTCCCGTCATTGGCGCGCACGTTGGTTGCGGTACCGTCGCAATTGTTTTCCAAGGCGTAAAAAGGGTCGACAAACGATAATAAAAAAGATATAATCTTTGCATGGCAAAACAAGGCGAAAGATTAAACGAGTTCATGGTTTCATGCTTTTACGCGATTTTGCGCGCGGAAGAAAAAGCCCTTGCCAACGTCCCGCGCGGTAAGTTGTCTATAAAAGAAATCCACGTCATCGACGCGGTTTTTCGGGCGCGCGATAAAGGCGAGAACAATTTTTCCACAATATCCGCTATGCTTGGTATAACGCCAAGTTCTTTGACCACGGCGTATTTGACACTTGAAAAGAAAGGATACTTGACCAAGGAACAAGACCCAACCAACAAGCGCGTTTACCATATTATGCCGACGAAATTGGCAACCGCGGTGTACACCGCGCACCAAGCATGGCACGAACGCCTTGTCGCAAATGTCGTGAATTTTTTGCCACAAAAAGAACTTGAAAATCTTGAAGAAACCTTGCAACACCTGCACACTTTTATATCCGAACATTACAAATAATCAAAACGGGCATGTGTCGCTTTGCATTGGGTCCAAATCGCCTTTGTCGTTTTTGATTGCATGATAAGCCTTGTACGTCCGAAGTTTTTCGATTGATTTTGGGTGTTTCAATGTCAAGTTGTTAAAGCCGACTTGGGCATAGCGTTCTTTGTGGCGTTCTCCCCAAAGACGGTTTTCTTGCGAGGTTTTTGCTTGGGCGGCTTCGGTTTCGCGGGCAAGTTTAAGCGCTTGGTTTAATTCTTCGTATGTGTGGAATTCTTGTTCTTTGGCGTTGTGGCTGTTGTCGATTTTAATTCGTTCGCCACTGCCTTTGAAATCGCCGATCATGTTGTTCAACGCGGGGAATTCCGTTGCTATGTTTTCGCGCTTGATTTCAATGCCTTTGTCGGTGATTGTGACGCTACTGTCGCAAAGGCGCACCAATTCTTGACCGATTAAGGTCGCTGGTTTGATATAATCTTGTTGATTTAACACCATTTCGCCGTTGTTGTTGAAAAACATTTTGTTGATATAGTGGCGACGTTCGTCACCGCCACCGTTTAAATTGAAACTGTCCCTTTCATTTTCTACGTCATAGCAGTTGCTGTCGTATTCGACCAATACACCGGTAGAATAGACCTTGATTGTGTCGTGCACAATGCACTCTTTGTGGTGTTGTTCGCTTTTGACGCTGAAACGATACCTTGGCATGCCGACAAATTCGCCAGTGTAATGGCAAAGGAATCCGCGTTCGTCATAGAAAAAGTTCTTGTTTTGTTCGATATTGATTGGTAATAAATTCATACTTTATGGTACACCAACCGGATTCATTTTGCAATAGTATTTTTGTTAAGGTTTCGGGTTATTGCCGCACCGAAACCTTCGATGTGTTTCGAAAGTTCTTCACGTTCCTTTTCCGTCTTTGCCGTAAAAAGATTTCTCTTGGCTTGATTGATACAAAAGTTACCGTTTGCATCGACATTTCTTTCGTCTTGTGCCATTTCTTCAATGTTCTCGTTTACCCTTTGCATGGCAATAGACCGCCATTGACTTATCGATGTTATATTAAGATGTTCCGCCATTATAAGCAACCACGCTTTGTTGACGGTGCGAACGTTTTTGTCGCCACGCTTTGCGCTTTGCCTGACCTGCGACACCTGTGCACGGTTGTTTATCGAAGCCCCGAACCTGTTAAGCGAACCAAGCAACTCTTGAAGTTCGGCGTCCGAAGACTTTTCAAACAAATTCTCCTTGGCTTTTTTAAACGAAAAGTTGCCACCCGCGTCAAGATTATTCGGGTCGCGCGTCAATTCGCCAATGTTTTCTTCAATCCTTGACATCGCAACACGGAACAACTCGGCGGGGTTGCGCGTGTCGATTTTCAAATGCTCGGCAAGGACAATCAACCACGCCTTGTTTACTGTCCTTACGTTCGTGTCAAATCTTCTCATGCGCTTCTCCTTTTGGAGGAGAGAAGGGGATTTGAACCCCTGATACCGTGAGGTATACACGCTTTCCAAGCGTGCTCGTTCGACCGCTCCGACATCTCTCCGCGATTTTTGATTATACAACACTTGATTTTAAAAATCAACTGTGTTATGATGGCAAATCATGGAGGCTTAGCAAAGCGGTCGTACTGCGGTAGTCTTGAAAACTACTTGTCCGAAAGGACACGAGAGTTCGAATCTCTCAGCCTCCTCCAAAAAACATCGCAAAATCATTTGATAAAATTTACCACTTGTGATATACTAAAAACAAGAGGGTGCACCACATAAGAGGGTGCACATTTTGTTTAAACAACAGAAAAAACTAACATTATTTTTACTTGGCGGGTTTTCACTCCTCGCGGGGTTGGTTTTAGTTTTGACGGCAACGATAGGTGCGCAACCAACACGGGCGGGGGATTTGCCGTCGCCCGTGGGGTCGACTATTACATTTGACAAACAAGGCGGAACCGGCGGGACGTCAAGCCTTTTCGTCGAACAGAATACGTTATTGCGAAACAACATCGAGGGCTATCATGGTGGTGCAGTTCCAATAAATGGGTTTGTGGCTCCAACAAAAGTTGGATACAAGTTTTTGGGATACTTCATAGATACAACCTTCTCCTTTCAATTAATCACGCAAAACGGAATGTGGAATTTTGATTGGTCGGAAGGTGAGTTGCGTCATTATTATGATGATGGGAAGAATAATACGGTTTTCATTGATGATGATTACTGTTGGTCGTTAACGTATAATATTACCGTCTATGCAAAATGGGAACAATTGCCGGGGCACACCGTCGCGCTCCCGCCGCAATCGGGTACGGGTTGGGTGTTAATTTAAAATTATGTTTGACCGCGTGCGATATGTGTGATACTATAAATTATGTCTTATTCAAAAATTGAAGAATGTGTAAAAAACGTCGGCAACAAGTACGCCTTGTCCACCATGGTGGCAAAGCGTATCAAGGACTTGATGCGCAGTTCGCCGGGCTTGTTCGCGGACGGCAACACAAAAGAATTGACCTATGTGTTGGACGAAATTCGCCAAGGCAAAATCGTGCCAACGGTTGTTGGTAACTGAATGAAATGTTCGCCTCTGTTCTTGTTGATGTGTCATTAGACAGAGATAACAAAGTCTTTACCTATGCAATACCCGACGGCTTGACCGTCGAAGTCGGCGCCCGCGTTTCCGTTCCGTTCGGACCGCGCGAAATCGAGGGCTTCGTCACCGAAATATCAAACGCCACGACGCAAGACATATCCAAAATCAAACCAATTAAAAAGGTCATGGACGATTTCGTGCCCATAAAGGTCGAAACGTTGGCAATCCTTTCCCAAATTTGCGACAAGTTCAAGTTGCGCGCAATCGACGTGTTGCGATTGTTTGTGCCCGCTTCTTTGCGGGGCAGGGTTCGCAAGCGTCGCGCCAAAAACGTTGAAATCCGCGGACTTGACATACAACAAAAAAAGATAACCTTAACCAACCAACAAAGTTCGGTTATAAACAAAATTACCGCGCCGTCAGCCCAAATTTTCGTGTTACACGGTGTCACGGGCTCGGGCAAAACCGAGGTCTATATGAACGTCATCGAAACAATGTTGGCACGCGGCAAGACCGCTATAATGCTTGTGCCCGAAATCGGCTTGACCCCGCAAGTTCTTGGCAACTTTCGCGCACGCTTCGGTGACAAGGTCGCGATTTTGCACAGCGGACTTACAACGGGCGAACGTTACGACGAATGGTACCGATTACACACCGGCGAAGCCCGCATTGCGGTGGGTGCGCGCAGTGCGATTTTTGCACCAATCGAAAACATCGGCGTGATAATCATCGACGAAGAACACGACACAAGTTACTTTTCCGAAAGCAACCCGCGTTTTTACACGCACGAGATTGCCAAAATTCGTTGCAGGTATTGGGATGCGGACTTGGTTTTGGGAAGCGCGACCCCAAGCGTCGACACCTACCACCGCGCAAAATCGGGCGAGTACACATTGTTGCAACTTGACCGGCGCGTTGGCAACGTCAATATGCCGACGATTGAACTTGTCGACATGGCGGCGGAATTGCGTGGCGGAAACGGAAGCGTTTTCTCGCGGTCACTTCTTGGGCAAGTCGCCGACGCAATGCAAACGGGCAAGCAATCGATTATCTTTTTGAACCGTCGCGGGTTTTCGTCCTTCATCCAATGCAAAAATTGCGGATGGTCGGCGAAATGCGAACATTGCGACGTGTCGTTGGTGTACCACAAAGAGGACAACATGTTGAAATGCCACTACTGCGATTCGCGATTTCAAGCGGTGGACGCTTGCCCGCAATGCGCAAGTCGTTACTTGAAATTTGGCGCGACGGGCACGCAAAAAATCGTGGAAGAATTGGAAAAAACATTTCCGACCGCCCAAATTTTCCGCATGGACGCGGACAATGTAAAGAACAAAGAAGACCTTGTAAATACAATAGACGAGTTCGCAAAAACCCCATCCGCAATCTTGGTGGGCACGCAAATGCTTGCAAAAGGTCACCACTTCCCGAATGTTACGCTTGTAGGGGTTATCGACGCGGACAACAGTTTGCATTTTTCAGATTATCGCGCGGTGGAAAGAACCTTC
>Ga0209755_10007197_pt1 | contig 12109 bp, 9 predicted proteins | sample TergutCo191P1_FD_187301 | JGI IMG/M metagenome (GOLD analysis project Ga0209755, IMG submission 187301) | Cornitermes sp. P1 segment gut microbial communities from Petit-Saut dam, French Guiana - Co191P1 (SPAdes) (version 2) | ecosystem: Host-associated > Arthropoda: Insects > Digestive system >...
ACCTTTTCCGTAAGACTTTTCGATTTTATCCAACGTCAGTTGAAGTGCCTTCAACTTCTCTGATTTGTTGATTTGCTCAACGTTTTCCTCTTTTTTTGACATAATGTTTTGTTTTTTGTTTTTGATAATGCAAAGTTACGACATTTTTTCGGTTCCACCAAATAAATTTAGTTAAAAAGTGTTAAAAATACGCTGAACGCCACTAACAACAAGGTTTTCGGGCATTACATTTTGAAAAGGGGGCAACCATAGGGGCGTAACTAAACCTGTTTTTATGCAAGATAATGATTGTTTTTGGAAATAAATATTGGACAGAATTTGGATATGTCCAAAATAATTTGTATCTTTGCATTCTAATTAAAAAAAAACAAATAACAATGAAAACAATCGCAAACCGCACGAGCAAGCGTGCAAAACCATTTACAACACCGCTTGTATGGCTTAGAAAAGACAAGCGACAAGTGGACGGCAAATGCCCCATTTATTTGAGAATTAGAATTTGGGGTAAAGAAGTCAAGATACCCACAGACATTGTAATTGACGAAAATGACTGGAACAAAAAATTAAAAATGCCAAAAAATCAACACTATGTAACACGTATTGACAAACTAAAAACTAACCTTGCAAACCACCTATGGACGGAATTTAACACAGATGCTGAAATTACAACACAAACGGTAAAGGATTTTCTTGCAGGCAAAAAGAAAGTTAAACCTGAACAAACACCGTTTTTTGAATATTTTGACGAATTTTTGAAACGAAAAAAAGACTATGTTGAGCCCGGAACAATAGACGTTTACAATGTTACATACAACGCCTTAAAAGAACTTGCACCTAACCTTAAAATTGCCGACATTAACTATGATTTTATATGTAAATTTGATGCATTCTTACGTAAAAAAGGAAATATCGACAGCACAAGAAGGATTAGACATTTGAACTTAAAGGCTGTCCTTTTAGAAATGCCGTCCTACGATATTAACATAAAAGACCCATATTTAAGATTTAAGATGCCCAAAAGTAGCGTAAAAAAAGATGTGTATTTAGATACGAAAGAACTTGATGCTTTGGAAAATTTAGCCAAAAATATAAGAAAGGCTACGATGAGCAAGAAAGACCAAACATTGCTGATGTTTTTGTTTGGCTGTCATACGGGATTACGGATTGGCGATGTTTTTGAACTGAGGTGGAGCGATGTTGATATGGGCAAGAAACTTATTTTTAAGAAACAGAAAAAGACTAAGGGGAAAGTTACAGTAGTTATGACCCCTGCGGTTGCCCGTATATTGATAAAATTTGCAACTGCAAAACTAATGAAAGCAAACGAACTTGTGTTTAAGAGTATTTCGCGACAGACGATTGCTACACACCTAAGAGAACTTGCAATAGAGGCGAAAATAGAAAAAGACATAACATTCCACACAAGCAGACACACCTTTGCAACAAATCTTGTATTAGACGGCTACGACCTAACAACCATTAGAATATTGCTTGGACAAAAAGATTTGAAATCAACAGAACGATATTTAAGTGGCGACGAACAGTTGGTGGAAAACTACGCCAAACAGCGTAAGGCGAAAGCACAAGCAAAGGCACAAGCACGGTTAGAACAAGATTAACCCCCGAATTTACGAAAGGAACGTTTTTTTACGTCTAAGACACGAAAACAACGGAACACGCCCAACCATACCAAAAAACAAAATTAGAGACCCCACGGACAAATTTTAGCCGTTAGAGCGTAGAAGTTTGAAAGGCATAATCCCAAACCAACTTGGAAGAGTGAAAACGGTTTCCGTTTTGTGAAACTTTGCAAGAAACAAACAAACGCAAATCTGTAACACGCTGACAATCAGACACTTTTGCGAGTCTGGGGTATATTAACATAACAGTCTATTAGTTTTATACTCAATCCATTAGTCTTGCACTTGTTTTTACTTATACTACAATAGATTATATATGATATAAGTTACTATTACTACTTGTTATATAGGAATGTTGCGTTTTTGATGCAATTTTGATTACTTTTGCTAAACCGCAATTAGAAAAAAAATCGTACCTTTGTAAACTATGATTGACAAGATAAGAATCACGATAGAAAATTTTACCGGAAATTTTGACAACTGCGTAAAAAAAATCACACGCAAGAAAGCCGTTGAGCAAACGGAAATTAGGTATAATAACTATTTGCTAAAAAAAGAACTTCAAGCGTACCCATACCCTCTTAAAGTTAGACAGGATACGAAAACGGGAAAGGTGCGAATTATTGGAAGTATTAGACGGTGGTACAACCACAGATACTACTACCACGATTTAAGTTCGACACAACTTGCAGATGCTATAAGTGAAATAGCAACGGCTTTGAACATACCGCTTGACGAAATTTGCAATGCCAAGTTTTCGCAATGTGAGATAGGACAGAGCGTGCGTACAAAATACCCCGTAGGTGAAATTGTTACGGCAATGGTAAAACACGGCATTGCGGAAAGAACACAGTATGCAACGACCGTTTATTTTAACAACAAAGGATTTAATGATAAACCGCCACAGAGAGTGAAAAGCATAAAGATTTATGACAAGTCGAGGGAACACGCCAAACACGGAAATGAACGGCAAGTAAAATTAACGAAACACCTTGAAAAAATTGGCGTTTATTTTATGCGTGCAGAAACTACTTTGTACGACCACCAAGCGTTTATAGATAATGATTTGGGGCATATTAGGACTGTTGGCGATTTGATAAACAACTACCCTTGCTTGTTTGAATACTGGACAAGAGAAATTAGCCGATTTGTTGTTTTTACCGCCATTGACACCAATAAAAAAATGAGCAAGAAAGAACGGTTGGTAGCAACAGAATTAGAGGAATTGGGGTATGAACTGTCGCTTGAAAAAGCCTTGAAGTTGTGTGCTAACAAACACCAACGTTCCAAAAAACGGAAAGAGCGTGAAGACGTAATTAAAAAATACCAATCTAAAACTGAATATCGCAAGCAACTGTTAGATGCAGATGTTTTAAGGCATTTACATAGAAAAAGCAAAATACAGCAGGGGGATTTGGTGTTTGCGAGGAATGTAAGAATTTTGAAAAAGATAGAAAAAGTAGTTAAAAAGAACGCTTGATTTTAATTTTGACACCAACGCTTGGAAAGCCGAGTAATAACTGCGATTTACTTTAATTACCATTTTTTGCAAAAAAAACTAAAATGATTAAAGCCCCACCTTTAATAAGTTAAAGAGTTCCATTAAAAAAAAATAAAAAACTAAAAAGAATTTCGGGATTTGGAACATCAATCACATTGCCGAAATCCGCTGTGAGCAATAGTTTCAGGTGGTTGCGAGGGTGTGTTTTTTAGTTAAAGAAAACCCGTTTTTGGTTTGGAGTTACAATTCGACGAAAACGCCAATGATTGCTGAATATTTAGCGATTTTCTTGGAACAAAAAAAAATGGGCTTAATTAAAAGAAATTAGGGTTGAGCAACCAACTTGCAAAAACCACCACAAAAGAACGTTTAGATTTAATTTTGTAGAGTCCAAAATAATTCGTACCTTTGTAGTGTTCTTAGGAACAAAAAATTATTGAAAAAAAGTGCTTTGCATCAGTTGAAATCGACAAAATCACAAAGGCAATATAGCACAAACACAATGAACGAGTGGGCTTGTTCAGACTGTTTGCTATATGGGTGTTTGTCGATACCTAACTGATGGACGGGATAACGACCCACTTTTTAGTTAGGAAAATTGATGTTTTCGCTTGGTCGTTGTGAAAAAAAATGGTTACTGCGACATAGTTTGGCGTAGTAGTGCCGTAACTTTGTGCGATAAACCCAAAAACACACATATTATGAAACAACCGCAAACACACAGCAACAGCCCGAAATTTGAATGTAACAAAGACGGATTTTTTGAGTATTTGAAAGCCTGCAAAGGTTATGATGCAAGCAACCCCAATCCGTGGCAGGAAGTAGCCGATAAGGTTGCAAGCAAAGGTTATTACTGCGTTGGCGAGGAATACGCTTGCACAGACGACTTGCCATTGTTACAAAAGCACAACGAAAGCACAAAAAAAGAAAATGCCAAAATTGTGTTAGATGTTGCTCCAAACCCATTTGAGGGAGATGTTTTTAATGCGAAAATTATTGTACTAACCTTAAATCCAGGATTTAGAGAGAAAAACCGTGTTGGCTACAACGCATTGGACAAAGCGGAAAAAGAAAAATCAACCCATTACAGCGTAAAGAACTTGGAACTTGAAGGTCAAGGAATGTACTTTGGCGATAAAACGCTGGAAAAGACAAGAACTTACTGGAACGAGGTAACAAAACCAAAAACAGTCGAAGGATTGCAAAACATATTTGGGTTTGATAATGCCGACCTTGCCATTATTGAGCATTTTGGCTACCCGTCCGTAGAGTATGGGGAAACAAAATATACCAAAAACCTAAAAACCACTCAATTTGCAAAAGATTTAGTTGAATTTTTGGCAACGTATAGAACGGACGATTTTTGCTTTGTAATTGCACGCAGAAAAGATGTTTGGGACGATATTTTGCAAGGGTGCAACAAGCATGTTATTGAATTGATAAATAGTCGAAGTAAGTCGTACATTAGCAAAGGTAATGTGAAAAACGGTGCAACCGATTGGCAGAGGATTAAGAGCCTTATATACGAAGCCGATAAACAGCGACAAATAAAAAAACTTAAAGATGCGATTGCTAAGGACGACGGCACTATGATTAGCACTTATGAAAGGCTACTGCAAGACGTGGAAAACGGTGTTATGGTAGTGGGTGTAGATAGTGAAAATAGACCAATAATGGGGAAAATACACCCGTAATTTTGAACAAACATCTTGCGAATTACAAAAAAAAGTTTGATATTTGCATTGTAGATAACATTGTACAAATTAACGGCGACCTGCGGAATGCCTAATAAGTCCGCAAAAAAGATATGTTAGCATTTATCGGAATAGTAATTTATGGTTTTTTGGCAGTCCTTTGTTGGAATGTAGCGACAAAGAGAGGTAGAAATGGCTTTGGTTGGTTTTTCTTGGCACTTTTTATTACACCGATTGCGGTACTTATTTTGTTACTGCTTTTGGGTCCAACTGAAACAAAACGGACAGAGCAAATTGTGGAGGAGGAAACATTGAGAAAGGCTGTGCGAGAAGGCAACACAGAGTATCTAACCAAAAGGCAAAAGAAACACCAACAGCAGGCGGAAAAAGAAATTACGGGCTTTTTCCCACCTATTTTTTATGTGTTTTTGTTTTTCGTAATTGTTGGTGCGTTTATGGTGTTAGGACGTTAAACAAACCGTATTATGGAACTTGATAGCAGAAAAACAAACTTATCAATTGTTGCAGGCGGTGGATTACACAAAATGAAGTTAGACGTGCCAAGCGACTACATACCATTTGAGGGAAACTTTCCAATAATACAGCCCCACGAATACGAGGAATATTTTAATCTTGCAACAAAAAATATGTTTGTCGAAGACCTTACACTTGAACAACAACGCAAGTTTATGTGTGGTTTTGATATTGACTGTTTGGAAAAAAGTTTTTTGAATTACTTGAAAAGTTTTGAACAGATAGCAAGGCACGATTTTTTGAAACTACCAACCGCAGAAAAACAGTTTTACATTGCGGAGTGGATGGATAGATGCAGTATTGATAAGGAATGGCTAACGATTAACTACTAACAAGCCCGCCAAATCGCCCATTTAAGCAACGAATTCACACAACAACAAGCAACCGCAACAAATGTATTTTTTACAGCGTTGAGGTTGTTTTTTGTTTGTGTAGAAAAACGCATTTTAAGCCATTATTTGCGATGGGGGCAGGTGTAGGGGCAGTTTTTCGGGCATTATTTTACTTGACTATGGGAATTTGGAACGCCCACCAAATAGACTGAAACACGACATTGGTGCATAAAACAATGCTTTTTTTGCACCCACATAACAATTTTAGTTAAAAATTCGTTAAAAAGTGTTAAAATTTAGTTAAAAATTGCATTTTTTCGGAAATTCCGATAAATTACCGTAAAACTTCGTGCAAAACAAGATGCGATTTTATCGGCAAAAAATTTGGAATGTGTTGGCCGTAATAGTCTAAAATTGCAGGTAAATTTGCTAACGGTTTCTTGTCAATGGGGCGAATACCTAAGTAATCCGTTAATTCATTCAGAAAAACCAAGTGAAATTTATTGCAGGATTCGGTGGTTTGGTCGAGGGAAACTAAGGCATTGAAAACAAACTCAAACAACTCGTTTTCAGCTTGTGATGCGCATAAAATCTTGCTTAAAATTTCGGACAAAAACACAAAAATGCTGTGTTTTTCGATGGTTTTTGAAACATCTGTATAATGATACAACGCACGCGCATCTTTGAAGTTCAAAAGTTCGGATTTGCTGTGTTCGGGCAAGTCAATTTCAATCAGCGAAAGCGGTTGAAACAGCGAAAGTTTGCCTTTGTTTTTGGACGAACGATACCCCTTGATGATGAACGACTGCAAGCCCGAATGTTCAGTAAATACGCGCACAATCAGACTTGTTTCGCCGTATTTTAGATGGTTTAGAACGATGCCGCGGGTTCGAATATACATAAATTATCTGCTAAAGAAAATTCGACCAACGGAGCCTACGGAGCCATCGTCATTCGTGGCAAACACCAAGTAAACACCAGGATTTACGCGCTGTCCGCTGCGTGTTTTGCCGTCCCACGTGGCCATTCCGCCTCTGGCTTGGGTTTCATAAATCAATACACCGGCGGCATCCGTAATGCGAACGTGTGCATTTTCGACCAAGCCTTGAATCGAGATAGTGCCCGTAAAATCAGGGCGTACAGGATTTGGAATCACCACAATATTTTGCTCCCTTTGGCCTCCAGCGGTCGCATCCCCACCGTACGACATCAATCCCCTATCGGTGCCAATATACACCGTTCCAGTTCGCTGATTTATCGCCAAAGCCGTGATTGTGTTGGAGTTTAGCGGACTGTTTTGTGTGTTGAATTGGCGCAACATTTCTCGTCCATCCGCAGACATCAAAAACACACCACTCGACGACGTTCCAATCCATTTTCGATCCGCAGCATCCACCGCAATCGCAGTCACATTCTCGTTTTCGAGCAACGGGCGCCCGGCATAATTGATCGTTCGAAATTCAACGGTGGACTCCAAACCTGCAGGATTATTGAACAATTGGCGCGAGGTGTAATTCACCAAAATCCCTCTATCCGTGCCAATCCAAACATAGCCTCTGCGGTCTTCAACCAAGGCATTTATGGTTGTAATTTGTTGATCATTTCCACGTGTTAAATTTGCACGCAATGCTTGAAAACCCTCGCTATTGTTGTATTCTCTGAAAAACACTAAACCGCTCCAGCGCGTGCGAATCCAAAGTTGGTTGTGATAATCCACGATAAATTCTTTGGCATCTAACGAGGCTCCTACCGTTGGCGGAGGAATCACGTGCCCCAAGTCAAAAGCCCGCCATTCGCCAGAAACGGCGCGCCGATGCAAGTGACGCTCCCCTCTTGTTTGCGTTGCCCAAAGTTGGTTTTGGTGATCAAAATTCACATCACCAACACGAATCAGATAACGCCAACCGTCAAAAAACGGCCGTAACGTGCTGTTTGTTTCATTATACATGGTTACTGTTCCATCGGCATTGCGCTGTATAACTCCATTGTTCCACGAGGCAACAGCAACTACATTGCGATTTCTCGGATCTTCAGAAACAGCAATGGCATCCGACGCATAGCGCGGTAGATGCGCGTGATTGAAAACTCGCCATTGTCCGTCGCGATAATAATCCACAGAAAACGTTAATCCACCTGGCGTCCATTCGCCTGCGTTGACGCTACCATCCGTGGAATACAAGGTTGTTTGGCTGTGTGTCAATGAATACACCCGATTGCTCGCTGGACCTCGCGGCAAAATTTGTCCAGCATAACTCCAATTTGAGCGAAAACGATGCAAACCGCTAACTCCATCGCTAATCCAAAAATTATTTTCAGCATCCACATCAATATCGGCCAATCGCCAAAAATAAAACTCTTGTGGATTGCTGCCAAATCTGCGTATAACGTTAAAATCCGCATCAAATTCACGAACTTCAAACAAATTCCAATCTGTGCGGTCGAGATTTCTGCGAAGTTGGAACAACCGACCTCGGCTAACCCTGATTTTAGAGGTCGGAACAGTGTCAAAAATATGCCATTGATTGTCGGAATCGCGTCGCCAAACGGTGTCAAATGGTTGATTATTTTGGATTGTTCGTTGGTGCACAATCAAACTATTGTTCCAATGCGACACACTTTGTAACGAGCGCTCAAACGCAGCATTGACGGGCATTAGTTCCCATTCGCGAAAGTTGACCAACCGTCGCGAATGGCGATACGCGCGCATCAAGCCGCTTTCAGTAACCGCAAAAATCGAATCATCGCTAAACGCCACATCTCTAACTTGCAGATGCGAATTATTTTCGCCAATAAAATACGTTTCCGAAATTTCGCGACGATGTAAATTCACAACAATAATCCCGAAATCCGCATTAAGAAAGGCTCTTTGGCTGTTTTCGATCACAATGGTGTTGATGCGTTTACTGCCCGCAGTTTGCCAACGCTGCACATCCGGAATATTGACCACTCGGCCGTTTGGAAGGATTAAATCAATGTTGCCATCCTCGTATCCAAGAATCAAAATGCGCGATGCAGGATCGTAGGCTGCGGCAGTAATTCCAACGCCGCTTAGCCCTTGTATCGTGGTTTTCCGACGAAGACTATTCTCTCGTGGATTGAAAAAAAACACACCATTTTCGGTGATTCCAGCAACTTCATTTTGCATCACAACAACCGAAAATGCGTTGTTGTACGAATAATGATCTTGCCAACGCCCTATCCCACTAAATTGTGCGGAAACAAGCAATGGACAAAGCCAAAGCGCCAACCAAAAGATATTTTTCAAACCGTTCATTGCAGAAAAGTATCCATCCAGATTTTGCGTTGCTCTAACCAACTTTTTAGAAAATCAACTTGTTCCATAAAAGATAATCTGACAAGTTCAGGATTCGGATTCCAAACGTTTTTGTCAGGCCAGCGCTTAAAATTACGTTCAAAACACGAGCGATATGTTGTTGCTTGACGCCTAATTTCAGCAAGCATTTGCAGCACTTCACGGTTTCGAATTTCGCTCCAGCGCACACGAACTTTTTCTCTAAACCAATCGACATTCATAAGATGTCCAAAAAACTTATTTCGTACCATCCAAGCACCTTCTGGCAAAGCGATATCGTCAATCCAATTAACCATACTGCCACTTGAAAGGTCAAAATCCCAGAGTGGACCTGCAAATAATTTTGGATGTCCGCTGACTTGTCTAATCTGAAAAAACAGGCTGCTAATATCAATATCCTGATTTTTGAACAACTCCTGCACAAGATAAAAATCAATAAACGAAGGAATGTTCACAAGCGCAGAAATTTCGTCGTAATCTCCGCTCGCTAAAGCGTGATAAGCACTGTGAATAAAGTTGTTAGCAAATTGATTTCCGCCTCCTCTTCGAACACCTCCGCCCGGAAATCGGATTTCAAACGGGATACTATCATTCAACAAAAAATACACATCGCCCAAAAGGCCTGGATTTTCGGAAGGAACACGAAGGCACCACTCCAAAAGATACTCGCTCAAAGCGGGATTAGAGTTGGAAACCAGCCCCATACGTCCCGCCTCCATTTGGTCGCTAAGCATATAAACACCGCGGTATTCCCCGTCCATAAAGAGATGTACAAAATGATGAGCAGGCGAAAAATTCAAGCCATCCAACAATGATCCAAGAAAATATGCCGAATAATTTCGCATCAACGAGTGATCAAAAGCATTTGCGATTAACGTCCAATCCCGCGCAGTATAAGCACTTCCAAACATAGCGCGTTCTTGCCCAGCAGGAAATCTGAATCGCAATGGACGTTTGTAACCCATAGCCCTCCACGATGAATTTCCTCTGCCACGTGCCTCAGCGTTGACTTCATCAAACGAAAATCGCTCGTAAACGCCATAGCCGTGCAACGAAACAGTTGTTGGCCTCCAAATTGTTCTGTGAAGTGCAGAATCTTCGTCACGCTCATACGGCGCGATGGAAAGATGCAGGAAAGGCAAGGTGCCAAGGTCGCTTTGTGGCGGCAAAAGGCAAGGCTCTCGATGCTCATAAGGCTCTGAACATCCAATAAATGCAAGCATTATGAACGCAACAACAACACTATGTAAGATTTTTTTCATCCAGATTTCTTTTTTAACCTACAAAGATACGAAAAAATTACGAAAATACCGCCAGCATTTGTTCACGTTGCTCTTTCAGTTCGTTTAACAATGGATTTTTTTTGCGCAATAGCTTGTTGTAGCGCAGTTTTTCGAGTGTTTTTTTGTAAAGTTGCGCATAAAGCAGGGCGTCTTGCTCAACCGTAGAAAATACGCTCAACAGGAACAACATTGCAATTGCCGGTGCAAAAAACCAACTTCCACTTAACACAAGAATTAAAGCCGCAATAAACAAGACAATGTTCTGTAACGTACGAACCAGAATGGATACAACGTATTTGGTTGAACTCAAAAACTGCGGATCTTTGATGGCTTTTTCGTATTTTTTCATCAAGCGTTGCGGCAAAAAACCAAGAATTTTACCGATAATAGCAATTGGAAATCCAAGCAGTAAGGCGGCAAAGCACATCAAGATATCAAGGAATGGAATTTTCTTTTCTACCAACTCCAACGAACTGATTCTTAATTGCTCCAACCCCGCTTTATACTTAGGGAATGTTTGTTCCAGCATCTGAATTTTCGGGTCGTTTTTTTCAGAAAGTTCGTCTAATTTTTTGACCAATTCTTGTTCGGCGTGTAAGCGTTGCATCGGGTCAATCGGGTCGCGATGGGTTGCCTTAGCATAGTCGTAACCAAAGGTTTCGCGGATGTTTTCGATGATTTCATAATGCGTTTCGCTGCGAATATCGATCATCAATTTTCGCATCTCTTCGCTCAATCTTTCTTGCATTTTCACGTAGGCTTTCGCTGGATTTTCTTGGTAAAGCGAAAAATATTCGGCAACCGCAATCGGTTTGCCATACACAATCGTTACATCTTTAAAAAATTCTCTTGGATTTTGCCAGTTCAAACCAATCGGAACAATTTGCACGCCGCCCTCAGTTCCGTAGGCCTCCTGCGCTTTCAACGCCACACGAAAAATCCCTTTTTGCAACGTGCCCAAACGTTTGTATGGATTGAACAAACCTTCCGGCATTATCCCGTGCACGCGGCCTTTGCGAAGGATTTGATCCACGATTTCAAACGTTTCTTGGTTGTTATCGTGGCTGTTTCCGCCGTCTCTCTTGCGATAAATCGGCAGAATGCGCATAAAATGTAGAATCTTTATGATGAACGGTTTTTTGAAAATATCGGCACGTGCGACGAAAATAGTTTGGTGTTTTTGTGTGGTCACAATCGCCATCGCATCCATCAGCGCGTTTTGGTGGTTTGTAGCGTAAATGATCGGACCTTTTTTGGGGATATTTTCTTCGCCTATCACATTGATTTGTCGATAGTAACGCGTATGATTCGGCGTTGTTAAAAAGACACGAGCAAATGTGTATTTCCAGTCGTTTTTGCTAAGTTTTTCGATTAAAGTTTTTGCCATTTCGAAGAAGTTTTTGGGTTAGTTTTTTCAGAATTTTCCGTCACAGATTCGCTTGAGATACTCCAAATATTTTTCATCGTTGCATTGCGCTTTACTTGGCTCGTCGCTCAGTTTGGCCACGGGTTTTCCGCCGTTTGCGGACTCCATTTTTATCACGCAATGTGTTGGCGAAATTGGATTGGTTAAGTAAGAGCCGATACCTGCAACAACATTTACTGAATCTCTGAACTTACTGAAATTACTGGCTGTTTCAGCGTTTACGCTGTCGCTAAAAATGAGTGTTTTTGATTCTGGATTGATGCCATAATCGCGATACATACTCAACATTTTTTCAGCCCATTCCTGCGGATTCCCGCTGTCGTGGCGCAATCCCGTAAATGTGAGTGCGTCCAAATACGTAAAATCTTTCAGAAATTTATCCGTAC
>Ga0209755_10007198_pt1 | contig 12107 bp, 10 predicted proteins | sample TergutCo191P1_FD_187301 | JGI IMG/M metagenome (GOLD analysis project Ga0209755, IMG submission 187301) | Cornitermes sp. P1 segment gut microbial communities from Petit-Saut dam, French Guiana - Co191P1 (SPAdes) (version 2) | ecosystem: Host-associated > Arthropoda: Insects > Digestive system...
TTTCCCCACTTCTCACCATAGCCACAAGCTGCGCATCGCTTAGTCCCTGCTCATTTAAGTTAATACTTACAATTTCTGAGTCATGTCCGGGCGCAAGTTCAGGTTCGGAATCTGTGGTTGACTCCGGTGTTGGTGTTGGTTCGGGCGGGGGTGTGGGAGTTGGCGTAGGTGTAGGCGAAGGTGTGGTTGCGATGTTGACATCTGTCGTTGCGTCAACTACTTCTTCTGGCGCAACATCGTTATTGCCGCAAGCTGTGAGACTTGCTACCAGCAGTAATGCGAGTATCACGGTGAGTTTAATGTTTGCTGTTCTTTTCATTCAAACTTGCCCCTTCATTATTTGGCGTCCTATAAGAAGTAAACTTACAAAACACTGGTTTATCTCTTTAGACCGGATTCAGTCTAACACAATAAACCAGCTATGTCAACAAATAATTGTCGAGAACAGCATGAATAAATCCTCGTGTATTCATAGAGGTTTCGCACACCAGAACCAAGTTCATCAGCACGACCAATATTCAAAAAAACTTTGCTATTAAAGGATTTTTTTGATCGAGGTGCAAAAGCATTTGAGTCTATACGACCATCGAACTGAGACCTGCTCAACATTTAAAAATGCAAATCATTTCTTTGTGATGTATTTTTGGTCCCTGCTGTTTGGTTTATCGGGAACTGTATAGTCTAATTTACCTTCAGCTATTAGTGGAGCTATAAATTTACGAGTAAAATATGTCAAGTTACTATATCCCAAGTGTTCGCATATCTCTTTCTTCCTCTTTGCATCTTTGCAGAATAAAAGGATTTTATTATAAACAAGTTGGTCGCCGACTTGGTCACTGACTTGGTCACTGACTTGGTCACTGACTTGGTCAATAGACTCTTCGCCAAGATAATAATCACCAAGCCAAACACCTTTTTTATTGCTAGAACTCTTTCCTAGCGGCAGTAGCATCTTAAATATATTTCCTTCCACGAACTGCGGCTTTTCACCTGAGTATATTTTCATGTATTTGTTTACATTTCTTACTCCGGAGCCTAATTTGTCTGCAAGTCCAATTTCTCTGAAAAAAGCAGAGATTATTGGGTTTTTCGACAATGGAGAAAAATTTTGAACATCAATTTCCCCATACCCATTTGCTCGATTGGCATTTTCTGTTCGCACAATATCCGCTTCAATAATAAGTTTTGCCGGAAACGCATTTGAAAACTCTCGGTGTATCAACAGGTTTGAGCAAATTTCTCTGAAAATTACATTTCGTAAACTAACACGCTGCTCGCCCTCAAGGTAAAACGGGTCACTCAAATGCTTTTTCACGAAATCCATAAGTCTAGTGTAGCTCTCTACTAAATTTTCGCAAATAGTATCCCTATCATCGTATCTGTCAAGGTTTTCAATCCGCACTATTGCATCAGTCTGGTGGTGTGGCAAAACAGATATGATTAGCTGCTTACTTCCCAATAAAAGTATTCCCGCAAGATTCATTCCTTCTTTTTTTGTATGCGGGTCTACTCCGTATAAATTTGCACTTCTTAGCATTTCTATATCACTGAGAGAATCCCAAAGATGAGTCTTTTCAGCTTTCTCGTCAATAGCCATCTTACGCACATGTTTAATATTGGCGGCATCAATATCACTTATTGAAACATGCGGAAAAATTCTAGTTTCCGTATAAACATTCCCTTTTCTATAAAACATGTCTCCAACAAGCATAACACTGTCAGTAATATTAATATCTGAGTCCTCGTTGCGGTCAAAAAACTTCCCATTCAGTCGATGCACTTGTGAGCTGGAAGGTATTGGTATGTATAAAACTATTTTCCCGTCAATTTTATATTCTTCAATATTAGTATAAAACGCAGGTGAGATCTTATTTGGATTATTGATGGTCGTTGCAAAAGAACTTTTCATACCAGCTACATCGGATGGATTAATCCCGGTAACTTTCCCATTATCATTTACGCCTAAAAATATGTGGCCACCTATTCTATTTAAAAAAGCGCATACAGTTTCATAAATATCTTTACTGAGTCCCGTCTTACATTCTTTAAACTCAATATCAATGCCTTCGCCTTTGCTGATTAACCTTTCAATTTTTGCAATATCCATATCCACCCCGCAGTAGCAATAACCTTTTACGAACTACGAAATTATACCACAATAAAAACAAAAACGTAACCCCGAAAATGATAATCCGGCTATTCGCTCTCTGCGTCCGGAATATCTTCACCAAACGCTCTCTCATAAATTGTTTCTACACTGATAAGGCAAAATCCATTTATATCAACACCGACATTTATCGCTCTTTATATCCCAATGTTCGGAGATAGGTTTTCGCGGGCGATGATTATGCCCATACAGATGCACACTCTTTCGCCAGTAGTGCGCCCACTCCAGAATTGGAAAATGAAATAAAATGAAGCGTGCATCTTTGTATGCCAGTTCGTGGTAATCCTTAACCCACTCATACAGTGTTGCTTCAAACTGCGGGCTGTTTAAGTATTTTTCGTGGTTGCCTTTTATAAGATATTTTTTGCCATTTAGCTCTTTCAGTATGTTTGTCGCTGATTGCCCACTTCCTTTGTAAAGAAAATCCCCAAGGATATAGACCTCGTCCTCTTTGCGAACTGCAGCGTTCCAATTTGTTATCAGCGTTTCGTGCATTTCGTCAAGGTTGGAAAAGGGGCGGTTGCACATCTTGATTATGTTTGCGTGGCAAAAATGTTGGTCGCTTGTGAAATAAATCAGGTTTATTCACCTCCTGCGGTGGTTGTGGTAATGCAAAACATAAATATGCTTTATCCGTAATTAAAATCTAATATAAAAGATGGCGGGGTAACTCCCCGCCTGTCGGTAGAACCCGAGTCTTTCGACTAGTCCCAACAATGATAAATCATCGCCTGATAATCAAAGTCTATCGTATACAAACTCAGTTGTCAATATAATTTTTGGAAATTCACAAGAAATTTTGGCCTATGTTGCAACTAATGTTTTTCCTATCAATTCCTCTACATCAACATTTCCGGAAATCCCTAAACTTGCTCTTGAATCAGCGGAAACTACGAATTTCTATGGAATATGAGCATCATAAGCTTGACTCCCTTGCAGATGTTATTTCTTAAATCTTAAACCACAGAGCGTTGAATAATAGTAAGACAAGATTATTGCTACGACAAAGGGGAGTACAGCCGTGCCCCTTTTGTGAATTACTTCTTTTTTTGTAATATCATTATTGTTTCCTTGTTGATTGTCTTGAATCCTTGCACAGAAGTGTCAACATAGTTTTTGTTTTTAATTATGTTTCTTCGAAAATCATACAACATGTCCATACCATATAGCTGTGCCAAATCTCTCAAAACTAAATGCAATGGGAATTCAGTTTTATTTACATGCCTGTTACCAACTGTAAAAACAAGCAGCTTGTCAGGCTTTACAATAGGGTATAAGTTCTGCAATACTTCAGAAAAATCCAGAATAAAACTAGCCACTTTTCTTGCTTTATCATTCATTTTCTCAGCAAGGAGCATGTTTACGAAGTTATTAAGGTTTGATGATGCTTCAAGAATCCTACTTTGGTTAAGTTGGTCTAATTGATAATTTACACCCCCAAGACTGCACCTGTCAATTCGATTGAGGCTTGCAATGATGTCATTGCCAATTGCTTCATGTATATCGCTAAGTGGTATCCAGCGTAGCGGTAGTACAGAGTACTGACCGTATGTGATTGTAGTTGAGTTATCACCATATGGTGGTGATGTTATAACCAAATCTATACTATTTTCTGCAAAGCTTCGTCTGTCATTGAGTAATTTTTTGGAATCACCGTAGTATAATCGCTCAGTTTCTCTACAGCGAATGGCTTTGAACTCTGAAACGGAGCGTATATTTATAGATAGCTTTTCTCTAAAGTTCTTAATACAGTCATAGGTCGTTTCCTGTATCATGGATTCGAGTTTAATATGCAGCTTGAAAGTGCTAGTCCTTGCGTTATCAGCTTGCTTAGCGATTTCTGCAAAAGCTACCCAAAAGAATCGTCTATATTTTATTTCGGGCTCCTGAATGATACACGCTCTTATTATACTTAGACTGCGAATAACCTCATTGACATACCATTTGTTAATACCTTCGAAGCTATGCAGCGTAACATTTTGTTTCCTTGCCATCTCGATCCGCTGAAGCAGCTGATTGCATTTATTATTCAAGCTGGACTTTGCATATTTCTGAGTTTTTGCCAAAACTGCAAGATAAGAGAGTGGGTTAATATCAATGCCTATCACACTAAGTCTGCGAGTTAATCCTTCAATTAATATCGTCCCGGAACCCATAAATGGATCAAGGACGTTTCGAACATCCGGATCATGTTTCAAAACGAGGTCAAATATCTCTCCCTGCATGTTCGGCACCATTACCGCAGGGTATTTAATCATTGAATGCACATGTGAACGCTGATCGTTACGTCTAAAATCCCAGTATGCTTCTATATCTTCCTTCGCTCTTAAATCAGATATAAACTTTGAGGCTCCCACACCCATATCCTCCTTTTGCACTCTATGAACCATGTTAAATTATCTAGGAAAGCAATTTCCTATAAATTCACAATTAATGTTTTGACAATATGACTTTCCTTTTGTCTGATCAACAACTCCGCTTTTAGAATAATCGGCATCTTTTATCACTCGATGGCAATCTTCTAATTTCAGCTTAAACGCATTTTTGTCAACTTCTTCTATGGGAATACGCGTTGGATCATTATTATTGAAGTCGTATGACTCAATAAAATCAACCTTATCACCTGTTAAGCTTTCAAATCCAAGAACATAAACCATAAGCTGATTCTTTATTTGGTCACGTGATAACACCTCTGAACTTGATTTGAAGTCAACTATAGTTATCGTGTTATGAAGGCTGTCACGAATTAGATCTATTCTGCCATCAATAAACAGATATTCATTAATGCTGTAATCTATGGTTTTTTCAGAAAACAATATATTTGAAAAATTCGCTTGATTATTTAAAATGTAGGTTCGAAGGTGCTGGAAAGCCTTCTCTTTCATCGCATTGATCAGAACAGGCGAACCATAGGGCAAATACAAGTATCTGTCCACAATTTCACGAATTACATTATCCGGGAAGTTGCCTATAGTTTGATAATGCTTGTGCACATAATCTAACATATTATGCACAGAGCGACCGTATCCCATCCTAATGTTAAGTGGCGAATGAAAGCCAAACACATTTAGCATCTCAAATTTAAATGGGCAGTCAAACAAGTCTTTGAGAAGTGAAAATTCAAAGTGATAACCTCATCTGTAGAGAATTTCTGTTCTTGAGATTGAGGATAAACTTTATCCAAAGCTAGTGTTTGATAAGCGTATTGAGAGTTTTTCGCTTCTATATAAGGTCTGGCAGGGTTTCTATACATCTTTCCATTACCAAATGGCAAGGGAGAACGTGTCATAAATAAGTATTTTTCACTTCTGGTGATGCCAACATAGAAAAGGCGACGGTGACTTTCGTCATCGTTTTCATAATCATTTTCTATTGAAGCATCATTAAAAATTCCCCACGCGCTCGTGCCTCCTGGCTTTTTAAGCGGGAATATTGCGTTTTGCGTGAGAAAAGGCAGAAAAACAACAGGGAACTCCAATCCTTTTGATTGATGATATGTCATAATTCTTAGACTTCTAATCGTCTTAAAGTTGGGGGAAAGCCAACCCTCTGGATATATTGATGGAGCATCGTCGCGCAAAAAAACTCGGAAAGCGCGCAACTTAAATATAGGGTTCATATCGAGATAGATTTTTTCGAAGTCATTAATAATTTCTGTGAATTTACCCCAATTGTATAGAGCTTTCTCGTCAAGACCGTCTTTTGCTATAAGTTGAAGGTCTGCGAAAAGGGTTTTCAGGTTTTCTTGAACGGTATATTCATAATCATCGGATTTATGAAAAAATGCAATAAAAGCAGCTAGCGCATTTTTAATTCCATCTCGATTTAGAGGTGAAAATGGCTCCCATTGTTGAATCAGTTCATCTGTAATCTGAATTTGTGAGTCGTTGAACGAATTTTTATCATATGTTTGGATTATTTCAAAAATTACATTAAATGCTTCACAAACAGCTTGAATTTCGGAAGCTTCAAATAACTTTTGTGTGCCCTCAACGACAAAATCAATCCCACTACTTTGTAATGCTTGTATAAGTTCTGGGACTTTTTTAACTGAACTTACTAGGATAACCATATCGTCATAGTTCAGGCCATACGACTTTCCATCTTTCGTGTATTCAGTACCCATGAGTTGCTGAATCTTTGAAATAATAAAGTTGACTTCTGTTTGGCGGTCATCAAAGTCGTAAGCGATAATATCCCCTTGTTCATAGGTTTGGGTATTATTGCTATTCATTTGCTTAGCAAGGCGATTTTGATTGTTTTGTATAACTTGACGTGCAATGTCTGTAATACCGCAACTGCTACGAAAATTGATGTCTAAGTCTTCCCGCCGAACATCCTGATATCGAATTTGAAAATCACGAATATATGTGAGGTTACTTCCGCGCCAATGGTAAATTGTCTGATCGTCATCCCCAACGACACAGAGTAGTACACCCTTATCATAGAAATATTTTAGAATACGCTCTTGGGCATCATTTACATCTTGATACTCATCAACAATCAAATGTTTGACGGTTGATGAAATATAGCTGTCAAAGAAGCCTAGTTCCAACAAAGATAGTGTTTTTACTATTATAGACGTATAGTCAAATTTGTTTTTGGAATCAAGCACTCCTTCATATTTAGCAACATGTCCCTGTAATGTATCCGACAATCTATCCACGCCGTATTCACGAGCAATATCCAAAAATGTTTTATATGCACTAATAGCCTCTTGAAGCTTAGCGTTTGACATAGTGTCATATGCGAGAGGATAAGGGTCTCCTTTTTTACGGTTATATTGAACAGCGTAGATGCCTATATCTCTACGATATCGTTTCATAAACAAGCGAGTTTGAACTTCTTCAAGAAGTTCTTGTAATCGTCGCTATAATTTTGGAGCAAATAAAGACAATACCCGTGAATCGTGCCGACATACATGTCGGCAAGTCCTTCGAGACTATTGTTTTCTTTTTCATATTCCTTATATATCTTTTGCTTGAGGGAGGCAGCAGCTTTTTTTGAATATGTTACTGCGACAATGTTTTCTGGTTTTACTCCTGGCTGTTTGAGCAGGTTCAGTATTCTTGAAACCATAGTCATAGTTTTGCCAGAGCCTGCACAAGCTACCATCTGCAAGTGCTGGTCTACAGTATTTACAGCATTTCTTTGGCTAGTAGTTAAACTCATTAGAGAAGCCCCCCATTATTAATTTTCATCCTACTAATCATACATTATCACTCAGTTTCAGTTAAAACAGACTTTAGGTTCTTTCAGCATCCTATAATTGTTATTAGCCCTACATCTTACATCTGCTTTGTCAAATTGAACGCTCATGTTTGCTTAACATTCAGCAACGCTTGCATTTGGGGTGTCACAGAATTTTTAGTTGAAAATATCGAGTTTTCTTTTACGGTGTTCATATTCGGCAATGTTATTTTTAAAGAATTTGGTGTTACATCAATAGTCACAGGAACAGGACAATTTTCGTAAAGAGAGAAAAATACGTATTATGCCCACTCCGTATGTTTCGATGAAGTTTAATCTTTTGAAAACTTTCGCAAGGCTTTCATTGCGCAATTGCGAGATACTATTACGAGTATCTTCCGTTGAAATGCCGGGCAGTACTCCACTGATGGAACCTATGGAAATGAGTTCTATATGCCAGTCATTTAAGTTAATGATTATGCTGCCGGATTTGTTCCGGCGATTCCTGTACTGATGATGACCCTTGGCGCAAGCACACGCCAGATGGCTTCATCCCTTCTGATTTCAAATAATAGGGTTTATAAGAACAAGAATCTTCATCTATTTCGATATGAATGACTTTATTGTCTGCAACAAGGTACTTCACAAAAGCTGTAACATTTGGCGCAATAGCATCTCTAATGCCACTTGTAATACGGATATAAGTATCGTCTATATCAGGTAAAGTCGCGACCTCTCCGCTATCGCTTATGCCAATATACAAAGTGCCTCCGCCTGTATTTGCAAAGGCAATAATTTCTTTGTAAATATCTTCTAAAACATCCGACTTAAATTCTATTTTCTCAGTTTCGTATGCTATAGCCATACTCATTAAAATTTAAGTTACTACTAGTATACGTAAAACAGTCACTTTCGTCAAGCGAATAAAGTGACTGTTTTTCGTATAGGGTGAATATTCGGCGACAATGCCACTTTATATGGATGTTGCCTGAAAATCAGTTTTCTCTCTACAGTTCGCGCCCCCATAACTCTAGCGTTTTTAGTATGATGCAGGCATTTTCGGAAACTGTTATCTTGCCAGATTGTATAGATAATCATGATAATTGAGTTAATCACAATGGTCGTGGATAAAAACTAGTTCCATGATAATCAAGTATATCCTCAAAGCGGAGACAGCAAATTCAATTACCGCCCATGCACTTGATATTACGATGGGCATTTTCGACGTTGTCCAATACGTAGTATAACGACCCGAAGGTTTCACAAGCAGACAGGTTTTCTTTCATTTTGTGCGTGAAAACAATCGTTTTTTAACTTCTGGTTGTTTTGGGTTGGTTTTTTTATTTTGCTTTTTGAGGTAATTTTTGGAAAAACTACCTTCGTGGTGGATATGCAGATGGAGTACCTTTTGGTGCGGTCTCTGGTATTGCAACCGTTTGTGTTGTTTTCATGGCATATGACAACTCTGATTTTTGAGAGTTGTCATATGTTCTTACTATTGGTGGAGATAAGCGGGATCGAACCGCTGACCTCTTGACTGCCAGTCAAGCGCTCTACCGCAAGGGTCAGTGCGCCCACAAAAAATAATCGTGAAAACTCTTGCAATTACGGGCTTTTCACGATTTATGTTTTTGGATATTAGTGAATTTTTCAGAGTGTGCTGTTCATCTGCATCTCTCCACCTTTCCACCGGTTGACTGGCATTCATTCTACCGCTTGACTGGCATTCCCACTCCCCTAATGGTAAAATCCCTTCCGCCGGTTGACTGGCATTCTCTTGGAACGAAGTTGCAAGAGTTCGGAGTTTTTTGATGCTGAAATGCAGTTACTGTTCAGGATTACTTGCTCATCTCACTGTGACGGATTGTTTTAATGTGTCTCTTACCTTTTTCATTAGCATTAATACCTGTTTGGCGCTACACTTTTCATCGGTGTCGTTTGCTACATTTTTGATAAAAACAGTTTAGAGTTCCATAACTAACACTACATCTCGTATTTTTGCGCAAAAAAACATTTGACGCTTACACTACGATGTAGATTTGGAGGAACGTTGCATATTGCAATACTGACTCCGACTCCCTATTTTCAATGTTTCTGAAAATCAGCTCTATTGTTGAGAATCACTTTCCTCTTTGTTGGTAATATGAGTTATCACTTGTTCCAAATCTTCTCTAAGATATCGAACCAATTCTCGCTTCATCTTCGAGCTTGGCTGAAATTCAAGTAATGCGTGAAACTTTGTGATTTCTTTCACATATTCGGCAAAGTATCTTTTACTATCATCTGGGTGGCAGCGGTCACCCTTGAACATATCTCGAAGCAAAATGACAGGCCTATAGCACTCTTTCGTTGTTCCTCTTTCTATTGCGGTTTTGAATTTTTCAGGAACATCTTGAGCTAGTAGCTCATGCCGAAACTCTTCAAAATTATTACCTGAATAATTTTTCATTACATAAGCTTCAAAATCCTCACTCCATCCACTTTCTTTACCCAAAATCTCACAAAGAGTTTGTGCATTGTGCTTATGTTGCGCCTGCATGGTCAACTTTTCTAACTCACTCACAAGTTTCTTATAATCTTCAAAAAAATCCTTGTCATTATGGAGTTGCTCTCCAGAGCCAAAGCCATCGAGCACACGGGCAACTCCTGATTTTATTTCATCGCTCATAATTTTCACATACTCATCTATGCAAATTTCAAATCCTGCTCTTTTTATATAGAAAAGGGCAATTAGTACATTTCTGTACTCTAAAGGATAGCTTCCTTTTTTTAGTTCATGTTTCAAATCCTGTAAGCTATTTACAATTTCATAATCTTCCATCTCATACAAATTATTGTATAAATTATCAAGTGTTGTTTTGGCTTGTACGGCTTCACAATACCTTTCAATAACAACAGGAATTTCCTCAAGGTTACAGCTTCCATAATATATATAATCTAGCACAAAACGAAAAACAACAAAATAACGACTGGTAAAGAGCCAACGGTTTTCGCCCCTTGGTGCTATTTTGTCAAAGTCTTTATCGTCTGCTATTTTATAGATATGACCTGTATCTTTATATCCAATGGACACTCTAAGCACAGCTTCTAAAATGGCTTCCATAGCCAAAGCATCGATATGTGGTAGTTTGTCATAAACCTTAGAATAAAAAGCCAATGCGAATTGTAAAGTACGTAAATTTTGGTGCTTTTCATCATTCATGACATGATTGGCTTTCTTAATTAGAGCAGTACACAAATCTGCACAAAGTTCATTTCCTAAGTATTTCGCAAAAATACTGGGGATTATCACTTCAAAGGCAGGTTTGTAAACAATTGTCCTGCCAACCAACTTTTCTTTTATTCGTTTATACTCTTCCTCCTCGTCTACAAGCAAAGCAGTCCTTTCTTTTATGTCATCAATGTCCGGGTACGGTTTTTGAGCAGGACGTCCAGCACTACCACTTTCGTTCTTTTTTGGCCACTTTATAGCCTCTTGGGCAGCGATGTACATTTTAAACAAATCGCGGTCAATATTCTGTGAGACGCAAACCTCAGACTCATTAGCAATGATTAAAACTTTTGCATCATTTTGCTCTACAAAATGGTTGATAAATCCAAAGGTTTCATTTATAGGCATGGGGCAGCGTTCTAAGTCATCAAAAATAAAATAATGTTTGTTAAAGTCAAGCCAAGGAGTTACTATTTCGGTTACGTTAGCTTCAACACCGACCGCTTTTGTTGCCATTTGTGCGATTTTGCTCACAGTATCAAAAACTTTGTCAAATGATAACTTAGAGGATAACGGAGAACCAAGTTTCGCATCCACACCATTCATGCGTTTTGTTACTATGGTCATATAAAGGAAGTTTTGAAGTTCTTCCGTGGTTCTTATTCCGTATAGTGAAACATAGATTGCGGAACGCTTGATTTTTTCATCGTCCTCAACTGTTGGCATCAAAGACTTTTTAATAAAATAAGTTTTGCCGCTACCCCAAGTACCGTCAAGTAAGATTGCATGATTATAAGTCTTTTCAGATGTCAAATAATCCTTGAAAATATCAATTATTTTTTTATCATCTAAGTAGATATCTTGGTTTTGACTGTTCAAACAGCATGCTCCTATCAACACTTACTTCTTATACATAACCAATTGCACCGCCTTATTGAACCACATCGTTTTAGTGGTAACGCGAATACTAAGCATCAATAAGTTGATGCTACTTGCTGCTCTGCCACTATTTCGTCAAGCTCATCAAGAACGCCTTCATCCCCGGTTAGGTGAAACGGCTCATAACCAATTTCGAGAAGACGTAAGATGTTATACTTCTCATCTCTCTCGACAAATTGTACAGGGGTCAGACTGTGACGTTGCATGTACTTTCGAGCAATGCCGACTTGAAAGTAAGCTACTTCGTTAAATCTCCTAAGTTCCACTTTTACACCTCCATCCAACTTTCCCAATCTCCCGATAGTTCTGAGTTAAGCATATCCTCTACATAGACAGCCGATTCAAGGTGAAGATATGATTTGGGATTTGTTAACAGCTCATAAGTTTTCGTTGTCATAAACATGCGCATAGCTTCGGTCACAGAAATTTCTTGTTTTTCGGCATATGCGTCAGCGACTTGTGCCGATATAGATTCTATGCAAATTCCCACTACATTGTCATTGACTTCATTCATCGGACTGCCCTCCTCTCAATCAGGTGGAGTAAGTCGGCGGCATGTTGCGTTCCAATGAAAAATTGTCCGGGTAAATTGTCAGGTTC
>Ga0209755_10007199_pt1 | contig 12106 bp, 15 predicted proteins | sample TergutCo191P1_FD_187301 | JGI IMG/M metagenome (GOLD analysis project Ga0209755, IMG submission 187301) | Cornitermes sp. P1 segment gut microbial communities from Petit-Saut dam, French Guiana - Co191P1 (SPAdes) (version 2) | ecosystem: Host-associated > Arthropoda: Insects > Digestive system...
CCACCTCTCCCTCAACCTACAGTTGCATCATCTTCCTTGTGCCACCGTCTCGTAAGATAACTGGGTCCTTCTTCTGTATATCAGTATATCCTCTTGCGACTTATTCTCCTGCCATGAAGATGCATCGGTACGTTTCACAGCAACTGCAGTGCTATTCTAACAGTCGATGTGGCATTATGTCCTGAGTGGGAGAAATCTACTTTCACACTTCACTGCCTTGATTCGGTACAATATATTCCACAGATTCCTTAAAATCTGTTTCACTAACTTCATGTCTATAGCTAATTCTCCTAAACCGTACTCCTCTCTTTAGTTTGCCCAATTAAATTTTTCTATTCATTTATCTCTTTCCCCACCGTTACGTCACAGACATTTCGTTGAAGAATGTGCATTTTATAAATGTAATGTGCATTTTCTTTTTGTCAAGCAGGATTCAAGACATGAGAAAAGCCGGTATTTTGCAACGAATAGACAATAATTACTGGCTACGTAAACCGGAAGAAATTCTACAGGACCGACCAGTCAGTGTAACCTTGGAAACAGTGTCGGTGTACTTTGTGTTACTGGTGGCAGGAATTTTGATTTCTGCAGTGTTTCTGATTGTGGAAATAAGACGTCGAAAGCGGTAGATGTGCATCGAAAAATTTGACATTCAGAGAACCGTACATCGTGATACAGTCTTATAATAAAACCAACGAAATGCACTAATTTCTCAAATTTATTTTTGGAATGTAATCTGCATGTCTCGAACAGGTTTTCTGTCCATCATCAGGAGTCTCGTAATGTATAAACAGCAATAGGTATAGGTCAAACAGGTTATGCTGACTGCTTGCTAGTAGGATCAGGATGGAACTCCACCCTGATCCCGCTAGCAAGCAGTCAGTATAACCTGTATGATACATACCTGTTCCTGTGTATACAGTACTAGACTCCTAATGATGGACAGAAAACCTGTCCGAGACATGTAGAGTTCTATTCAAAAAATAAATTTGAGAAATTAGTGCATCTCGTTGGTTTTATTATAAGAACATGCATCGAAAACTTGTTCGTTATAAAGTTTTTGCAAATGTTGATGATGTTGCAGTAATGACATAATATCTTAAGAATACTAAAAATAAACAGAATAGGAGGCAATAGAGAACCTCGAAAATTGTTTCGACGAGGTTGTCAAATGGATTATGACACACCGTCCTATGCTAGAATCTGATTTCCTGTCGTTCAACCCTTGTCCGTCCATTTTTAAGAGTGACATGTTCCAGCAACTTGTATGAACTGCTCTTGGCGGCGAAACGGTGATCCAGGGTTTAGAAGTGTCATCTCTTGGTTCACGAGATAGGTGCCAAAGTATGGGACAAAACCGCCCCCTATCTCCAGAGCAGAAGATGTACAACGCTTCACATGACACAGAACCATAATCTGTAAGCCCATAATACTATATTTATTATTATCATCACCACCACCGCAACCGCCACCAGCTGTGTTCCCAGTAATTGATCATCTGCCATTATATTCGCGTGCTACTAAACTGGAACACTGAAACCGCAGAGGCCAATCAAATCAAAATCTGGTCACACGTAAAAAAATCACAATCTAGGGCGTAGTCATCTTGTGGTGCTATGTTAACGAACTCAGTCATTTGGTTTTCATGGCAATAAAAAAAAACTGCTCTGACGTCATACACAAAAAGCTGTTGTAACCATGAACACTCGGCAGCCACATCTATGAGGGTGCTGCCGTCTGTTTGTAATATGCATTACAAGATATCAGTCTCAACTCGTACATCACATGGAATCACCCTCCTCTCACTCACAAACGCAACACAGGACATTACACGTAGCGAGCTAGCCGTGTTACCGCCATTTACTTTCAAGTGCTATTCTATGATTGGCTCTTTAGTCTTTCGTTTCATCACGTATAGAGCAATCCATGCATTACTGTCGTCCACCTGTTCTTGAACTTCATCTCGTAACACAGAGAATGAATGAACGAACGAACGGCATTTGGGTTCGAAAGCTTCCGGGCCAGATCCACTTAGGCCTTAGTACAGGCCCTTTGCATCCCATGTTCTACACTAATTTAGAGGAAACCTGTTCCTTTAGCAAAGTTCCAGATGGCCCCTATAATTAGTTTCCTGACATCATCAGGGTCCAGAAAAAAAGAACCTAGATGTGTATGTCTGAGTGATGCCAAAGCCTCACACTCACACAAAATGTGGACTGAGATTTCCTCCTCAGTACCACATTTCCTACAAATGGGGTTATTACTCAGCCCCATTACATATAAATGTCTTCTCAAGGTGTTACGCCCAGCACGGAGGCCAGTAACAACCCTGGATTGTGTCCTATTAAAGGACAATAATTGGGCCCTTAGCCAGGTCAGACCCATAAACCAATTATCGCATAACACAGAGAACGCATTTCATTGTATCAAGTATGATGCGCAATGAAAGATTGTATCGTCGACCGCAGCGTGCAATTCGCAGGGAACCAGAATAATTCATTCATTCATTCACTCATCCAGCGGCGAATATTATATGTCACATTCTTCCAGTTTGCTATCCAAAAATTTAAAGATTAAGATATTCAGAATTATAATTTTGCTTGTTGTTTTGTATGGGTGTGAAACTTGGTCGCTGATATTGCGGGAGGAACAGATGCTGAGTGCGTCTGAGAATAGGGTGCTGAGGAGAATATTTAGTCCTAAGAGGGACGAGGTAACAGGGGAGTAGAGGAATTTATATAGGGAGGAGCTTCATGATCTATACTTCTCACCAAATATTGTTGGCTGATCAAATCGAGGAGAATGAGGCGGGCGGGGCATGTAGCACGTATGGGGAAGAGTAGAGGTGTATACAGGTGTTGGTGGGGAAGCCGGAGGGAAAGAGACCACTTGGAAGACCCAGGCGTAGATGGGAGAATAATATTACGATGGATCTTCACGAAGTGGGATATGACGGTATGGGTTGGATCGAGCTGGCTCAGGATAGGGACAGGTGACGGGCACTCGTGAATGCGGTAACGAACATTCGGGTTCCATAAAATGCGGGGGATTTCTTGACTAGCTGAAAACCTGTTGGTTTCTAAAGAAGGACTCTGTTCCTTAGAATAAGTAAGTACTATGTGCCACTTTACCCTATCCTCAGTCAGGTAAATCCAGTCACGCCATACCCTCCTGTTCCTGTTTGACACAATTTATTCTTATAATCCCAGCTAAGCAGCCTGTTTTCTTCAGTCTTTGCAACCAAAGCATCTACGAATTTCCATTCTCTCCCATGAACGCCACAGCCCCGCCCACCTTAGCCCTAATAATATTTCACAAGAAGTACGAACATGAAGGTCCTCACTATGCAAATTTCTCCATGCTTCTTTTAATACCTACGGCACGGGCATAAATATCATCCTTTCGCAAGCTGTTGGAACAAGATGGGCATTTAGAATGAATTCCAGTTGCTTTTATCGGTCCCAGTTAGACTTCGACATCAAGACATTACTGTACCTGGTTTGTCGGTCATTTAGTTAGGTTTTGTGAAATGTGTATTTTACTCGTCTCTGTGTTAGATCAGTATAATAACTGTTAATTCAAGTAGGTGGTGTGGGAGAAGGCAACAGTCTGTTATGACTGGTGCTACTTTTCATGTAGCTCCAACTTCCTAAGTTGTATTTAATGTGTACAGATTGACACATAAATACATACTTACTTACTCCATGAAGCAAAGTCCTTCTTGAGAAGCTAACCGGTTTGCAGCTAGTCAAGAAAGTCCCCGAAGGTTCATTACCGCATTCACAAGTGCCCGCCACCTGTTCCTATCCTGAGCCAGCTCAATCCATTCCATACCCCCACATTACACTTCCTGAAGATCCATCTTAATATTATCTTCCCATGTACGCCTGGGTCTCCACATTGGTCTCCTTCCATCAGGTTTCCCCACCAAAACCCTGCACATGCCTTTCCCCTCCCCCATACGCGCTACATGCCTCGCCCATCTCATTCCCGATTTTTATAACCCGCACAATATTGGGTGAGAAATACAGATCTTAAGCTCCTTATTATGTAGTTTTCTCCACTTTCTGTTACCTCGTCCCTCTTAGGCCCACATATTCTCCTCAACACCCTATTCTCTAACACCCTTAGTCTGCATTCCTCCCTCAATTTCAGCGACCAAGTTTCACACCCATATAAAACAACGGGCAAAATTATAGTTCTGAATACCTTAATCTTTAAATTTTTGGATAGCAAACTGAAAGACAAAAAGATTCTGCACAGAATGATAGCAAGCATTCCCTGACTTCAAACTGCTTTTAATTTTTTACTGAATAGAATTTTGATATGTTAAAGTTGTTCCCAAATATTTGAAATCTTCCACCATTTCAAAAGTTCTATTATCAGTCTTCATACCGTGACTTTGTCGTGCATTCTGATCTCGAGACATTACCATGTACTTAGTTTTATCAGTATCTACTTCAAGTCAAATCTCCTTACTAGCCACTACCAAAGCTTCTGCGTTTTCCTTTATAGTGTGTACTCTTCCTCCCCATTATATTAACATCATCGGCATAAACCAGAAGCTGATGTGTACCATTTAATTTCAAGCCTTCCTGAATTACGTGAACCCTCCTAATGGCATATTCTATGGCAAAGTTGAAAAGCAATGGCGATAGAGCACCTCCTTGTTTCAAACCATTCCTAATAGGAAACATGTCAGACAAATTCTTGCCTACCCAGACTCTGCTATATGCCTTACTAGTTTCATGGGGATACCAAACTCAATAAGAACATTATATAAGACCTCCCTCCTAACTGAACCATAAGCTTTCCTGAAGTCTATAAATAGCTTATGCACTGCTTCATTATATTCCCATTTTTTCTCAAGTATTTGACGAATGCAGAAAATATGATCAGTAGTTTACCTGTTGCGTCAAAATCCACATTGATGTTCCTGACTAATTTCCTCTGCTAATGGAGTTAATCTTGAGAGCAGGTTGTTGGATAAAATTTTGTATGTTGTTGGCAAAAGTGATATGTCCCTATAATTACTGCAATCTGTTTTATCGCCCTTCTTATAGATAGGTACTCTGATCTACTCCTTCCACTCCTCCTAATTCCTAATAGAAATAAGTTTATGAATCTCACAACGAATTGTTCTACCCCCTGCTTTAATCAATTCTGCTGGTATTTGATCAGTACCTCGTGATTTGTAACTTTTTAGCTTCTCAGGAGCCAACTCATCCTCAGAGGCACTTGGCTCATGTACAAATGGTTCTGGGTGTGTATTTCTGTATGCATAACATCATTAAACTCATGTACATTCAACAGCTGGGAGAAATAGTTCCTCCACCTTGCCAAAAACTGCTGGAGTCTGCTACCAAATCACCTTTCTCATTCTTTACTATGTTAGTTCTAGGCTGGTAACCCTTCTTAAAGTCATTGGTGCCCCTGTACAAGTCCCCCATATTATTTTATCTTACTGTTAGTTTCAAGTTCCTCAATTTTAGCTTTCAGATATACCTTCTTTTTGTTCCTGAAATGTCTGCTAGCATCACATCTTCAATTGTTCAGATTATCTACATTGCTTTGGCTTGGATCCTGTATCCACTGCATTTTAGCCTGCTTCCTTTCTTCTAAAAAACCTAAACATTCATCAATCCATGATTTATGCTGCTGCAATTCATGCAGACCCAGACTCTCTTTAGCTGAGGTTTTGATATACTCTTTAATGTTCTCCCAAGCCCTGTGTATGTCTTCATCATCATTTAAGTTCTCCAAAGCTGCAAACCTGTATGTAAAACTCAATCTGATACTGTTTCCTAACCTCCAGTTCATTTAGCTTCCTCAGATTACATCTTTCACCATCAAACTTCTGTGCTTCTGGTTTACTTACTGCCAACCTTTCCCTAACTTTTGCAACTAGCAGATAGTGATCAGTATCTCAATAAGCTCCCCTGAAACTTTGTATGTCTAGTAAGCTCGAATTACATCTCCTATCAATCAATATGTGATCAATCTGGTTGTGAGTCATCACATCTGGAGAGGTCCAGATGTACTTACGAATGTCTCAGTGTGGGAACATAGTGCTCTTAACAACTAGATTTTTTGATGCAGCAAAATTTACTGTTCTAACTCCATTATCATTACTATCCTGATGTAGACTCTCATTCCCAATTGTCGGTTTGAAAATCTCTCCCCACTTCTGCATTAAAATCTAGTAATAGAATTTTCATATGGTACTTAGGAAAATGATAAAAACCTTCTCTAATTCCCCATAAAAACTGTCTTTTGAATCATCACTTTTCTCTTCACTGGTGCATGTACTTTCAAAATTACACCAGTGACCTCTCAGAACTATATATGACACCATATAGCTAACAAACTTGACTCTCTTAACTGGTGAGACTATTCTGTGGTGTACAAATAATCCTGTTCCCAATTTATGGTTTTCGTTTCCCCTTCCATAGAAAATACAAGCCCCTGCTCTTACCATGTCCCCTTTGTCCCACCTAACCTCCTGCACACCCACTAAATCTAATTTGTATTTTGCCCATTCCCTGGTTGCTGCTGTGAGTGAACCTGCCCCATACAGGCCCCTAATTTTCCAGGTACCAAATCTCATGTCCCCTTTACGTTGCTTAGTGATACCAGAATGTAAGTCCAGGTCCGAGACTTTATCTGTGAATAATTTGTAACAAGATACGTTTTTATGTTGAGTTGTTAGCACCTCGCCCAACCCCCAAGATGGGGGACCACCCCTTGTCACGTGTCCACGACTGCTTATTCAATATATTCGTAGCTACCGTCCATATTGGAGGCCGTTCCTCCATCCGCAATCCGAAGATGTGCCACACCGTGGTGACAGGAAACCTTTTATCACGGTTCATGTAAGAATTCAGTATTTAATTATTACTGAAGCTTCGTGTATGAGTCACATGTTATAAACTGTGTAAAGGCATAAATTATTAGACTTAGTATATCCTGTACTTAGTTTCTGTTAAATTTATGAGCTTCACATTTTCATTCCACACCCCAGTCCTGGTGGTGACACTACTGTGAACATGACAGTATGAAATACCACTTGCATACAACTTTCTGACAACATGTTTAAAAGGAAATTTCTAACATCATATGTGATGCTATATTCTGGCTGTGGTATAGACCTAAACAAGCAATGAGGCATGTTTCTTAGAACCTCCTGAGGAAGCCAGGACTCAGGTTCACTGGTTGTAACTCCAGCATGTGGCTGTGTCTGTGGGAGCAATTGGGCAGCTCTCCTGAAGCACAGAGTTGCATATATTGAAATTGTACAAGGAAAATATGAAGCAATAAGATGCATCTTTAGAAAACTGGGAATAGGAAGTCTACTTTCATCATTCTGTGGTTCAGCATACCAGCATGCCAGTGGCACAGTGAAGATGGGAGTAATTATATAAAAGGCAAAAACTATGAAATACATATAACATCTATCTCATCATGGGTGTTGAAGCCTGCACACCAGAACAAATCAGCACTAGAAGAGTTGGTAGCCATAGAATATGCACTGGATAAATTTACAGTTTATGTTTTTGGTCACAATTATTTCAATCAAGAAACTATAAACTTATATTGCTGCATACATGTACCCTCATGTGACGCTACATTCTCGAGTAGCAAAATGTATTTGCATGATTTTGGGATCGATTACTGCTTCCATTTAACATGGGGAAGGCACATATACATTTCCAAAGTTCAATAATTCTGTCACATAACAGCTGCACATGAAAGAAGTCAATATCATACAACACATAGGACATGGACAAGATAATGATTACAAAACAACAAATTAAAAACTTACAATTTCTATTATCTAAGTACAAAAAACAGTATTAATAACTGCACAAGATTGAAAACAACTGGAGGTTACTAAGGCATATAATTTGTACTGTTTTCTGAAAATTCTGAAACTGAATAAAACAATTTAATAACAAGATATTTACCAAGTTATACATTGTTTTTGAGAATACCATACATAGTTCATAAAATATTATATTAAGACATCAACTATAGCAGTATATCACTATATATGGAGTATCTACCGTACACATGCAATTTCTCAAAGCATCCCACAAGAGTCTAGAAAATTTTTTATCGAATAAAATGAATGTTCCAACACATTTTAAGCTTACCTACAAATATCTTCTTGTTTTGTACCAAATCAGTTATCCAGTTTCGTAAACAGTTAAAAAAATTAATATACTCATATAATAAACACCTTTTTTATATAGTGACAAGTTTACATGTGGGACATACAGACTCTTCATATTTCTTGTTAATTTATTATGAATTTCCCTTTTAAGAGAAAAATATGCCAAATTATTAACCAAAAATTCCATTAAGGATAATACAGTAGCGTGTCATTTTATGATGGGGTTATGTTCTCGAATATTTGGTTGTAAATTAAATCATTGTAAAATAAATATTATTTAAAAGGTTTAAACTGAGATAGGTTCATGAGCCAAACAAATTAGTCAATTTTATAAATTACAGTATTTCTTTATATTGTGACATACAATTTTAATTTAATGAATTAGGTACATAGAAAATAACACAGATACTGAAAAAAATAACAATCAAATCACTTTTAATTTTGGTGAAGCAGGCCCAGGCTGTGGTTCAGAAGACATCAAGAAAGAATGTAACATCAACTGTTTTGAATTTTTCTTCTTTTCTATCACTTTGATGGATGTCATGGGTGGAAAATCACAATCAGCTTAAAAGACCTAGAAGCACACTAAGTACAGAAAGGACGCTTGAGTTGGTAAAGTGATGCACCATAAGTTGGGAGTGCTTGGTCCAACTCAACAAGGGTCGTAAAGGTGAATCATTGTAAAATGAGACCCTACTGTATATACCATGAAGGCACTGTCAATATTCCCAAACTTTTAAACTGTGGTTTGCACATACTTCAGGGATTAATTTCCAGTACTGTCCTCACAAATCTCTTTGGCTAAAGAAAAACTTTTTTTGCTGTCCATCGAGTTACCCCAAACATTTATTCCATACACCATTAGTGAATGTAAATACGCATGATATACCATCTTAAGAGTTTTTATGGTGCTATAATGTTTCAAGTATCTAATCAAAGCACGCACTCTTCAGTTTGGGTAACAAACATTCAATATGCATTTTCCAATTCATAAGTTTTCAGTTTCCAGCCCAATATATTTGCCGTTCATTTTCTTTTGTATCAGTTCATGCCAAAAAGTCATTTGAAAAGAGACATTATTTTGTTGATTAGTCTCAAATTTCATTATGCAAACACAGATTCTTGAATCACGTGCATTACAAACTTTGTCAATAAAGAAAAGTTCAATACAAAGACACAAATCATAATCTGTGCACTGTTGCTTGTACCAGGCAGTAAAGAAGACCATGACTCTGTGTGCCACAAGTGGCTAAACTTAAGAAATAATGTAGAAAATCTGAAAGGAGTTCAATGTGTCTGATTATAGGGACTCCAAGTGTCAAGTTACTTTACTTATTACAAAATAATAAATTCACAACAATTAACAAACTTCTCCTATTCTGTGGCCCATAATAATATTATTTAAAATGCGCATATTATCTCTACTTCCAACTAAAACAACTCAGCCAGTAACCACCAACATGAATATTGTGCATGAAATGAAAGCCCAAAATTGTTACCACCATGGATCTGCATAGCAGTTTTATTTTATAGCCTGAGTGCTCATTATTAAGCACAACAGCATACTGCAATTGACTCATGTGGGGCATTTAATAAAATGAACTGTAATACCGCATATCAAGTTTCAATAATACTACGTGTTACTACAATTTATATGCAAAAAAAGAGTGCCAGTTTGGTTCCAACATTCCAAATACACCAGGCACCACTGCCATCAACCGAGTTATGACTTTGCATGACACAATCCAACCTCTCAACCGGGACCTGATCACAGGTTTGTCGCAGTCACAAAAATATAAGTTATGTCTGCGGGATAACACAATTATTTTTAATTTTCTTAATTTTTTATTAATATTCTGACTTAGTAAGGTATTTAGTTTCATTGCATACACTGTCCTCTGTTCTTTTTGTTCTTTTATTTATCTCTTACAAGAATTCCAATCTATAACTGCATCAAACTGCTACATTTTATTTCGCTATTATTACACTACATTACTTGCATCGTAAAATATCTTTGCAGTGAGCATGATGGATGTAATATTACATAATTGTATTTTGTCTTCATTAATCCAACACTTAATGCAGATAAAATAAAATTATGAACATAATTTACAGTACGTACATTACAGTAATGCTTCAAGTTATCACCAGGTGGTATTATCTCGGACACCATCTACCCTCTGGCGCAACGTTACCATAGATGTTGATGCTGTCAAGTTCTGTATTTGAAGGTTGTTATCATGGCTGACATATCTCAAGTAGTCATGTATGAGTATTTGAGAATGTGATGGGAATACTGACACTGTGGAAGGTTGTATACAAAGGATATTATTTATAAATGAATTGTGAAGATGCACATGCCTGTGCAAGTATATTACAATCAGCTCATATGACGATGTCAGTGACATGAATGAAGCAGTTGTTTGTTGGCTTCTCCAAATGTAGCAAGTCTTTTAGATTAGAATATCAGAGACGAACATTAACACAATCGTAAATCGCTCATGTAAATGGTTACGCAAAATAACTGTTGATATAAAGCTGAACTTTCTTCTAGTCCTTTTTTTTTGCGTTGGATATGGCTATGTGAGAAGCAAATTATCAACTAACACTGATGCCATACATTATAAAGTACCGAGAAGGACTACTGGAGCATATCTAGCTGAAAATAAGCACAGTAAATCCAAACTGGGGAGGAACACTGTTTTTTCACCACAGTAGGAGAAACAGTTATCCAAGAGAACTATTAGGCTAGCTCAAACTGGGTACCTCATAACTTTAACGATACTGAGAATGTGTGTGTGTTCACATACTGTGAGAAAAGTATTATTCCAAATCCATTTGTGAAGGAAGAATGAATGGCTGGTCATGCTTGGGTAGAGGGTTTTTTGCGATGTAATCCCATGATTACATCCCCCAAAGTGCAAAATCTCAATCCTGGAAGAGCCCAGAAATTGAAATGCTTCATTGTTAATGACTACTTCGCAAAACATAAGATAACAATTGAAAAACTAGGAGTAATGAACTAACTACAGTGCATATATATTGTTGATGAACAACAATGTAGAATGTACCTTCACAAACAGCCCCTTGTACTGACACAAAAAGGCAGAGAACATGTTAATCTGGTCACTGCTGAACATGGAGAAAATGTCACCATTGTGTTCTGTGGAAATGCTGTTGGATCAGCCATACCGCCAATGATACTTGTTACTGGAATTTCAGGTTCAAGTCCTGAAATGGACTGGCAATTCAGGTTAAAACCCTGAATGGGCTCATGGAGATAAATTCCTTTGGTTGTAAATGACCTAACTAGGGAACACAGCAGGAGGTGTGAGTGCCATTAAGGCATTTAAAAGCTTGAGCCTGACAGAACATCCATCAACTGTCAAGATGGTAGGAGTTCTACAGCTTGTTTTCCTGAGTGAAACCTGAGACTTTGTCACTCTCAAGGACATAATTCATTCAGTAGGAGTGCCAGTGGGCAACATCCCAAAATGTTCGTTTAACGTAAGTTTGGGGTCTACTGACTTGAATTAGTGCAGTCAATAAAATTTGACTTTCCAGAAAGTTAAATTTGGCCTATGGGGTTTCCTTATTTGAATTTCGACCAACAAAATCATTTCAGTACATACAGGGGTATTTGATTTGGACAATGCAAGAGAAGCAAGTGAGTGACACTGTTTTGGACTGTTGGAGTCACACGCAGGCAAATTTGGGTGTTCCATTCAAACTTACAAAGTGCCATGGTCACTCATATCAACCTTTATATTGTCCATTTGTTTATTAGAATACGTTAAATGAAAATTATACTTCAATTTTGTAAATGACAGTGCAATTTAGCAAATAAATTTAAAGAAAGAACCCTGAATTGCATATTACTGAGTTACCAAACCGCCTGCACACACACACACACACACACACACACACACACAC
>Ga0209755_10007200_pt1 | contig 12102 bp, 13 predicted proteins | sample TergutCo191P1_FD_187301 | JGI IMG/M metagenome (GOLD analysis project Ga0209755, IMG submission 187301) | Cornitermes sp. P1 segment gut microbial communities from Petit-Saut dam, French Guiana - Co191P1 (SPAdes) (version 2) | ecosystem: Host-associated > Arthropoda: Insects > Digestive system...
CGTTTTGGTTTCCATGAGTTCAGCATTTTCTGGCCGCCTGAAGTTTTCGTCAAAGTATTGATGAAGTCATCAATAATGCAATACAATGTGATCAATGTTGTTTCGGTCATAGCGCTTGTCCTCTCAATTGGTTTTAAGTGGTTTTATAAACTATATTGGAGGATGAGCGTTTTAGCTACGGCTCCTTGTTAAAACTCGAAATTCGACCTTGTATAAGTTTACTGTTGCTTACAAGTCAGATATGGGCAAATGATAGGCACACTTATAGAATTGAAGATATTGGCACCAGGCAGGGTGTCAACTTTACAGGCAGGTCAGTGTATTTCCTTGAAGGTTTCAGCTTTGGTGATTACCGTAGGGGAGATCCCAACCTTACGAACGTTGTCAGGGCAGAATATGGTGCCATACGGCAGGGTATTCCTAATCGTGTAACCCCGGTGAGAGGGGGATCGTATTCCCTTGTCGGTCACAGCCAGGGTGGATTGCGCGCGCTTGCCCATATCTCTGAAGTGCAAAGGCAAAATCACGCACGTCTACAGGATATTGATGCAATAATTACTGTTGCATCAATCAATCAGGGGCTACCGGCGCTTGAGGGTGGACTGCCTGGTTTCAGGAGCAGGTCTGCTAGAAAAATAAACATTGTAGGGAATGGATTACGTTCCGCTATAGGTCTTCTTACCCCTTTAGCGGCACTGCTGCCGAGAAACGAACTTGCCAGTCATACCCATGGCGCTGCTTTTCTCCTGAGTGTTGTCCCATGGAACCAGCGCCCCTTTTGGATAGAGGCGTGGGGAAATCCCAGACAGGGAATTTTCCACCAAATTGACGACATGGCTCCCAGAAGTGACTTTATCCAGCAAAATGTTGTCCAAACTGTGGATCACCACTATCGGGCAAGAACCGGGCAGAGGCTGACTACTGAATGGCGCCAAAGAAGGGTATGGCCGGGGATACGGGTCTGGTATCTCTGGGTAGGTAACGTTAATGTCTACAGTATTCTTACTGCGTCCGAAGTCAGACCGGCATTTGACCCTAACGTGCCTATAGGCTTTATTGCTGGCACTAACAACAGTATTTTCGGTATGGCGGATAATGAGCAAACCATACGCAATGTAGTCAGGGGGGCGGAAATTTTCTTTTGTACCGTGTACGGGATTCACATAGCCAAGAATATTCTTAACCCTATATCTTTACTGCAGGGTGGGGTTGGCTTTGCCAGAGACGCGAATGAGGCAAGGCGACTAATGGCAAATCTTGAGGGGAGACTGCAAACAGGGGTACTAAGGGCACCGCAGGGCGACGGTCTTGTGGCACTATCCAGCCAGCACATACCCAGAACTTTTAGGGATCCGAACACCCACGTAACACGGACAAACCTTAGAAATCCGATTTTAGGGATGCATGAGGCTCTTCCGGGGGAAAATTTTGTAAGGATCCACGAAAACCACCAAAGCATATTGCGGAATCGGAGAACATTTGGTACCGCGCTAGATATGATTGACGAGGGAAAGGAGATAAGGGGTAGATAAAAGCTATCCTTGAGACCTATGCGGTATGGTTTGGGTGTTCCATGCCATACCGCAACAAGAGGAGTTAGTAGGATGAAATTAAACATTTTAATTGCGGCAGTCTGTCTTGTTCTTGCAGGCTGCGACTTTTTTTTTACGGATGACGGTAACCAAGCAGAACAGCGTTACAACGCCAGAATCGCCTGGGACTCTGGCTTATACAGTAACTCTTTTCGATCCCATACTGTTCATGATGGCTATGTTTTTTTCTATGAACTTCCTCCCGGGGAGGAATATGTCAACATTTATACGCTTACAAAATTAAATGCACAGACAGGTGAGTTTATTTGGCGCAGCCCTATTACTTTCCAGTGGATTGTACGTACCCAGCCTGTAATAATTGGTAATCATGTTTATGTGTTTTTGTTGCCGGATGTGATCCTGGGTTTTGATAGGGAAACCGGGGAGCACACTGCAACCGTGCGGTTAGACATAGATGGCAGAAATTGGGAAATGAACATGAATGTTGTTGGTCACGGGGAGCATCTGTACATGGGTCTTTTCATAGTGAGAGCACGCAACCACAAGTTTGCCCGCCTAGATGTTAATTTGATAAATCATGGCGGCGACCCGGAAGAACTACAAACAATAAAGCCGGAAATACTATGGGAACCTGAAACCAGAAACCCGGTAACCGCAATGCCCGTTTTATATGACGGTGTTGTATTTACAAGCACTTTTACCGTACTTGGGCAGGAGCCAGTTGAAATTGCCGGGTTTTGCGTAAATACCGGAGGCAAGGTATTCCATATAACTTTTGCAGGTCCTGACGAGGACTATGACGACAACATTAGGTGGCCACGCGAGAGTGGCGCGGGAATGAGAGGAAACCCCATATTAATTCATGACGGGATATTATATTTTTTAAGCACCTCAATATCTGCCTGGAATATCAGTACCGGAGAGAGACTTTACCGCCATGTTTTCACCAACGATATGCCGAATAACGAAGTATTTAGTGGAAACGGTTCGGTGCAGGCGATATTTTACCGCGGAAGAATTTTTTATACTGCGGGGGCTTCCCATAACCCTCCCAATACTTTTCATAACATTTTCAGCATTGATGCGGCAACTGGTAAACCTGTGTGGAGCACAATTGCCAGGAATTCAGAAACACTTGGGACCAACCCCATTATTGCCAATGGACGGTTATATGTACCGCAGCATTTTGGTTTGTATGTGTACGATGCCATGACCGGCAGGCTCATTGGTGTGGATAGGTCATTTGGCGGAGAAGGTACAGTAGGGCGCAATATCTTGTACGGGGATCTTATGATAACTTTAAGGCAAGGTCGAATAAGCTCAAGATTGGTAGCCGTGAACGTGGGGCGGTAGGGAAAGGGAAAAATATGCGAACAAGTATTTTAATTGTGGCAGTCTGCCTTGCTCTTGCAGGCTGCGATTTATTGTTTACGGATGACGGTAACCAAACAGAACAGCGTTATAACGCCAGAATCGCCTGGGATTCAGGTCTGTACAGTAACTCTTTTCGGTCTCATACTGTTCATGAAGGCTCTGTTTTTTTCTACGAACGTCCTCCCGGGGAGGAATATGTCAACATTTATACGCTTACAAAAATAAATGCACAGACAGGTGAGCTTATTTGGCGTAGCTTTACCTTCAGCGAGATTGTAAGAACTCAACCTGTAATAATTGGCAATCATGTCTATGTTTTTTTGTTGCCAAATGTGATACTGGGTTTTGACAGGGAAACCGGGGAGCACACGGCAACCGTGCGGTTAGACATAGATGGCAGGAATTGGGAAATGAACATGAATGTTGTTAGTCACGGGGAGCATCTGTACATGGGTCTTTTCATAGTGAGAGCCCGCAACCATAAGTTTGCCAGCCTAGATGCCAATTTGATAAACCATGGCGGCGATCCGGAAGATATTCAGACAGTAAGGCCGGAAATACTATGGGAACCTGAAACCAGAAACCCGGTAACTGCAATGCCTGTTTTATATAACGACGTTGTATTTACAAGCACTTTTGCCCCAGGAGGGCTCGATCCTGTAGAAATTGCCGGGTTTTGCGTAAATACCGGAGGCAAGAAGTTTCACATAACTTTTGCAGGTCCTGACGAGGATTATGACGATAACATCATGTGGCCAACAGAGAGGGGTACGGGAATAAGAGGAAACCCCATATTAATTCATGATGGGATATTATATTTTATAAGCACCTCAATATCTGCCTGGAATGTTAGTACCGGAGAAAGACTTTACCGCCATGTTTTCACCAATGATATGCCGAATAACGAAGTGTTCGGTGCAGGCAGTGTAATGCAGGCAGTATTTTACAGGGGGAGAATATTTTATAACTCCGGGCACTCCCATAACCCTCCAAATAGTTTTCATAACATTCACAGCATAGATGCGGCAACAGGTAAACTTGTGTGGAATACTGTTGCCATGAATTCAGAATCGCTCAACACTAACCCCATCATTGCCAACGGACGGTTATATGTAACCCAACATTTTGGTTTGTATGTGTACGATGCCATGACCGGCAGGCTCATTGGTGTGGACAGGTCATTTGGCGGAGAAGGTACAGTAGGGCGCAATATCTTGTACGGGGATCTTATGATAACTTTAAAACGAGTTCCAACAGGCGTAAGATTGGTAGCCGTGAACGTGGGGCGGTAGGGAAAGGGAAAAATATGCGAACAAGTATTTTAATTGCGGCAGTCTGTCTTGCTCTTGCAGGCTGCGACAATCCAGTTCAGGACACACCTGTCGGTCAGCCCCGTGTTCGGGCATCGTTCAGATCAAGCGGCACGGAAACAATACAGGCAAGAGTGTTTATAGAAGGTCCCAATGGGAACGCTGTCTCCGGGGCGGTGGTTACTGTCAGGGATAACCGCAACGTATTAACACAGCTTGATTTTAATACAGCAACACAATCGTACCATGGCGATCTTGAAGAACCAATAGATAATTCTACCTTTGTGGCGGAAGTTTTTTCCATTCTTTCCGGGGATATTATCACTCTGACTGTACCGTATTCAAGGGTATCTGGCACCCCCAATATCACGGTATTTCAGGACTCGTCAGGGAACTCGGTTTTGAACGGACAATCGTTGGCATCAGCCCATCCCATACAAATAGGTTGGGCTGACGGCGGTGACGGTGTGGTGTACCAAGTAACAATAAGAACTGCGTTGAGAATAGTGTATGCTGTTTCAACGGAAGCGCGTACCGTTACAATTCCAGCGCATGTCATTCCACCAGGATCGTACCTTATACAAATTTCAGCCCAGAGAATACACGGGGATATACATTTCCGATCCGCACCGTACTATTCTGTCTCATTTATGACAGCACCGACAGTAACATTCAATGTCAACTAAACGGCTTTTGGTGGCGCTTTCATGTTTTCTGATGCTCTCTTGCGGAAAGATTATTATGGAGTACGTGGAAATCATTGATTTTACAATAACAAGTCCAAGAGTTGGCTGGGTGTATTATACCGACACAAGGGTCATGCTTGCGGTCAATGTCAACACCAATGACATACTGTGGGAATCGGACATATCCGGATATTTGGGAGAAGGCAATCACCTGACCCTGTTTCTTCCTGAGGGATTACATCGCATAAGCGCTACCATCAGAGGAGAGAGGAGGAATTTGAATGTGTTTGTTGCCCCCCAGACGGGTAATTTTCGCTCAACCCCCGTACATTATTCGCCGCTGGAAATAAAGGCACAGCAGGGGATGATTTACTCATATTCTCATACTCATAACGGCACTGTTGGCAGTTTTGCTTTATCTCCCATCCAGACAGCAACAGCCCGTGGCGATTTGTTTGCTTTTGGAGCGCAATCTCCAGATTTGCCGCACATGGATATTCGTCTCCCTATGCCATTGTCTGGCGCACCTGTCGAAAACAGCAAAGCAAAACGGCGTTCTATTGGGGGCGGTTATGACATAGGAGAAAGGCGCGAGTTTTTCGTTGTCAACACCAGAAACCAACTTGGACCACCTCATAATTTGGAAGCGGTATTAATACACCAATCCGATGTGCTATCTGTGTGGGTTCCAGTTTCACACTTGACATCTGATAGTTTGCTGCAGCAATGTATATTCACAGTTGAAACGCTTATTATCCCACGAGTTCATGCAATATGGGGCAGGGCTGCCGATATAAACGGTGACGGACGCCTTGCCATTTTATTTTCACATACGCTTAATGAGGAACAGGTAGCTACCGGATTTTTTAACCCAGCCGATTTTTTTATGCGGAACGATAATATCCAATCTAATGCGTATAATCCATCAAGCAACGAAATGGATATAATATATGTCGCAATACCCAATCCAGATCCACGCTCTTCATTTTCTCTTGAAAATATTGTTTCAACAATTGCGCATGAAATTGCCCATGCATCAACATTCACCACAAAAACATGGAACAGGATACAAAACGGAGATACATCTGCGGCAAGGGAGGAGCTTTTTCTTGACGAAGGGTGGAGCCATCTTACGGAAAACCTTGTCGGATTGGGCATTAGTGGGGGAAATATTAGATTTTTGAGGCGTTTTTTGGACAATACATCCATGTATTCCTTTGCCGGGACTAACCGTGCTGGGCAGCATGACAGTGTTGGTATGAGGGGAGCAATTACACTTTTTCTTTCATGGTTGTTTTGGGAAGCAGGTGGTATGACATGGGACAGCAATAATCCGGTTGAACTGATTGATCGTGGCGGGATTGCTTTTCTACAGCGAATGGTGGGACTGAGGGAAACAGGATGGAACAGCATAGGGCAGGCTTTTGGGCGACCGACAAATATACTGTTTAATGAAATGCTTACAGAGATAAACAGATACAGAATAACTGGTAACAGTTTTTCGTATAAAACAGACCCGAAAACCAATGAGGTGGTGAATTTTTTTGTGAACATGGGAATTTTCTATTATGCTGCTGGAACAGCTTCGATACACATAGGATTTCCTGTGGCATCATCGGTTTTTGAACAAAGTACGCTGTTGCCATGGTCGGTTGCTTTTTATGACGCATTTTATCTCCCTGATACCTCGCTGCTTACACTAAACAGCGCAAGAAAAAGCAATGATGTGTTTTTTTCCTATTCGGTAAGGCGATGAGTACAGACCGTGATAAAGTTCTTGACAATATACTATACGCCAGCATAGTGTATACACATGGAAGTAAAAACCACAGGCCTTGCCAGCCCTGCACAGGGCTATGAGGAACAGGGCATAGATCTGAACCGTTTGCTGGTGCGAAACCCTGCGGCAACTTATTTTATGCGGCTGGATACTGGCGATACGGCGGAGTAAGACATAAAGCCTAGCTTACATAGCCTTTTTCTGCTTTTCAACATACCCGCTTTGAGAGGTTGAAAGGTTGGCATGGCGTTGTTTCAGCAGGGCTTTTTCTATCTGGTCTATGCCGGGTGCCCGGACTATGTTTTGTATTCTTGTTTTGTGGGAAATACAGGCAATGTGAAAAGCATCTTTAGGAAAGCCACTTACACGGTACTTATGGTTCTGGGGGTAGGATTTTTCTGCGCCTTGATAAAGGAGTTTATCTTCTACAATTTCAAGTACACGGAATGCATCATCAAAACTTTGGATGGCTTGGGTGAGGCTGCTGTGGCTGTCTGTATCGGCTTCATCGCAAAATTGCAGTTCTTGAACAAGAAAGGTATATTCAACAAGTATTATAGTGTAAGGGTCAATTGTCGATTGAGCATCTTTGAAAGCGGATAATGCTTCTGCGATACCCCACTCGTAAGCGATACGTCCTTCTTCAGCTTTTCCTCTGGTGGCAAATCCTTTTCTGCCAAAGTAAATCGATGCTACCGCATCGGATATTCTATTTACTAAGCCAATCACTGCCAAATTCTGCCTCTGCTTCCGACAGGTTCCAACCGCTTTGTATAAGCTCTTTTACGCCTACTTTCTCTTTGTAAATTTTTGCCAAGAAAGGGGGCATTGGGGCTGTCCGTAAAAGGCGGCGACCTTCTTCTTCCTTCCCTGCTTGTATTAAAGATATTGCCCTATTTGAAATGGCAAGTTTTTCATCTAAAGTCATTGTTTGCGGCATACATTTCTCCCGATATGATTATCGCAATTCTATATACCCCCGTCAAGAGTTAGACTATGTGTTTTATCTGGGCTAACCGCTAAATTGTGCAAATGTCCCATTTAATGCTGATGGCGGCAAGCGTATTTTATATACATGACGATGCAAGATAAACAGCTATACAGCCTAATCCCTTTTGAGGAATTTAAGGCTCTTTTGGGGCTTGATGACAGGGACGATAAACTTAGCCGATTTTGCCTTACTGCCGCTACATATTCAATTGAGGAATTTTGCCATAGGCGGCTTAGGGAGAAAAAATATTTTGAGGACTTGGCTTTTTATGGAGACAGGGCTATTCCGCTTATGCATTATCCGGTGCGGAAAATGCTTGCGGTGTATGCAATGAACCTAAACCAATTTTCCAGCGAACAAAAAACGAAGAACAGGATAGCTCCACAATTATACCGTATCGTGCCTGAATGTTGGGAAGGGATTGATACCCCTGCTTGCCTTGTGCTGTCAGGTGCGGTGCGTCCTTTAAGGGGAGAGTTTAGTTTGCGTGTTGTTTACATGGCAGGGTATGCGGCGGGGGAAGTTCCTGCGGATTTGGCTAGCGCCTGTCTGGAATTAGCGGCGTGGAATTTTAACCGATACCGGGGGCGGCGTATCGGCATGAGCGGAAATGTGCGGGGGAACGGAGAGCGGTTTGAATTGTCTATGCCTGAAAATGTGCGGGCGTTGCTTGAGCCTTACAGAAGGCGGGTTATATGACAATGAGCAATGATTTTAGCAATGGTTTTATTGAACAGCGGATTATTGATGCGGTTAGGCGGCTTCTTGTCAGGCAGGTTAATGAAAATCTTAAACAGATTGAATTTGCATTACCGCTTATTGAATTGGGAAATTATGAAGGGGCGGATGTTGTCTGCCCTGTGGTTACGTTGGCATCTAACGAGCGGACAGAAAAGGAGCGGATTATACGTCTGGATGTTTATTCTTTGACAATTGCTTTTTCTTTGCCGCCAACACCGGAAAGCGAATTGTATTGTTACATTTATTCGGGGGCTGTAAGCAGGGCGTTTTATGAAAACCCTACTTTGGGCGGCGTTGCGGACAGGGCGGTAATAACCGGAAAAAAGTATGTGCCGCCAAAAAGATTACATAACGGCGAGGGGTGGAAAATTGAATTTGCGCTACGGGTAACTGTTGAGGAAATGATATGAATGTGCAAGGGCGTGATTGTTCGGTTGTGGTTAAAACCAAGTATAGGGAAATTGATGTGCCATACAGTGAGGAAACTTTGCGGGAGGCGGTTTCTTTGCTGGTGGAGGAGGCGGCGATTGAAGGGGACGGCATATGTAAGGCGCTGCGGAAAGTGAGGGGCGTTACCGGATGTGTTGTAACGCCTTTGACTATTAAAACGGCTCCGCTTTTTCTTTATCTGGTTTTTGGGGCTACAGGATTTCCGTTGCGTATAAGTGAAACAAGAAACCTGCATAGTAGCGTTCTTACCCTTTTGCCGCTTGAAGATTCAGAACTTTTTGACTTGGTGCAAAACAGGGGGAATGAGCGGCGGCTGTTTGAGGCTTGCCGTATTAAAGGATTTGAACTGCGTATTAAACGGGGTGAAGTTATAAAGCTGAAACTTGATGTTTACGGTGAAAGAGCACATGTTGTGTGCCCTTACAATGATGTTGTAAAACGGGAAAGAGGGGAACGGTTTAACGGGGATTGTGTAACGTACAAGATAAACGGGAAAGAGAACAGCGCTATTTATGGTGTTACGCTTGTTTCGAGGAAGGAGGGCGGGACAAGAACAGAACTGTGGATACGGCGGGTTTTGGAAAGTGGTGAAAACTTAAGTGATGTTATTGAAGACTTTAGTTTTACAGCTCAGCTTTTGCGGGACAGTTACGAAAGCAGGCATTTTGGGACATTCACAATAACGCTTAAACAGCTTGTTTTGACAACGGACGAAACAAATGTTAATAGCGCTGATGCGGTTTTGGGGTCTGTGAGGTATTACGTTGCAGGAAGTGTAACGGCAGAAGTATACGCAACGGGGGAGGACGCAATCGCATGAAGTTTTATGAGCTTGATGATGATTTGAAAAATTCTGTTTCCTCCGGTGACGCTCCTGTGCGGGTGAAAGTGGAAATTGATTACGGCGGACATTTTGAAAGTGTTTTTGAAGACGATATTGTGGAGGCTGATTTTTACGGAATAAAAGAAGCAGCAGGCGGAATTTCTGCGCGGGGTGAATTACTGCTTGAAAATGCTCACGGGGCATATTCGATTGATAATGCTGTGGGGCGTGAAGTGCGGGTTTATTTTTCTGTCGGGGAGGGCTTGCCGTTTTATAAACGATTTACTTTTTTTATTGATGGAAAAGGAATACAGGATATTCGGGGTGCGGGGCGCAGACGGATTGCGAAAATAACTTTGCAAGATTATTCATATAACTTGCGGAAGGTAAACGGGGTTAGGGACTGGACTGCTCCTGTGGTGTTTACGTATTCGGTTGTTTGTGACGGGCAACAGCATGAAAAATCATTGCTTCACAGGATTGCGGTGAGGGCAGGTATTTCCGGTGATGAAATAAAATGCGGCACAATTAAAGCAACACTTCCTTTTGTGCGGCTTAGACACAATGTATGGGCGGAGCTTTCAAGTCTTGCTGCAGCTTACCGCTGTCATTTGGAATGTACACCTGATAAAAAGATTTTGTTCGCCCATTCCCCGTATCAAGAGGAACCATTACTTGATGATGAATATTCTCATGTCTTTAAAGGTGAAGATATTTTTTATTTGAGAAAAACGGAACGTGAAGACCTGTACCGGAATACTGTGCGGCTTAAAGTGAATATGCCAGTTGGTATGGAGAAACAGGAAATTTGGCGATATGAACAGCCGCCTGTTTTTTATGATGAGGCAATGAGGGCTTATTATCCGTTCCGGTCAGGACTTGTGCGGGAAATTGAAGCGGGGCGATATGAGGCAGCTTATCGTATAACGGGCGAAGGCGGCAAAGTACGTGATGTGATTTTTGCCGATGAAATTGACACACAGGCGGAAGCGGAAAAGAGGCTTGAGTATGAAGGCGGGGGATTTGCTTATACGCATTATGATACTGTAAGTAATTTTAACAAGGCTTATGTGAGACTGCAAAAAGAAGCGGATGGCGATTTATACAGGGCGGCTATTTACGGGCGACCTATAGTGCTTGACTTAAACCGTTCTTCTTTTATGCGGGACAGTGAGGCTGTGAGGCGTTACGGGACTGTAGCTCTTAATGTTACAGGGGCTTATTTTTCTGATTATTATGTTGGCGGTAGACCGCACTATGAAGATTGGGTAAAACGCGAACTTGCCGAACGTGTGAAGAACAGGCGGGAGCTTACGGTAAAAACCCATCGCGGATTATTCCATGTTAGGGTCGGGGCTAAGGTTCAGGTAAAAATTAATAGAGAACAGGTAACAGGTGTGATCAATGCTTTTTCACTGCGGTACAGGCGGGAATCTGCTTTTACTGTGACATTCAGGATCATTGAGCAATGAATGCAGATAACAGAGAACAGGTAATAGTTAACATAATTATATGTTACCTGCACCAGGGGGGACTATGACGGCAGAGGACAGGCGGCTCATTGTTGACGCGCTGGCAGAAATGCGGGAACTGAAAGGGGAAATGAGGGAGTTCAAGGAACACGTTATAGGGCGGGTTGAACGGCTGGAAGTTAAGGAAGTGGAACGGAGTAAAGACAGGATTTCATTAACGAGTATTTTAATTTCTGCGGCGGCGCTGACCGTTGCGATTATTACGAACTTTTTTAAGTATTGGAGCAGGTAATGGGTATCAGGTGGAACAATTTGATGGAAAACGAACGGCGGCAGTTTGAGGGAATGAGTGAGGCGGACAAATTTGTGTATTTTCTGTTATTGCAGTTTGGCAGTCCTTACGGCTGGGGAGAGGAAAATCCTGAAAGGTCTGACTGTTCTGGGGCTGTGTGCATGGCTTTGTTTGCGGCGACAGGGCTTTTGATACGGACAACAGCAGATGATTTATTCAAGCGGGTTTTTACGCAGACAAATCCGAGACAAGGGGATATTCGGGCAGTGTTTTATGTAACGAGGAAAGACAGGCGGCATGGGGACAGAACAGTAACGGCGGGGACGGCTACGCATATTGCGGGGTTTGTTGATGACAGCGTTATTTTGAATTCGCAACAGCCAAAAGCGAGGGTGCGGCGTGTTTCTGATGTTTCTGACTGGTATTCACGTAACGGGTTTGACGTGTATGTGCGGGGCTTAAACCGCAATGCACTTGAAAGGCTGGCGGGGGAAGGAAGAACACGGCACGGCATTGACAGTGAATTTTCCAAGTATTTCACAATAGACAGGTAACAATGGAAAGAAAAAGCAATGATTCGACACAGGGGTCAAAGAATAATAGCGATGGTATTCAGATTTCGGACAAGCC
>Ga0209755_10007201_pt1 | contig 12102 bp, 10 predicted proteins | sample TergutCo191P1_FD_187301 | JGI IMG/M metagenome (GOLD analysis project Ga0209755, IMG submission 187301) | Cornitermes sp. P1 segment gut microbial communities from Petit-Saut dam, French Guiana - Co191P1 (SPAdes) (version 2) | ecosystem: Host-associated > Arthropoda: Insects > Digestive system...
GTGCTGTTAAATTTATCTGCTTATTATGAGGTATTGGAGATATGAAGAAAAAAGACGATAAAATCGTTCTGTTTAAAACGGATGATGGGAAAATATCTGTTGATGTGCGGTTTGATGATGAAACTGTTTGGCTGTCGCTTGACCAAATTGCAGCATTGTTTGAAAGGGATAAATCAACGATATCACGTCATATAAAAGGCGTTTATGATGAAGGTGAATTAGAGATAGAGGCAACTGTTGCAAAATTTGCAACAGTTCAAACCGAGGGAGCACGACAAGTTGAACGGCAAATTGAATTTTACAACCTCGATGTGATTATATCCGTAGGTTATCGTGTTAAATCGTTGCGTGGCACTCAGTTTCGCCAATGGGCGACAAAGAGGCTTAACGAGTATATTCGCAAAGGTTTTACAATGGATGACGAGCGGCTTAAAAACGGTGGAGGGCGTTATTTTCGAGAGCTATTGCAACGTATTCGTGATATTCGCTCATCCGAGCGAAATTTGTGGCAACAAGTAACGGATATTTACGCTACTGCTATTGATTATGACCACAATTCCGATATGACAAGAGAGTTTTTTGCTACTGTGCAAAATAAAATGCATTATGCGGTTCATAAGCATACTGCGGCTGAGGTAATTTTCAAGCGTGCGGACAACCAAAAACCTATGGTCGGGATGACAAATTTTAAAGGCGATTACATTACAAAAGAAGACGTGCGTGTGGCTAAAAATTATCTTTCCGAGAATGAATTGCAACGCCTTAATCTGTTGACGGAAGGTTTTTTGGGTTATGCCGAATTGCAGGCTCTTGAAGAAAAGCCTATGTCCATGCGAGATTGGAAGAAATTTCTTGATAAGCAACTTTCTGTGCTGAATAAAGATGTTTTGGCTGGCAGCGGTAAGGTTTCTCATAAACAAGCCGTGGAAAAAGCAGAAAAGGAGTTTGAAATTTATCGGGCTCGTGAAATGAAGCAATTGGAAAGCGATTTTGACCGTGCCGTGAAGAGGCTTGTTGGGGATAAAGCATAGTTTTATTTTGCTATTTCTTCAGACTCGGAATTTTAGTCTCAGAAAATAGCAGAAGAACGAAAAAACGTGACGAATATCACATTATTTTGCATTTTTTACACTTTTTTTGCGAAAAAATCACAACAGCTAGTACTATACAGTTAAAAATAATGTATATTATAGCTATGAGGTTAACATTGCTTAAAGAAATAGCAACAATTCTCTTTGGAATATTAGAAAAATCCAAAGAGGAGCGGTGCGATATTCAATGGGTTACGACATCTAACCTTCATCCTAATAATGTTTTGGCAAAATACGAAAGTAATCTCTCATTTGAACCCACAGAAGCCCTGTCCGTAAAAGACGGTGATATTTTAGTTCGCCGCATTGCCCCAAGCTACGTAAATTACCTTCAGGAAGCCTCACCCTGTGGCTATATAGCAAACAATTTAATCATAATTCGGGCGACGAAACGGGTCGATTCAAAATATTTGGCGTATTATCTTGATAAAAATATAACGAAAATCATCAAAAAAGCCGCAAAAGGTACTACGCTTCCAACGCTAACACGGCAAGATTTGGGAGAGTTTGAAATAATATTGCCTAGCGAGAAAATACAGCATATCGTAGGGAATCTTTGGTTTTTGGAGATTGAAAAAATAAAACTCCAAGAAAAATTAAGAGATTTGGAAAATCAAAAATTGCACTATTTGCTAAATGAATGCATCAAAAAACAGAGGAGCAACAATGACCACTTTTGAAGACATAAAAAAAGCCTTATGGGCAGGTGCCGATACTTTCAGAGATACCATAGATGCGGCGAATTATAAAGACTACGTGCTTTCTATGCTATTTGTAAAATTTCTCTCGGATTCCTATAAGGAAAGCGTTGAGGAATTGGCAAAACTGCATCAGGGCATACGCCTCGAGCGCCAAAAAGATAATTTGCCTTTTCGATTAAAAGAAGAGCATACTTTTGATAGTCTGTTGGCAAATAAAACGGCTGCTAACATAGGTCAAAAAATCAATCACGCATTGACAGAGATTGAGCGTTTAAATCCGATTTTAGACGGAATCTTTCGTGGAATAGATTTTAACAGCCAGGCGGTTTTTGGCAGCAAGGAGCAGAAGAATCCTATGTTGCGCAATTTGCTAGATGATTTTGCAGATTTGGATTTGCGGCCAAAGCATATAGCGACAAATAACGAGCAAATTCCTGCCGATGTTATAGGCGATGCTTATGAGTATATGATTGGTGAGTTTGCAACGATATCCGGCAAGAAGGCGGGAAGCTTTTTTACTCCGCAAGCGGTTTCTGAGATTATGGCGCAGCTTGTGGAGCCAAAACCGAAAGACAGGGTTTATGATCCAACTTGCGGGTCTGGCTCGTTGCTTATTCGCACAGCCAAAAAAGGCGATTTGAAAAAAGTGGCGATTTATGGCCAAGAGGTTAGCAATTCAACTATTTCTCTTGCTCGTATGAATATGTTTCTCCATAACATTACAGACGCTAAAATTCTTCAAGGTGATACTCTTGCACAGCCAAAGCATTTAGATGGCGATGGCAATCTTATGAAATTCGATTGCATAGTTGCCAATATGCCTTTTAGCAAAGATAAATGGGCATCGGGGTTTAATCCTGGTGGCGAGGTAGTTGGCAGGAAGGATTTTGTTATGGAGGCATCGCTCGATCGTTGGCATCGTTTTGATTGGGGCATTCCGCCGGCAAGCAAGGGTGATTGGGCGTTTTTGTTGCATATGATTATGAGCATGAGCCAAAGCGGGCGTGTGGCTGCGGTAGCTCCGCATGGCGTTTTGTTTCGTGGGGCGAGTGAGGGCCGTATTCGTCAGGAAGTAGTAGATAAGAATCTTGTGGATGCGGTTATTGGTTTGCCGGAAAATCTTTTTTACGGAACGAGCATTCCTGCTTGCATTATTGTGTTTAGGAAAGGCAGAACGAATTCTGATATTTTGTTTGTTGATGCTTCTGGCAAAGATAATTATGAGAAAGATAAGGCGAAGAATAAGTTGCGTATTCGGGATATTGATAAGATAGTTAAAGTTTATCGTGCTTATTTAAGTGGCAATAAAAAGCAGGCAAATATTGAGAAGTACAGCCATGTTGCTTCTTCGCAGGAGATTATGGATAATGAGTATAATTTGAATATTCCTCGTTATGTTGATACTTTTGAGGAGGAGGAGCAGATTGATATTTCTGTTGTTAATAGGGAGATTGAGGAGATTAAGGGGAAGATTGTGAAGGTTGAGAGGGAGATGGGGAAGTATTTGAATGAGTTGGGGTTGGCATGAAAAACAGGCGTTCCATTCGTTTAAAGAAGTACGATTATTCACAGGCAGGATTATATTTCGTAACTATTTGCGTCCAAAACATGCGGTGTTTATTTGGAAAAATTATAAACGAAGAATGGCAAAATCTGGCAATAAAATATGGGCACACAAAATCACACGAATACATAATTATGCCCAATCATTTTCACGCCATTATTGAAATCGTACGGATGGGGTCGATAAATGATACAGACAGCGACATAACCACAGGAACAACCGTAATGACCGTAGGGGCGGGGTACGCCCGCCCATTAAATGTGTCCATCCGTCCATTAAATGCGTCACCACACCCATTGACCGCCCCATTCCCATTAAATGTTGCAACAGACAATGCAAACAATTATGCAAATGATTCGGATTTTGTGTGCGCAAATGGCGATGGTTTTGTGGATACAGACGGCGGTAGTTTGGGGTGTGCGGATGGCGGTGGTTTTGTGGATGCAAACGGCGATGGTTTGGGTGGTGTGGGCAATTTGGGTTTGGGCGGTAGGGGGCAGGCAGACCATGCCCCTACCGCCGCATCCGTTGTTAATACGGTGACGGTTGGTAACATTGTTGGATATTTTAAATATCAAACCACCAAAAAAATTGATTTGCCTGTAAAATTGTGGCAACGCAATTATTATGAACATATTATTCGTGATGAACAATCATACGAAAATATATCCAAATACATCGTTAATAATCCGATAAATTGGCAAAAAGATAAATTTTATGGGAATTTTAAACATAGGTAAGGAGGAAAAAATGAAAAATAATGCATTGCCACAAGTACGATTGAGAAATGGATTTTCTGATCGAAATCGCATTAAGGAAGAAAATAAAACAATGCAATATACGGATTTTGACGAAAGAACTCGTATTGCGTTTTGCAATACGTTAGATCGTGCTTATAATGTTGTCATAGAATATATTACAAGAACAAATCCGTATGCTAGAGAGAGTTTTGAGCAAATTATTTGCAAGTGCGTTCTTGAAAGTTTATATGTTGAACAAATTAAAGAAAATTTAAATTACAATATAAACTTGTTATTTGAACATTATTTTTATAGAACAATAAGAGAGGATGTTTATAACGCCGTCTTAGATTTAATAGAATTTCTTGCGTTGATTGATAATTTTATTTCTTCAAATAATGAATATAAAAGATATAAAGATAGATTTAATGGAATATTTGAAATAGAGTTCGTTGGATATAGATTTGTAGAAGGAAAGATAGTTGCCATAACAGATAAAAATGAAATTGAAGCAATAGAAGAAGCTATTGAAAAAAATCCTTATGAAGGATGTAAAAATCATATTTCAAAGGCATTAGATTTATTGGCGGATAGAGAAAATAAAGATTACTCAAATAGCATTAAAGAAAGCATTTCTGCAGTAGAAAGTATATGTCAAATTATTGTAGGTGAACAAACTACACTTGGCAAGGCGTTGAAACAATTGGAAGAAAATGGAATTGTTATTGATAATGCTTTGAAAGCGGCTTTTGATAAAATGTATGGCTATACTTCCAATGCTGGTGGCATCAGACACGCAAATGCGTTTAGTGAGGAAGTTGTAGATTTTGAAGATGCTAAATATATGTTAGTTGCGTGTTCTGCTTTTGTAAATTATTTGATTGTTAAAATTGCTAAAACGAAAGGAAATAACAAGTCTTAAATAAGGAGAGAAAATGGCTACAACAGTTAATTATGCTTTTGAAGAGTTTATGAACGAGAAAGTCAATTTATCGGAAATCGATACAGAGACTGCAAAGATAAGCCGTGAACATTTAATCGAAACTATTCATAGTTTTAGTGGGAGAAATGGTTTCTATAATTTGGCTAACCGGTATGATTCTAACTTTGGTTCTTTTTCTAGAAAAACAAAGATTAGACCTCTAGATGATATAGATATTATTATAGGATTAGCTGGTCGCAACGTATCTTTTGATTGTCACCAATGGAATGATATACGAATGAAAATAAATATAGCAACAGATCCTCTTTACGATTCTACGGATCAAGTTTTTTCTAATGGTTATCTTAATTCTAATATGGTTAAAAATCAATTTAAAAAAATGCTTGGGAATGTTTCGAAATACTACAAAGCAGACATTCATTCACAAGGAGCTGCTGTAACTTTAGAATTGTTATCATATGACTGGGTATTTGATATAGTTCCTGCTTTTTATACAGATAGTTGTAACGGAAAAAATGGTTATTTGATTCCCAATGGTAAGGGGAATTGGAAATTTACAAATCCAGACATAGAACAAGAGCGAATTACACGAGTAAATAAAAAACATAATGGAAATGTTTTAAATACTATCCGTTTAGTAAAGTATTGGAATAAACGTGCTCAAATACCTACAATGTCGTCTTATGTGTTAGAAACTATGATAGTAGATTATTTTGACAAATTATTGGGAAAAATCCCACAATGGATCGAGCAGAGATTCGGTGATGTTTTATGTTTTATCGCCAATAATATTTATCTTCCAATTTTTGATTCGAAAGGTATTGAAGGAAATATAAATACTTTAACTTGGGATGAAATGGTAAAAATTCAAAACAGAGCAAAAAGTGACTGTGAGAAGGCCTATTTTGCTATATACACAGAGACTATGGAAAAAAATCAACAAAAGGCAATTAATATTTGGCGTGGTATCTTTGGAGAGGAGTTTCCTACTTATGGCTAAATTAGGCAAAGAGATTTACACAAGACAAAATGAAGAAGATATGTTAAATCTTCTCAAGGCTCAGCGAGCAGTCTATTCTTCGGCAAAAAAATATGCTATCGCAATATTCTTATGCCTTGCTTTTTCACCGCTTATTATTAATACGATAATTTCATATTCTGTGGAAGCAGTAGAAGATATTGAATTTATGTCAAAAGCCTCTCTTGTTATACTAATTTCATTTGGAGTGGGACAATTTTTTCGTTATAGATTAAAAGAAAGGAAGTTTCTTGCCGCTTGCATTCAACAAAAACGGGATAATTATATTTTTAATACGCCTGATATTTGCAAGGAACATATCAAATTGAATACACATTTAATAGATGATATTAATAATGCTATCAGAAAATATAAAAATAAAAAAATGGTAAAAATAGAATACTGGAATTCAAATTTTTCAAACTTGCCATTTGAACAAGCGATTTTTCGCTGTCAAAAAGAAAGTGTTAAGTGGTCATTAAAACAAGGAAAAAAATATCTTACTGTTTTAATAATTGCTGTAATGCTTATTTTAGCCATTATAGTAGTGAATGTAATTAAAGGTCATGATTCACTAGGGCGTACGCTTTTATTTTTTGCTACACTAATGCCGCTTATTTCCTATTTTTCCGATAGTTGCCAAAAATTAATAAAGGATATATTTCTCTTGACGGAAATTTTTAGAAAAACAGAGCAGATAGAAGTTGACATTAATGATTTTGATGCAGAAAAATTAAAAGAATTCACTAGAAAAAGACAAGAGGAAATATTTTTATACAGACAAAAAGCGTATTTGATACCAGATTGGTTTTATTGGCGCTTAAGAGATTCTTTGCAAAATTCCACTGATGATTCTGCCAAAGAAATAAACTCTCAATATAAATCTAAAAAAAGAAGGGAGAATACATTATGATAAAAATACCAAAAGACTGGGAAAAGAAAACCCTGAATGACCTAGGCAATCTTTCAAAGGGAAGTGGCATATCTGGTAAACAAATGAAAAGTAATGGCATACCTTGTATTGGCTATGGAGACATATATACTAAATATGATATAAAATTTTGCGTATCTCAAAATTTTACCGATGAAAATGCCATTAAAGAAAGTGTTTCCATAAATAAGGGAACTTTGTTGTTTACTGCTACTGGTGAAACAGCCGAAGAAATTGGAAAGTGTGTTTGTTATTATGGGGAAGAGCCTATATATGTAGGGGGCGATATTTTTATTTTGCCAGTAAATGATATTGATCCTTTTTTTGTGGCATATCAACAAAACTTATTCCCATTTATTAAGGAAAAGGCACGTTTAGGTCAAGGACATTCTGTAGTCCATATTCGCTCAGAAGATATAAAAAAACTTTCTGTTGTTTATCCTAAAAATTTATCTGAACAACAAAAAATCGCAAAAATCCTAACAAAATGGGATGATGCAATTGAATTACAAGAAAGGCTTGTTGAAAAACTTGAATTACGGAAAAAAGCTTTAATGCAAAGATTATTAAAACCAAAAAAAGACTGGACTATAATTAAGATTATAGATTTAGGAACAACATTCAATGGATTAAATGGGAAAACGGCAGAAGATTTTGGTTATGGTAAATATTATATTCCTTATATGAATGTTTACACTAATCCTATTATTGATGAAGATTTCTTTGAGCATGTAAAGATAGGAAAAAATGAAAATCAGATAAAAGTTATTTATGGAGATGTTTTATTTACAACATCTTCGGAAACTCCAGAAGAAGTGGGAGTATCATCGGTTTACTTAGGGCACGAAAAAGAATTATACTTGAATAGTTTTTGCTTTGGTTTTCGCATTAACGATTTTAAAAAATTATTGCCTGAATTTTCCGCATATTATTTCAGAAGCAATCAATTTAAAAAAATACTCAAAAAATTAGCACAAGGAGTAACAAGATTTAATTTAGGAAAAGAAAGTTTATTGAAAGAGAGTATAATAATTCCTAAAATTCAAGAACAAACTTCAATTTCAAAAAAAATAATAAATGCGGATAGTGTATTAAAATTACACACCCAAAAGCTAACTCTCCTAAAGCTCCAACGCAAATCGCTAATGCAACACCTCCTAACAGGCAAAACTAGGGTCAAACCATAAAAACGGAGAACAAGATATGCCAAGCCGCCTAGACCACACCATATTCAACGAACGCCCCGAAAGCCAAGAAAAAATAATCCGCCTGCTTGAAAATATGGGCTACGAATACATAAGCCGAAGCGAAGCTGAGAAAAAACGCAAAACGCTTGCGAAAGTCGTCTTTGAAGACGAACTCACAAAATACCTATGCAAACAAACATTCAACTTCAACGGACAAGAATACCCATTCTCCGCCGAATCAATAACAAAAGCCGTAAACACAATAGATGTACCTCTGCTACAAGGACTGATGATGGCAAGCAAAGAAATATATAATATGCTTACCAAAGGCATAAGCTTAGAACAAAACATACCTGTGGATGGCGAAGCTCCTTTCAGGCAATCATTTGACTTAATTTATATAGACTTTGAAAATCCCGAAAACAATATCTGGCAAGTCACAGAAGAATTCAGCGTAGAACGCATCAACGGAGAATACGCCAGACCAGATATCGTTTTAATGGTTAATGGACTGCCTATGGTTGTAATCGAATGCAAAAAATCAAGCGTAGGTGTTATTGAAGGCGTAAAACAACAATACCGAAATATGCAACCAGAATACATACAGCAATTATTCAAATTTACACAAATAGTTATGGCTGCTAATCCAAATAAAGTCTTATACGGCACAGCAGGAACAGAAAAAGAATACTTTGTAGAATGGAAAGAAGAAGATGAAGAAGATGCGGAAAACTTAACTGCGCAAGACAAAACAATTAGTGCTATGCTCAGCAAAAAAAGACTGCTTGATTTAATTAAAAATTTTGTTTTTTACGATGCCAATATAAAAAAGATTTGCCGATACCAACAATATTTTGTCGTCAATAAAACTATTGACCGCATAAACGGTAAAGACGGAGCCGATAACAAAAATGGCGTAATTTGGCACACGCAAGGAAGCGGAAAATCACTCGCTATGGTAATGTTGGTAAAAAAATTGAAAACTCTCAAACAGCTTGAAAATCCACGATTTTTAATAGTAACCGATAGAATAAACCTAGACAAACAAATTAGAGACAATTTTATCCATACCAATATGGACCCAGTTCGGGCAAAGAATGCCAATATGCTGAAATTGTTGTTGGAGGACAAAGGCAAAGGCGTTATAACCACGCTTGTTAATAAATTCGGCGGACTTGCCAAGAGCGGATTTGTATGCAAAGACAGCATAAATTTTTATGTTTTAATTGACGAAGCTCACCGCTCGCAATATAGCTCTATGTATAATTATATGCTGGAAACAATGCCTGCAGCAACATTCCTCGCATTTACAGGAACGCCTTTAATCGCAAAAAAAGATAGAAATACATATAAAAATTTTGGCAAAGCAATACATAATTACACGATGAAACGTGCCCTTGAAGACAAAGTTATAGTTCCGCTCATTTACGAAGGACGAAAAGTAAGTTTAAACGAACCTAAGAAAATGATAGATGACTATTTTGAGAACTTGACAAATGGACTTTTGCCGGAACAGAAAAAAGAATTGAAAGAAAAATTCAGCAGATACAAAAAACTTGCCGAAACAAACAGTCGATTGAGCTTGCTCGCATTTGACATTCACGACCATTTTATAAATTATTGCAAACCGAATGGATTAAAGGCAATGATTGTCTGCTCATCTCGTGCAACAGCGGTAGATATGTATAACATATTGACTTCGGCTTTCAATGATATATGCCCAAGAGTTGTAATAACATTTGACAATAACAAGGAAGGCGATGATGATGATATGAGCGAAGCTGCAATGGCAAAAATAAATGATTATTATAAAAAAGTAATAAATCTTTATTTCGGCACTAATTATGAAAAATATGAAAGTTCTGTTTGCACCAGATTCAAAAATCCAGAGGATGAAATAGATATTTTGATTGTAAAAGATAAATTACTTACTGGCTTTGATGCTCCAATAGCGAGTGTGTTGTATTTAGACAAATCGGTTAAGGAACATTCCCTATTACAGGCGATTGCACGTGTTAATCGTGTATATCCTGGGAAAGATGTAGGATTGATTATTGATTATCACGGGATTTTTTCAAAATTAAATGCAGCAGTGGAAATGTATGACGATGCGGAGTCTGGCTTAAATCAGTTTGACAAAGGTGATTTGGATCAAGCGATTTTTGGACCTATTGATGAAAAAAATAAATTAAAAAGCCTTCACGAAAAATTATTGGAGATTTTTGATGGCTTGCCAAATAAAGATTATAATAACAGCGATGTTTGGCAACTTTATTTGAAAGATGACGAAAAGAGAAAAGATTTTTACAAAGCGTTAAAGGAGTTTGCAATAGCATTAAATCTTGCCTTAACCAATCGGGCTATTTTTGTTGAAGTCGGTTTAAAGCAAATAGAAAAATATCGCAGCGATTATTTATTTTTCAAAAAATTAAAAGATTCAATTATGCAGCGATACAATGAGAATTCTGCTGATTTATCCAAATATGAATATGGCATTAAAAATCTTTTGAATACATTTATAAACAGCGAAGGAGTCAGCGTTATTGTAAAACCAGTTTTAATAGACGATAAGCAGGCTATGGACGAAATGCTTGACGGTATGGGAACAAGCGATGCTAGAGCCGATGCTATAAGAACAAGAGTAGAATCTAAATTGCAACAGGTGCAGTATGATGATCCGCTATTATTTGAAGATTTTTCGGCGAAAATTCGCAAGACGTTAGCAGAATATGAACTGCAACGCAACGGTGATAAATACCTTGCTGATATAAAACGAATTTCAGAAGATTTCAATATTGGTTTATCCAAACACGATTACCCAGCCTGCATTAAAAATGATAGTGACACAAAAGCCTTTTACGGAGTTCTCTATACAAAGTTGAGTAAAATAGCAAAATTAAATGATAAAACTTCAATAGGTGATGTCGCAAAAGCGATAAAACAGGTGATAGAGAATAACACAAAACGAGACTGGAAAAATAATTTAACTGTACACAAGCAAATTCGTGGCGATTTGGACAATCATTTGTTTGACTTGTTTGAAAAAATGGAGCTTGATGTGAACAAAGAAGAAATAGTTGAAGTCATTGATGTGATTATTGATGAGATAATGAGAACTGCAATTGTGAGATTTTAATGAATACTTATACTTTAGATTTAGGAGCTATAAACGGCAAAGTTTGCGTGGCTATACAGCCTAAGAAAATAAAAAATGTGCATTTGAAAGTGTATAGAACATTGAATGTATCTCTGAATTTACCGCATAAAGTGCCAAGCGAATGGATTGTAAATTTTTTGGAAAAGCGAAAATCCTGGATTGACAAGCAAATAACAAAATACAAGGCTGCAAGCGGCTATAATGATTTGCACGACTTGAAAAATGGTTCCTCCACTCAATTTTTAGGCAAAGATATACGCATAATTCAACAAAAATCTAATGATGATAAGCTGGAAATCGTTGCAGAAGAAAAAACGATTATAATTTACTTAAAAGAGGAGAATGATTCCGATAAATTTAACAAAATATTTCAATCATGGTGGCGAAAACAGGCATACAATGTTTTTTCGGAGGAATTAGCTTTTCTTTACAACAAGATTTTCAAGAAGTATTCCATTCCATTCCCTGCATTGCAAATTCGCAAAATGAATACTCTATGGGGAAGCTGCATAAAAAAACGAAATAAAATAGTGTTGAATGAATATTTGCTCAAAGCAGATAAATTGTGCATTCAGTATGTTGTTTTGCATGAATTAACCCATTTGCTATACGATAAGCATAATGCCGACTTTTACAATTTCCTCACAATTCAAATGCCAGACTGGAAACTTAGGAAAAATCGCTTGGATAAAGAGGTTGTTAATGGGTTGTAGGAGTCTCGCTAACCAAAAAATGCAGTGCATTATCGGTTATGTTCAAGCGCCAAGCCT
>Ga0209755_10007202_pt1 | contig 12102 bp, 9 predicted proteins | sample TergutCo191P1_FD_187301 | JGI IMG/M metagenome (GOLD analysis project Ga0209755, IMG submission 187301) | Cornitermes sp. P1 segment gut microbial communities from Petit-Saut dam, French Guiana - Co191P1 (SPAdes) (version 2) | ecosystem: Host-associated > Arthropoda: Insects > Digestive system >...
TCCTATTGTGCTGTTTATTACCGCCATGCAAAAAATCAACCCCTCCCTATACGAGGCGGCCCGTATCGACTCCGCCAGCACCTGGCAGATTTTGTTTAAGATAACCATGCCCCTCATCAAGCAGACAGTGCTGATTTCCACCATTTTCACCATCGCGCAGTTGGGCATGTTTTCCTCCATCAACCCCATTTACGATTTAATCCGCACCAGCATGATGAACACCACCGGGGGCTTGGGCCTTGCCTCCGCCTATTCGCTGATGTTCAGCCTGGTTACGTTATTGTTTATCGGTATCGCCGCGTTGTTTTTGCGGACAAAAAATGACTAGGCCGGAGGTGTAAGATGCCCAGGAAGCTCACCGGGTTTATAACAAAGGGAAGCATCTATTTTTTGTTGATATGCATTGCCTACATTTATATGCTGCCGCTGCTGCGGATGATATCCTCCATGTTCCTCCCTGAGGTGGATATTATCAACCCGGCGGTGGATTGGATTCCCCAAAATCCGTCAACCCTGAACATAAGAACCGCCCTTCATGTCCTGAATGTGCCTGAAACCCTGTTTAACTCCATTTGGTTTTCCGCTATTTTGGCCGGAACCCAGACCTTTGTTTCCGCGCTGACGGGTTATGCCTTTGCCCGGTTCAATTTTCGGTTCAAAAAGGTATTGATTGTGCTGTTGCTGGCTACCTTCATCATCCCCATACCCGTGTTGCTGGCCCCCCGGCTTATGATGTTTATTATGATTAATAACGTGACGGGCATATCCATGATTGGCACCCCCTACCCGCAGATGATTATGGCCTTGTTTGGCCAGGGGGTAAACTCCACGATTTTGATTTTGATTTTTTACAGCTTTTTACGGCTGATTCCCTATTCCCTGGACGAAGCCGCCATGATTGACGGGGCATCGGTTCGCCAGATTTTTTGGCACATTATCCTCAAGATGTCCTTTACCACCATTTTGGTTGTGTTCCTGTTCTCCTTTGTGTGGAACTGGAACGAGTCGTACCAGACCGTTACGCTGTTGCGGGGTGGGGTTGTGCTGTTGCCCCAGCGGCTTGCTATGTTTGAAAGCCTGTTTTATTCCGAGGTGGTGGGTACCGACGCCGCCAGCGCGTTAATCAATGAGGCCTATCGCCTCTCCGCGACCTTTGTGTCCATCGCGCCTTTATTGCTTTTATATGCCTTTGTGCAAAGGCAGTTTATTGCCGGCATCGAAAACACCGGGATTACCGGTGAGTAAGATAAATAAAAAGGAGGATTTTACATGAAAGGAACACAAATCAAAAAAATGCTTTTGGCTGTTGTGATGGCGGGTACCCTTGCTTTCCTGGGCGCCTGCGGCGGAAACAACAACGACGGCGGCACGGTGGCGACGGGTGACGGCGGCACGGCCCCCCCGGCGGCCAACGGCGGCGGTGCCGTAACGGGTAATGGCGGCGGCGGCGTTGCAACCGGCAACGGCGGCGGCGCGGCAGCCAGTATCCACCCCGATTTCGACGACACGATATTCGGCGAGCTGTATATCATGACCTTCCACGACCAGGGTAATCTGGTGCGTAATGCCGGGCACCTGGAAATCGACTACACCGACGCGCCCGGCGGCATTAATTTCCTTTCGATTTATGCCGTGGCCCGGGTTTTCAACGAAATTTTCCCCAACATCACCATCAACATCTACGGCTCTGCCACCGGTGATTTGGACGGCAACCGCGCCAACTTCCGGGCCGAGCACGGCCGCTACCCGGATATCTTTGTATCCAACAACATCACCGCCGACATCCGCCGGGGCATGGTGGCCGACCTGACCCACATGCGCAGCGACCCCCGCTTCCAACGGATTCAACCCGCCATCCTCGACCGTTATACCATCGGCGGGCGACTGTTTGGCTTGCCCTGGGAGTTGATTTTGGGCGGCGTGTATGTGAATTATGAGCTGGCGGATTTACACAACATCAACCCACCCCGCATCGACTGGAACCTGAATGAATTTTCCGGCTTTGTAAACCATACCAACAACCGTAACTTCTGGGGTATGTTCGAGGTCCCCACCGAATTTTTGGATGCGGGGACCCCCGACACGATTTATGCCATCAACAATGCCTTTGCCACGGGCCAGGTGCCCCAGGTTAACCTGGAATCCGAAGCGATTCGTTACATGTTGGGCCAGGTAACCCCCTGGAGCCGCACCGCTTTGCAAAACGCACGCTGGCAAAACCAAGACCCCCCCGGGCTGTGGGATATGCACTGGGGCTGGCGCATCCGTTTTTGGAGCCAAAACCTGTTGCTTACCACCGCAACCAACGACTGGGAGCTTCGGCGGGTAGCCACCTCTGCCGAGGTGGACCAGTTAAAGGCCCTGTCCAACGACTGGGATTATGTCCCCTTCCCCTCCACCCCCTTCATGCCCAACACCATCAACGTACGCAGCACCCCCTGGGTTATCTTCAACTACGCCATGAACGACAACGACCCGGCCTGGTCGGCGGAAGAACAAGCCCTGCTGGATATCGCGTTGAAATTCTACCTGTTCTACGCAATCGACAACCGGGCCTGGGAGGCCCGTTCCCAACAAATGGTATGGTCGGGTACAGCGGTGGACGCACCCGGCGAATACCGGGAAACCTTCGGCACCAGTATGCGCTACAAGCTGCCCTTGGTCACGGGACCGGATTTTGACATCCAAATGGCGACCCTGTACACGACGGATTCCTTCCGCCGTTTGCAAAACGCCGATGATTTCCCGGGCTGGCACATGATGAAGGATATCTTACAAAACGGCACCACCATCAACATCAATTTCCCCATCCAGGTGGAGGAAGGCGGTACCATGGTGGACGCCCTCCACGAGTGGAACCACCGTTTTGACAGGGACTTTATCGGCGCGGCCACCCACGACGCCCACTGGCTGGACACCGTGCTGGCACACCTGCCGGAATGGAACCGCAACGCCAACGAGCGGCTGGCCCGTTTTGACGCTGAAATGCGGGAGGCCCTTTCCCGTTGGTACGGCATCAACTAACGAGATGAAATTTCAAAAGAGAACCATCGACGTGTCCAACCCCGGCGAAGCCTGCGCCTATTTTGACATAGACAACGACGGGGTGATGGACATCGTCTGCGGGGCCGGACTTTACGGTAAAGCATAAGATATGCGACATCACCCACGAGCACGGGTATCTCTGGGATTTTTCCAACTACCCCCTGGACGTGGACCAGGACGGATACCTGGACATCCTCACCGCGTCCTGGTGGGGCGGCGGCTTGTATTGGCGGCGCAACCCGGGCCCGGACAGGGACAAGGGATGGGACACCTTCAAGATATGCGACCTCTCCCCCGTGGAAACCATCCGATGCTACGACATCGACGGCGACGGCCAGGTTGTCTATGGCGGGCTGGGTGCGCATCGACATGGCGCCGCCCCTGGCTACGCAGCTGTCCAGCACCGTAACCATCTACAAGGACAAGGGCTGGGACAGCGTATTCACCACCCCCATGATGCCCAATGTATGCGCCATGCGCAACCAGGCAAAGAATTTTCTCCTGGCCGTAGCCGGAGAACGGCCGGCACCTTGCCTCTCCGATACCGCGGTCAAGGACTTGCGTATCGTGGCTGATTATATCCGGATGACTTAATCGGGCCGCAAATCATTAAACAATCATAACAAAACGCCCTTGCCGCCAGGCATAGGGCGTTTTACTTTGTAATTTTGTTTGATTATTTATTTACATAATGCATAGCCTGGGCATCCCATAATTGATAATAGAGTCCGCTTTTATCTGCCAGCAATACCTCATGGCTACCCTGTTGTACCAGCTGACCATTATCGAAAACGGCAATATCATGACAAAATCGGCATGACGACAGACGATGAGAGATAAACACCGCTGTTTTATTACCAATGGTTTTATCAAAGTTAGTGTATATTTCATATTCGGCGACAGGATCCAATGCAGCGGTTGGCTCATCAAGCACCACAAAAGGCGCGTCTTTATATAAAGCTCGTGCAAGGGCGATTTTTTGTGCCTCGCCACCGGAAATTTGGATACCGTCCTTGTCGAAGCTTCTGTATAAAATCGTATCAAGCCCCTCCGCCATCGTATCTAAACAATCGGAAAAGCCCACAACTTCAAGACAAGCCTTCATACGCGCTTCATCAAATTCTTCTCCCACGGCTACGTTCTCACCCAATTGGAGCGGGAAAAGCATAAAATCTTGAAACACTGTTGAGAATAAGGCCATATATTGTTCATAATCATACTTTTTAATATTAATACCGTCTAGCAAAATTTCGCCTTCTGTCGGGTCATACAAGCGACACAATAATTTAATCATTGTCGTTTTACCGCTTCCATTAGGGCCCACAACGGCTAAACGCTGTTGGGGTTTGAATGTAAGATTCAAATTTTTCAACGCGTATTCCGACGCGGCGGGATAACGGAACGATACATTGCGGAATTCAAACTGATAACCTCGGTCTGATGGCGGAGGTACGGGCGTTACCCCTTTTTCCAAGACATCTGGGCGCGTCATAAAATCACGCATGGGTTTCATGAAGGTACCGTTATTATACAGCTGCCCACAGCCCGTTACTAAAGAGCCAATGGCGGTGGCCACAGCCATCGCTGCACCCACGGTTTGTACTACATCGCCTATTGCAGCACCTCCGTCCAATACATTGTACCCGACAAAAAGATAAAATGCGCCACCAACAACAGACAGCATGGCAAGATTGAACCCTCCAATCCTGCCTTCAAAAAAAGAGAAGGCGAGTGCGGCTTTAAAGGAGTAGCCCTTCCGAAATATATTTTGCAATGATTCTTGTTGGTTATAAATACGGACATCTTTGGCAGCTTGTTCTGGTTGGATATACCCTATGTAATATCCGGCCACCATGTTGTTTTTTGAATTTTCATTATACATATGTTCACGCGCTACTTGTTGCTTGGCCCTAAACCAAATATTTAAAAGCATCCCTATGCCAAAAAAACTGCCTACGATGACCGTTTGCAAGCCCGTAATCCCAACGCTCGTCGATAATTTAGTTAGCAGAATAATAGCAAACACCAACGAAAATAAATGCTCCGCAATCCTGGCAGAAAGGAAAAATATGTTCATAAGCCCCAATCCATTACCCCAGGCCTGATTATCCATCCTGGCGAGGGATTCATTCATCTTACTGTCTTCTGTATGAGTAAAATCCATTTGCATGAAGCGTTCGGCTTGTACCATTTTCATCAAGTGCAGTAGCCTTTCGGCATTAGAAGTAGTTTCGATTTCCCGAGTCAATATCGCTCTTATTACGGATAATATAAATGTAAAACCCACGGTCAGCCCGGCGTAAATTTTAATCATAGACACATCCTGCACACCAACCAACTCATTAAGTATCCTGGCAGAGAAAAACAAAACCAACAACGGTTGGGTAGCTGTTATTAACGCCCTTATTAACATAAACGGGATATAGCTGGGCGTCATTTTATGGATGTGCTTGTATGCATAACCAATCAAGCTAAGTGTTTCATGAAAGGTCAATTTACTATTTTGCGTCTTCATGCCATCGCCCCCTCTGCATTATCATTTTGATAATAACTAGCCTGAACTTCAAACATACGCGCATACGTGCCGCCTAGCGCCATGAGTTCGTCATGGTTTCCCTGTTCCATAATACGATTACCCTCAATAAGAAGAATGCGGTCACAAAAACGTGTGCTGGCCAGCCGATGGGATATATATACCGATGTCTTGCCTTCAGTCAGTTTTGCGTATTGCCGGTATATTTCATTTTCTGCCAGGGGATCCAGCGCGGCTGTGGGTTCATCCAGGATAATAACCGGTGCGTCCTTATACAATGCCCGAGCCATAGCAAGTTTTTGCTTTTCCCCGCCGGATAGCTCGATGGCTTCATGGTTTACAACGCGTACAAGCAAGGTATTTTCTTTGTCCGGCAGGCTTTGGACTTTTGTATTAAATCCCGTTATTTCCAAACAACGCACCAGCTTTTCCCCGTCAGGCTGTATCGTAAACGCGATGTTTTCAGCGATACTGGCCGATGTCAAGTGAATATCTTGAAATGCAACGGAGAATTGTGAATAATAATCATCCCGGTTATATGCATTTATAGGGTTGCCGTTATATAAAACGTCCCCCTTCGTTGGTGTATATAATCCGCACAATAATTTAACCAAGGTCGTTTTACCCGCGCCATTGACCCCTACAATGGCGATACGTTCTCCTGGACGAATCTTTATATTTATATCTTTTAATGCATCGTCTTTCGCTTTGGGATACGTATAGCTAACACCGTTCATTTCAATGGAGGGTGGTAATTCGCTGCCGGTTGGTAAAGGGATACCCTTCCCTGTGTTCATGCGGTCAGGGAAGTTTAGCATAGCAACAATATCATTCATTTCAATATTCGCCTTTGACAAATCGCTTGCTGCGGTAAGTATCCCCGATACCCAACCCGCCAGCGCACCCACCGCGGCAAAGGCAAAAACAAACTCGCCCAACGACAACCGATTATTAAGCACCAAATAAACAAGGAAAACATAAGCGGCACCATCCCGCAACAATATCATCAGTGCGTCGGTAAGGTGGGATTGCATCTGCTTTGTTAAAAGCCTACGTTCCGCCTTGCGGTATTCATTGTATTGCCTCCGATACAACCCGGATAGCCAACCGACCGCACCGTATAACCGTATATCCTTAGCCGCTTCCCGTTTGCGCATTGTATCGCTTAAGACTTGTAATTTTTTTGCATGATTACTTCTGGTGTCACGGGTGGAGGCCATGTATTTCCTAACCCTTGACAGCATCAGCCAGTTGACAGCGGCGGTAATGAGTAGCGCCAACAAAACAAGTGGATGTATGAATACGATAATACTGGCATATAACAAAAAACCAATGCTATTTGAAAATAATTCAACCAATAAGCGTGGGATATTCATCGCCAGGGTTTGGTTGGTGGCCATGGCTTTGAAAGCTTTCGCATCCACTTCCTTATATTTGGGGTCCTCCATCAATTCGTAGTCCACGCTCAGCATTCTCGCAAGGCTTAACCTGACCATACAATTGATTCCGACTGTACTGGCCGCACTATTGGTGATGCTGTCGCTAAATGCTTTTATATAACTAACCGCCATCATGAGTAACGCCAGGCTACCCACAACCAGCACAAATGTTAATGGTTCCACCCGTGCTTCTATTTGTTCAATGACAACCCTCGGCATCAGTATACCAAGATACGGAGCTAAAACCCTCATGACCACCGCCAGACCGCACACAAGCAATATAACCTTTCGTTCATGCCAAAAAAGTGATAAAGATAATCTTATACCAGACCACTGCCGTGTATCTTCATTTTTACTGCGCATAAAATTCTTCTCCTTAAATTATTTTACGCATTATGCCACGAAAGTCGCCATGAAACGCAAAAGTTCTCCCAACGTATGATGGGACAGCGTTGGTAGAACTTTGGCGGACTGAGCGGGTAGACTGTGGTAGAATTTCTTGTTGTTATTCCATTCCGTGGCTTTCAATTTACTTTACTGCTTGACTTTTTCAAACCACAACACATAAAATTACATAGCAAAGCGTTAAGTTATTTTTAATGCAGATAAATGCTTTATTGCATTCATTATATTACTGAAAAATTACCGAAAAAATTTAGAAAGGCGGTGAAAAATGATTTTCTTTTTTTTGCTTGTTCCTGTTTTATTAGTTTTTTTAGCATTGAAAAACTTAATGAAAAACGCTTTATCAGCAAAAAGAATAGCCGTGGGTATTGTTATAACATATTCCATCATATTGGTAACTGTTGCAATAGTATCATTTATACCCTTTGAACTGGCTGCCGTTGGCGATATACTTGGAAATCTTATTATAGTATTTTTTATTATGCTATTTTTATATTGGAAAACAAAAGATTTATTGCAAAGTGCCTTTTATTCAATGGTTGCTATGATAATTAGTATGATTGGAAATACAATGGCAACTATTTTTGTCAACCAGTTATTTGAATCAACTACAGATGATATAAGAAGTAGTTTATTTTTGCATGTTATATTAATAATTATAACTTTTCCGCTGTGTTTCATTATTTCACGGTATATAGGAAATCGCTTGCATGAACTGCAAAAAAGTTTATCTGTAGAAGTTAATGCGCGTTTTGTAGTATATGGTTCGGCTTTGGCTGCCATCACTTTCTTGCTATCGCATATTAACATTTTTGCTTATAGAATGATTGATAACAGCGTATTATTATCCTCCATAAATGTTGTTTTAATCACCCTTGTTTTTATCGTAGCTTTAATAGTCATGACAGCTTATTCAAAAAGCCAACAATTATTATTAGCAATGACACATGAGAAAAATTCATTAGAAGAAATAGCGCGCAACCATAAATTACTTGAGCAGGCATATGATGAAATGCGAAATTTCCGTCATGACCATTTAAATTTATTAAGCGCTTTAGTTATATTTACTGAAGAAGACAAAAATGAAAATCTTAAATTACGTTTAATTGAAAACATTAATTATACAGAAGATATTCTAAAAAAACTCGATATTTCAATGGACAGATTAAAATATATCCATATTCCGGAATTAAAAAGTTTGTTGGCAATAAAACTTGCCTATGCCCTTGCAAGGGATATTCATGTGGAGCTTGACATTGCTGAACCCGTAGCTGAAATTCCGATAAATAAAATCGACCTTTGTAGATTGGTTGGTATTATTGTGGATAATGCCATTGAAGCGCTGGAAACGATGGAAAACGAAGAGAAAAATTTGCAATTCGGCATATTGCTTGACGATGAAGACATTTTGATTATATGCACAAATACATGCAAAAAACCAGTAGACGCTACACAAATATTTGAAAAGGGATATTCCACAAAGGGATTTGGCAGAGGCATCGGACTCTATAGTTTAAAGCAAACAAGCGAAAAATGCGGCAATGTACTGGTCACCGTTCGCTCACATGGAAACAAATTCGGTGTTATATTAACCGTGAGAAAGGAGTAAATTATGTTACACATTTTTATATGTGAGGATGACCTTAGTCATCAAAAAATGATACTGGATTGCATTCAAAAGCACATTACATTTGAAGAATATGACATTGATATTACCCTATGCACCAGAGACCCTAATAAAATAATAGACATAATAAAAGAGACCAAAATAAATGGCCTTTATTTTTTGGATGTAGAATTGGATGGCGGGTATAATGGGGTAAGTGTAGCAAAGGAAATCAGACAGCATGACCCGCGGGGCTATATTGTTTTTGTAACCGCGCATCCCAGGTATATGTCTTTAACCTTTGAATATAAAGTAGAGGCCCTTGACTACATCAATAAAACTAATGCCAATGAAGTTCAACAAAAAATATGTACTTGTATAACAAATGCATACAGAAAACATGTATCACGTTCCGAAGAAGAGCGTTATATATTCAAAACACAAAACGGACATAAAATTTCATGCGATCATGCAGACATCTTATTTTTTCAAACAGACAATAGGGGAACAAAACGCATAATTTTACACGCAAAAAAACGCCAATATACTTTTTACGGTACGTTGGATGAAGTGATGGAATCCCTGCCTAAAGGTGTATTTTATTCTTGTCATAAATCATATATCATAAATATCAACAATATTTCAGCATTTAATATACAAAAATTACAGGAAGGCAGCTTATATATCATTATGGAAAATGGCGTTGAATGTCGTATATCCACAAGAAAAAGAAGTGATCTTTTGAAAATGATAGAAGTAATGCATCCGGAATATGTGAAGGCAACTGAATTCCGAAAAGAATTACCCCGAAGGTAAAAATGTGGTAGCATATCCCAAAATCAAACGTTATTTTTGCTTGTGTTTGGAGCAGTAATAAGCAGATTTTTTAATTGTTTAAGAATTTCTGCAGGGTCGAGTCCTTTTTCTTCAAGTTCTGTTACTTGACTGACAACCTCTTTCTTGCTTTCGGCAACAGCCTCGCCCCAAACTTCGTCTTTAACACGTTCCCTTATTGACAACACCGTAACCACATCCTTATCTTTTTAAAATCTTGGAAACTGGCATTGAATGTTTCTGCAATTTTCTTTACAACTTCATTTTGCGGGTCAGTAGTTTTACCTAAAAGGAATAATGCTAATTCCCCTGCAGGGTTGTTTTCTTGTGATAATTTTTGCAAAATAACATATAATATCCTTGAACTTTCGGGATGCATACTATTATCCAATTCATCCTTCAAAACATATCTTGCGAATATTTTTCCATGAAGTACCGACTCCACATCTTCTGCCAAAAGCCATATTTGATTGGCAATTTTGCCTTTGCTGTGTCCAATGCCTAAACCAAAATATCAACAGAACGTATCTCGATGGGAGTATCAGTATTTGCCCTGTTTTGGAATTCGACATAGGTTGCGGCATCTTCATCCTCTGTCATTTTTATATCTTGGTCACGGAAAGTAGTTTTATCATCCGCTTCCACAAGATGTCGAAATTGTGTCCGTACTTCTATATTGCCCTCAATTGGCTCTAATCTTGTGTCCGTCACTAACTGCTTAAATGCATCAATGACAAGATTTGCAAACAATCGCAGTGCTTCCCAATGGGCTTTTATCTCAAATGTATAGTTCAAGAAGGTATTGTTCATTGGAAAGATAGCCTTTGCGCCGCTTTTAAGTTGAACATAACCAAGAGGCGTATTTTTATTAGATGCCATGATTTACATTCCTCTAATTTAGCAGAGTTTCCTTCCCCACAATAATACCATAAGTTGAACGCTCTCTCAATATGCCGAAGAAAAAGATATGCCACCAAAGACAAGCTATACATGATTTAACGGTTTTTCGGGATAATTGGCTAGGTGTATAGGTACAATAGAAATTTTGTAATTTACTGCAACTTTATGAAATCAACCGGGGGGATTTTAGTATACCTGTGGGCTTTAGCCGGTATTCGTAGGACCATTGGGCCCCGGTGGTGTGCCAGGCGTGGGGCCCGCACCAGAAGGTGGTGTTGGTATTGTGCAACGCGCCGAAGGTATTGTTACGGTTGCCATAGGCGGTGATGTCCAGTTGGTGCCGCCCCGGGGGTACAACACCCAAGTCCAACCCATAGGGCGAAAAAGCGATTACACCCTTTTCTTCGCCGTTCAGCTTCACGGATAGTAAGGGGCAACGGAAAAAGGAAGCCTCCAGCCACATCCGTTCGCCGGTGCCTGTGATTTCGCAGTGATAGGTGATATTCCCGCCGTAAAAGGGCAGGCCCATTTGCGACGAGTCACCAAAGGGTAAAGTCTCGGGATAGGGGGTGACGGTTGCGACCTTGCCACGCAGGGCCACCCCAAAACGCCCCAGGAGATAGGCCGGCTCGGCGGGGGTATGGGGGCTGAAGCGCAGGCGCAAAGTCAGGTGGTTGTCCCCCACCACCAGCCCGGGCAGGGGTATCGTATGGATGGAACGGTCCACATAATAACCCTCCGGCGTGTTGTTAACGGGCGCGCCGTTCCAAATAATTTCTGTTTGGTCGGCATTTTCCAAGGCCAGGTGGATTTGCGCCAGGTTAATTTCCGACGGAATGGTGTAGCGCAAAGTAAGGTGCAGGAAGTCGTCGGGGTTGCTTTCGATGGCCCAGGGTTGGGTGGTTTCACTGCGGGTGGGGTAACCCAGCTTGTTGCGGTAGTGGTTGTCGATGCGCAGGATTTCCTCCGCTTCGTCACCGCCGTCGTCGTGGCAGGCCATGTCCAGCAACAGGACATTGGGCTCCGCCAAGGTAAAGGAATAGGGGGCGGGCAAGTCCCGCCAGCCCGGGGCTTCCGTTGCAGGCATTAAACAGGGCGGGGCTTCGGCTTTTTCCGTCGTGTTGGCCCCGGGGGTCAGCTTCAGCAGTACGCTGTCGTGGAGGTCCATTTCTTGGGTAATCACCGTGAATCCCTTTGGGTAACGGGCCGGGTGAGTTGTGATTTCGCCGTTTAGGGTGTTGTACAGCGTCGGCGCGTATTCGCCCTTTATTTTGATGTAAATGGTTTCCCTGTGGGGGATGTCCGGCCCGGGCTTGGTTCCGTTACATACAAACAGCCAT
>Ga0209755_10007203_pt1 | contig 12102 bp, 13 predicted proteins | sample TergutCo191P1_FD_187301 | JGI IMG/M metagenome (GOLD analysis project Ga0209755, IMG submission 187301) | Cornitermes sp. P1 segment gut microbial communities from Petit-Saut dam, French Guiana - Co191P1 (SPAdes) (version 2) | ecosystem: Host-associated > Arthropoda: Insects > Digestive system...
ACACTTTCAGAACCTCCCTCAACTGAACTGATGTAGCCTGATACTTGCGCTTCATCATTATCAGTTTCAGCAATCAGATATTTCGCTGGGTTGCAGCAACTGTGCCTCTTGCATGGTCGACTCTTTATGTCACCACTCACACCAACTGTCAAATGGTTACTGGGAAAAATAACAAGCTGTCTGTGCAACACTGGATGTAAACTCAGCCAAAAGTCTGAGAAATGAAACACAATATTGTCAATCTCTAAATGGGACTCTTCAAAGAAAAGGACAGCATATTGCAGCCTGTCGCATTATTATCGCTTTAACCCTAGTGCTGCATAGATACTGTCTCCATACTAAACAGTTAGTCACACACACAAGCCAGAAAAAAGAAAGCAGGAAATATGAGATTTGCATCACTACATCCTTACTTGCTCTAGGTACAAACAGCCTCCTATGAAAATGGATAATGGGGGTTTTCTATCAAGGGGTAAATCAGTTGGAGCATGAAGCTGAAAAAATCTAGTGTGGTGCTAAGAATGAGTGAAGTTTCCCTAAATGTCCCATGGCATTAAGAGAGAAATATTTAAATGGCTGAGGATGTGGCTGTCCTACATGTAGAACGCTCGAACCTAGGGGATTTTAAATGCAGTCCTATATCGAGGACGCATGGACTGTAAGGTTAAATTAAAAGACACAAAATATTTTCTGGTTTCAGTCAAACAACAGTATATTTTATTGTATTTTAAATCTTGACAACATGTTGCAACTTCAATTGACCATCATCAGGCCTGATAATGTTCATTTGACTGTAACGTGTTGTCAAGATAAAAATAAAATAAAATATGTTGTGTTTGACTGAAACCACAAACTATTTTGTTGTCTTTAGTGTCACTGGAATGCCTGCAGCCCAGCAGTTTGTACCATATTCCTTACAAGTGTCAGCCAGAAGTCACTGTGAGTTTAGAACCGCAGGAAAGTAGCTGTTTAGAATTGTGAGGTTGAGGGTGTGAAAAACATGTTTCTTTGTCCACTTCCATGTATGGCAACTGATAAGAGTAGCTGTTTGCCATTCTGTCACTCTTACCAGCTTAAGCCTTGCGGTAATTGCAGTCCTCCACAGTGTTTAGCTTCATATTTCACTGTTGTCACAGTAGTTACCTTCTGCTAGTGGATTATGAATATATATGTCAGCATGTGCACATCACCTTTGTCCTTCCAAACTATTGCTGTCATGTCACCCCATTTCAGTTTCAGTATCTTATGTCTGAAGTCATCTGGCATCCCTTATGTTTTGGTCTAACTGTATTGCAGCAGTTTATTTTCTATTTTGTCAGGTCATTATATAAGTCCAGAGAAGAAAAGAAATTGTTCATATATAACAAATGTCTGTACCCTTTACTCTTCTTGCCAGTTGTTTTACTGTAGCATGGGTTGTCATTTTTGAAGTGACACATTGTCTGTCTGCCTGTGTGTCAGAATATTTCCATGTCATGTGTGTATCCAGTTGTGACAGAGTTGGTATATTTTAATTCTAAAACATATTTGTTTCTTTGGTATATACTGTTCAAATGATCCCTCATGCTTATGATTACATTGACCTTATAAATGGTCACAGAGGTTGTAAAATTTTGGACTATGCAACACTGAGTATGGTAAATATTTTCCTAATTTTCTACAGTCTATCATCATGTTTCTCATTCTTGTTAGTTACTTTATCACTGTCTGTGAAGTGCAAATAGTGCAATGTGTGCAGGATGTGGTCTTCTGTCACTATTTGGATGAAAGATGTGTGGAATTAATTTGAGGTGAGACATCCCCATTGTGTTACCAGTTACAGATGAATTTCTAAGGTACAGTAGGCTACATGTTTTGGCTTGTAGAAGCCATTATCAGGCCTATAACTTTAACATCAAAAGAAAAAATTAAAACTGCCAGCAAGTGTGAGATCTCAGACAATGTAATGGTACAATTATAAATTTATCCAAAAAGTTAAGGAGTTATTACACAGGAAGCCTTGACATAAAATAAGGGTAAAGAAAAGTGTACACATTATAGGGTAAAAATGGTTGTTTTATGTGTATGTAGGCAGAGTAAAAATTGAAGGTAAATGTACATGAGATAAAATATGCAAACATAATTATATGTAGTGTAAAGAAATTATGTGATCATGGTAATTATGTGAAAAATATGTGTAAGTAGCAAATTATGCTTTTTGAAAATGTTAAGATATGAAGTTACTACTCCATGATTTAGGTTGAATATTGAAAATTTAAATAATGGAAGGTTATTCTGTGGAATCTCTTCCTCATAGGTATCTTGAATAAGTTTTTTGTGTCTAAAATTTAAAAATAGAAAGAGTCAGTGTGTGGCAAGTTTCAGTATTTCTGTGAAAGGTATTGTTTATCAAGTGTGCAAGTACTTATGTGTTCTGGATAATTTGAAGATGACACATTATTCATAAGGTACTGCCATGTTTAGTTGATGTTTATTGCGTTGTGGCCTTGCTTCCAGTACACAGCTTATAGAGCTGACTGTTCCCAAGCTATTTTTCCTATTTCTTCATGCACTGTCACTCAGTAATCACTAATTGCCTCCAAGGAACAGTTCTGGTGCTAACAAGTAAATGAAGGATGACTGCTGTGTTTTGGGATGTGATGCTGTGTAGTCCACCTTCACGTATGCCTGAAGATGCAGACATCAGGTTCCTCCAAAACATTAATGCTCTTCTATCAGAGTACATGGGTCAGATCCAAAAAGGCAGTAGTCTCTGTACTGACCACCATTAGAACTTAAAATCGCATATCGAGCAGCAGAAGATATAAAAATATCCTATGTTGTATCACAGGATGCAGCATGTTACTGACACTGTGTGAAAACAACGGGGTGTACCTAAATGAGGAAGATTGCCACCCCACAGGTGAGTGCTGCAGCAAAGAGCTACTTGTCTAACTAAAGTATTGGTGTTTTATTGCAGAATGCAATGGAGGTGATGTGTCTGATTGCTGTACTCGTGAACTGTGCTCTGATTGGTCTGTCTGGACAGGTGCATCGCATGTTTCCCGAGATGTCAACAACACAAACAATCCTGCTTATTGTTGCTCTTGAGGTGAGATATGCTACATTTACTTCACTGGATGATACTTCTAGCTGGGAAAACTGAATACATGTTTGTCCGAAGTATAAGGATGATAGGAGGAAGGACTGTTTATGTAAAATCCTCCCCACCATGCACTTCATTTCTCTGCATCTTGCTGTACCAATATGATGTCCCAACAGTCATGTGCACATGTCTCTGTTTTACTGATCCTCTGATTATGTGTTTCTTGCAGCATATAATGTTGTCACTGCGGTTCATAATAACATGTGCAATCCCTGACCTTCCTAGCTGGGTTGCCACAGAGATGGCTAAAGTAGAATTTGCTCGCCGAGAAGCATGTCGTCGACTTTCATCCACAGCTGCTTCACCAACACCTGATGTCACAATTCCACCACCAGGACTGGTTATAGGACGGTTAGTAATTCTTTGCCAATACATCACTTTTCAGCAGTTGCTAATATATGTAGTATGGTTAAGGTTATCAGGTACCACAATATCCCTCATGAGGCAAGTAAAATCACTGTCACCTATTTAATGTTCTCCTGTCTTTGTGCTGTGTGAAGTTCCAAGGATATTGTTACAGAGACAACATTGTTTAGAAGATGGAAAAATAAATTTATTCTGGAAACTATTTGATTGTACCACATTTGTTTCTACATTGAAGAACACAATTATCTTTTTTGTTGGGAAGAATGGCATCAGTTTTCCACTGCCATTTCTAAATTTTCATAACATGCTGAGTATACCTGAACTTCTTGTGACATTCGCTGTATAGCATCCTCAGTGAGGAGGTTGAATACCTGCACCTTGTCCCCTATTACATTGTTATCCCTGATCAAATTGCTTAACCTTTGCCGTGCTATGATGTCATAAGCTGGTCCACAGAATGTCCTGGAAAATGGCCTGTCATGCCATATACTGGAAACTGTGTGTTTAATTGGTATGTTTTAAATGTTCACACTAAACCAGAAAAAAACTGGTCATCAAGAGATACAGTTGGCATTTAAATCTCTCTCCTCAAGGTTAATTTTGGCCCATGTCAATTCAATAGCATTGATATGAGGTGTGTGAGGTGGGAGTTGAAGAACTGTGCGATGAAAAGCAGCAAGTGTACTGTCAGCTTTGAATGTCTTTCTCTTGAGCTTTCATAAACTGACAAGCTTGTACAGAAGTTTTTTGCATTGTCTGTAACTGAGGTCCTTTTGTTTCTTAGCTAGTCATTCAGTGATGTCACTCTTTAAGGAATACCTGTATGAGAGTCTTCTACTTGCATGCAATAATATGGGGCATTGTCCATTAGTTTGACAGAATTCTGTAACAGGTGTGTTAGAAATTTTTCATGTGCCAATTTTTCGGAAGTGAAGTGATCCATTTGACTGTGGCAATCACCTCTTTCTGAACCAGCTTTGTGCAAAAGCTGTGGATTGGGAATAAAACCCGTTTAAACTGCCATCATGTAGAATTATGGGCCTGTTTCCTGTGTTCAATTAAAGTGCATTCCCTACTGTCATTTAGCCAGCATTTGGAAAAGATGAGGTTCTCCCACCTCTCATTTATGAACACTTTCAGGGCCAGCTTAACAAAAATTTTATATTTTCACCATGTATTCATGACAGCATGCAACTATATTGGCTGTTTTCATTGACATTTCCTCTTCAGTTGGTCCTCCCCTCCCCAACCCACCTGAGTCTCATGTTTTACATCAGTCTCTTATGGGATTTACTGCTTCAGGGAAAATGCATTTTGTCTTCAGTGAGTGGAAGAAGTTTTCACACCAGTTGTTCATTTACTCATGAACTTAACTATCATAAATCCTGTTTCTTATAAGGCCCCTGTTAGAATGTCTTGGGTTACAAAGATGCCCATTTATTTACTGGCATTTTGTGCTTTTCATTTTTTATTGTATTCATTGTTATCATTCCTACACCAGTTCAATTTGCATTTTTTTTGTCACTCATTGTGTGGGAATTTATGTCTTGTTGCCTGATTCTTTATCATGTTCTTGTATCACTCTATTTAAGCATATTTACCCAAATGCAATATGACTTTAATCTAAGACAACCCTCCAAAAATAAGTCTGCTAAGAAAAAATATTTTACTATTAATATCATACAAGGTGGTGTCCAAAATTTTCTGGACTGATGCTGTAAAAATCGTAAAACTCACCATAAGGCCTATCAGCCACCGCCACCCTCGGAAGTAATTCCCTCCTGCATGTAGACACTGGTCCCACATCTCCATTTTGGGAACGCTTCCTGGAAGTCCTTTCGTATCAGTGTCAAGCACTCTCTGAAATTCGGCCTGTATCTCCTCAGTGATATCAAACTGGCATCCTTTCAGCTTCAATTTCATTTTTGGAAATAGGAAGAAGTCACAGGGTGCCAAATCAGGGGAGTATGGTGGGTGGGGGATGACAGCCATTTTGTTTTTCGCCAGAAACTGTTGGGTGAGGATGGAAGTGTGAGACAGGGCGTTGTCATGGTGAAGCAGCCAGGTCTGTTCTCGCTAAAGTTTGTGGCGATGTCTTCGCACGTTTTCATGCGATCACTGCAAAACATTGCAGTAGAACCTAGAATTCACAGTTTGGCCTGTTGGAACAAATTGTTTGTGCACAATCCCCTTGACGTCAAAGAAAGTGATGATCATGTTCTTGACATTGCTTTTCACCTGTCTGGCCTTTTTGGTGACGTGGGGCTTTTCCACTGGGAGGATTGTTGCTTTGTCTCAGGGTTGTAACCATAAACCCAGCTCTCATCACCATTGATGACCCTGGACAAGAAGGTTTCATCATTGGAGGCGAGCTGACGAAGTTCATTGCAGATGATGCGCTGCTGCTTCTGGTCAGCTGTCAGGATCCTGGGCACAAATTTGGCTGACACAGTGCATGCCCAATTCTTCTGTCAGAACACATTGGCATGTCCCATAACCAATTCCCACCTCCTCAGCAATGTCGTGGATGGTCTGATGTCAATCCTGATGGACGAGCTCTTGAATTCGTGCAACAGTTTCAGGAGTTGTGCACCTTCTGGGTCTCCCTGTGTGTTCATCATGGTCAACTGATGTGCGACCGGTCTTGAACCGGGCATGCCATTGAAACAACTGCACATGACTCAAGCTTTGATCCCCAAAGGCTTGTTGAATCATTGTGAGGGTCTCCGTAGCACTTTTCCCAAGATTGGCACAAAATTTGATGCACACTCGCTGTTCCTTTCTCTGATCCATTGCCACAGGTCACATACACAACTCCAAACAAGTGCATGTGAAAACTGCCCATGTCCACCCAGCTATGTGCAACTTGGCACACTGACTCACTAGACATGGTAGTCCTACATCTAATGGTGCTTCGCACTACCACAACTGCTGTATAGATGGCAGCACCAGTCCAGAAAATTTTGGATACCACCTCGTACACTAAACATACCATGTCAGATTCTGGAGTGTAGAATGTAATAGGATGATCACAAGAAACCTGCCTAGTATGCCATATTGCAGTTATCATTATGTAACACATTGTGATTATTGAACACACTGTGACAATCACACCAGTTGTGACCCATGAATATTTTTGAACAGTATGCCATATGATGTCCACTTGTTCTTGCAGCAGTGATAAGACTTCTTGATTCTTCTTCACTTATGCATTCCCCTTACATTTTCTCAGCTTCACGAGACAAAGTCCTGAACTGTAGTACTGTTTTGAAGGTCTAGAATGTCATAATTAGGGTGAGTGTGTTTCGTTGTAGATTTGTTGTCTCTCCTGCCAGTGAAGTAAGTACTGATGCTGGTGAAGAGGAGGCAAATCACAATCGAGCAAATAACATGCCCGTACTGGAGGAGAACCTTCCAACACCAGTAGCTGAGAATGCAGCATCCATGATGGAGGAGACCACTCCACCCACTGTATGCTCTACACCAGTGGAGAGTAAGCAACTCTCCTCAGGCATAGCAAAGAGTATACCCAAGAAGTCCAGAGACTGGTTGGGGACTGAAGGAGAAACATTGGGCCACCACCTGACAATTGGACCAATGTTGGTGGATTGGGCACGGAAACTTGGGCTAGATCCTGCTCGTAAAGGGAGTGAGCCAGAGATGGGGAGTGCCTCTGGTGGAGACCTGCGGCGTAGCACTGACTGCATTGCTCACAAAGACCTTGCAGCATCCTCAGATTCAGATCTGTTACGCTCTGCACCACCCTGGGTTGCGGCTCACACTCGTTCTAAGTTTCGATTTTCCCCAGAGAAAGAGGCTTCATCTGATAGTAGCCGTACTGTATCAAGTCAGGAAGGTGATGATACCACTCACTCAACATTCCCTGGTGCAGCTGCAACCACCCCAACATCAACTCCCAAAGCAGATGAACTTGCAGCTGCAGCAGCTGCTGCGAAGAAGACGAGGGTTAAACAGAGTTTGATGAAGCGAGCCCGCAGTGTGGCTATATTCTCACTGAAACTAAAGGAACGGAGAGCTCGAGAAGCTTCTGCAAAGGAGGCTGAGACCAAGGCTAAGGAGAAGTGGATGCCACCTGCAAATGTTGGGGGTGAGTTGTCATGCATTCCAATAGAAAAGCTCATATCTGTGGATGATGTAGCCATGGACCTCCAGCGTAGGATGAACCCTTCTGGCAACTTCTAGTCCAACTTCTGGCTAGCCCATAGAGCAGCCCTGCACAACATATGGCCTGCAGGCCACATGTGGCCTACCAGGGCTCAATGTGTGGCTTGTAATGACTTCTGGAAATAATACTTATTTTTAAAAAGTTGTAATTGTTTGACACTTGAAGATTAAATGTTGCTGTTGATAGTGGATTTTTGAACAGTGATGAGTAATAAAAAATACATGTATTTAATTACAAAATTATTAATAAAGTATCCCCCCACGAGAATCTACCCATGCGACTTGCAACCGTTTTCTTTGGAGCAGTGTGGCCCTCGTCGCTTTCCAAGTTGTGCAGGCCTGCCATAGAGATCAGTATCACATACTAGCAATACCTTAATATCCTGTGTCATAGTATATGTATTAGATGTCGGTGTTTGTCCAAGTATTGCTGTTACTTACCTTACATGTCTTAGGCTGTTATTTATTTCCCATCTCTGCCAGAAGTGAGAGTAGAGGATTCCAAGGCATTCCTATTCATTTTTCATGTGGAGACCACAGGTAAGAGTGCAGAATGGGCCATGTGGTAGAACATCAACCAAATTCTAAATGCATTTTTCAGCTAGTTTATTTTGGTAAGAATGCCAGCACAGAGCATGCTGTTGTTATTGTTATATTTACTGCCATACAATAGACAGACTGAGGCCACACAGTTGTTACAATAGTAATTGTTTCCTGAGAATGTAGTGTCCCATGTACATTCCACATTCCATACAGCTGGTCCAATGCAGTATTTTTATGCTGATGTATTATAGCTGCCTAAAAGTTTGTAACAAGACAGTTTGTTTTTGTTCTCTGCAATGATGTTTTTTGTCAAGTGCCTACTGCAAATTAAAATTTAAGTTCTGTTAAATAAAATGTAAATGTATTGTTAACATTACCAGTGTATTATTTTCAACAATGGTTCATAAAAGTCATGTTCAGACATAGCTTTCTTAGCTTTTTACTCCTCCTTCATATAAACCTTTCTGTATCAGACATCCTTTTCCAAGTTAGGTATAGGTTATGATTGGTTAGGGGTGCACAAATCCCAGGTGCCAGGTTATCGTGGCGACTAGATTTTGTATGGTGGTACCTAATACATTATTTGTGGATCCTCAGTGTGGAACAGATTTGATGTTGCCTAAGTCGAAATTTGAGGTGGCTCTTACATTTTTGGAAAGTTTGTGCACCCCTCTGTTAGATGAGAAATACATATGTGTACTTACATCTCATTCTAAATATGTAAAGAAATTCAATATGGAAAAATTAATATGACGTGTGTCACAGTTTTAAGTTGAGCACAAAATAGCCCCACTGCTGAGTCCAAAAGCTGACTGTAGTTTGTAGTGGCAAAACTGTAGTTTAGGAATAGAATATGGCTGCATTTTCAGTATGTTTGTGCATACAAAAGTGTTCTGCATTTCAGTCCTTAACAGTACATAAAAGGGTTGGGCAAACCATGGAAATGAAAATAAAGGAGTATGGACAGCCTGGATTAAACCAGACAGAAATGATGATCCCCAAACAGAACAGTGCAACAGGTCAGTCCATCAATGACAGCTGCACTTCAGCATGTTTCAGATGCCATGATCAGAACATTACATGAAACAAAAATGGGAAATGTCTTACATTCTGCATTACATGATTCATTTTCACCATCAGCCCACATTTTGAGTCTTACCTTCCCTAGTGATTTGACACATTTGGAACATGACAAGATTTTATTCAACAAGTACAACTGGTTCATGAACAGCCTGTTCTTACTGGAATTGTTCCCTACATGCCAATTCTACCATATTGTTTTACTATGTCACCCTTTTTCCACTCAGCTGTTCATTTACAGACTTTGCCTTTTATTTTATGCTATACAAAAATTCAAAGTTCTTAGTGATATTTTGAGGAAAAGTTTAAGTAGCATCCACCATGTTAAAAAATCCAGCTTGAATTGAACTGAGAGTAGCTTAAGCTTTTTGTCAGTTTCTGATGTAGTAGCCACACTGTTCATGTTTTCAATAATTAATGGCTCTGCACGATGAAAACTGTACACATGTAAGCAATTTGAAGTGAACACAAATTATATAAATTCAGCACACAGTATACTTCAAATCACTGAAATTGAGGTAGAGTAAAATGGTCAGTTACACCTCGCTCAATCAACATCCCATGCTTATTCATGTAGGTTACACACACATATCACAGTATTGCACCACAGTGTTTGAAATGCATAGCAAAGCAGTCAAAATATGGTAACACTGCTTGCCATACATACCCACAGGCTAACATGAAGTTGCTTATCTTAACTTCTCTGAAATAACTTCAGAAATTAGTGCACACAAACTGAGTCTTACTTGGTCATTGTACACAGGGAACAAATTTTTAAGGTTTTGATGCACAAGCATGAATTGAGTTAAAAATTCATTGTGTCATTAAATGTTTGTGCTTCTTAGGTGAGAAATCCTTTATTTTTTTTTTTGTTCACAAACTGATCTTTCTGCCCCCTCTCCAGATCTACACAAGCTATTTTGAGATCCAGCACTTGACAATGCCTCATCCTTAAAGCTTGGATGACATCAACTTAAGAGGCTTTATGGGAATAAATGATATGTTATTCTTACACACTCAAAAATAATACATTAGAAACTACACTTGAAACATACTGATGGTTGACTTTTACAGGTTACATATATTTAGATGCATCCTTTATAGACAAATCATCCTGGGAACCCTGAAATATCAAACAGTTATAATTACAATACATCCAATTCCTTCTACAGTTATTGCACTTCTTGTTAAGGATGCAAAGAGCACTATACCATTGACATTTCTCCACTTTTCTCATTTAATGCAGGCTCAAATTTCTTCACAGAATCCACTGCAGTTGGTTTAAAAAAGCTGGTTATCTCTTTCTGCCATGAAGGTGTCTCACGTGGGAAATATGGGTTCCCTCCTGTGTCTTGCTTCCCTGTCAACATGACAGGTGATGTTCATAAACCCACAGACACAAATTCGGACTACAACTCCCACTTATCTCCCTACTAATATGAAGTGCTTACAATTGCAGCTGCACCAATACTGAAAGACACTTGTTTCCATAAAAGAAGCAACATGTATGATCATCCATTTGAATATAGTAACAATGTATATCTGCCTTAATTTGTGGCTTGGAATTGACATTAGCCATAATGAAAGCTACACTGAATGAGAGTTGCCAACAATGACAGTGACCTTAACATGAGCACTGTGAAGGAAGGTATATTCAGGTATCTTAAGCATCGTAAACAAGCTTCCTGTAATGTGCCTGTGTAACCATACCCTGCAAGCTTGCACAGTGTTGCCTGAGCTTCTGACAATAAAATTAAATACAGTAGCCTACCTTATTTAGCAACATAAAGGGTTGGCCATGCTGGAACACTATGTGAAACATAAGCTGCAAACTAAATTTTGTTTCTGTCATTTAAGATAAAAAAAGCTCAGGGTCTACTTTTGGTGAAACACACATTTTACTCCAGACTGTTGCTAAAATGAAAACCCAAAGCTTAATGTTTGTGGGATGCTTTTTTAATGAGTCTCTAAATAATGAAATATCCAAACCTACCTTTGAATTAAATAATTACTGGTTTCCATGTGTGCTGAATAGCTGTAATGAAAATAAAACTTAAGCCTAACCTTTGCGGAATAAATGTTTTTCTGTGACTGCTGGGGCAGAGTTTGTTTTAAGCACACATTAACAACCAGAAACTTCGTTATTTTCATTGCTGTGAAACCTCAAAAGTGAAACATTAAGTTTAACATTATGGTATGAAATTGTTTCGGTTTTTACATGTGTCTTGGATATCGTGACATTTTTGTATTGACATCCATGACCTAATATGATCTTACATGTATGACATAGGAAGTAATGACAGAAGTCATTCAAGTAGGCATCTTATTTATAAAACACGTTTCATTAAAATATGTTGCTCTGAGTAAAATAGTAGCAGTACTTGGAGGTGATAGAGCTGCGTATGAAGTTACAGGTCTCACAAGATTAAGTTCTCCTGTGCTGTATGAGTGCAAAACTGGTATCCCCGTTTAACTTTTACAGTCACAACATACATTCTTACCTTTGTTGCTGTTAGAAACAACGGGAGAACTTCTTGTCATCTTCCCTAGTGCTTTGGCACCAACAGCTGCAAAGAAAAATATTCCGCAGTTCATGCTAAGGTTTGTGATCACCCATGTGGATAATATTCAAAGAAAATATAACACATCAGAATTCATTCACATGCTATTGGTCCTTTACATAACTAGGCCAAATATACAGCACACAGCAATGGTCTAATTTGTTTCAAATAAAAATACGCCTTCCACCACCGTAAAGGTTGTAATCGGGTTTGAGTCACATA
>Ga0209755_10007204_pt1 | contig 12100 bp, 8 predicted proteins | sample TergutCo191P1_FD_187301 | JGI IMG/M metagenome (GOLD analysis project Ga0209755, IMG submission 187301) | Cornitermes sp. P1 segment gut microbial communities from Petit-Saut dam, French Guiana - Co191P1 (SPAdes) (version 2) | ecosystem: Host-associated > Arthropoda: Insects > Digestive system >...
TTTGTGTTCACAAATCATTCTCTTCTGAAAGGCATGTACATTTTAATTCAATGCATGATTTTTCCTTATTAATACCAGCTGCATGTGGGGATTTTGCTGTAAAATGTCCGTGACCTCTTTGTTTCTGTTTATTTGGTTGAACAGGTTGACTCGGTGCCTGGCCTCATTATGTAGATACTACTCTGTCATTGATTCCTACCAAAACTAAAATAGCATTTTGGTGTAAGCTGTAAATAGCTTTACTCTAATCCTGTCCAGTTTACTACATTAGGATCACTTTGTCTCCCCTCCCCAGTGCCCAGTAACCAAGAATTTTATTCAACATTGTTAAGTGACATTAAATCAACTGCTCCATTTTGTACTTAAATCCACTCTTACCTCATTCAGGGCTATCCAACCTGTGCACTTCACACAGTAGCTTCTGCAGTCATTACAAATTTAAATGACAAACAGGCTAACCAGCATTTTCATTGTACTCTGTATGGTATAATCAGTTAAAATCATTCCATTTGATGGCAGAAGAGTCGCTGCTTTTAGTGCCACATGTTTAAAAGCCAACAGCCTCACATTCTTTTATTTGCCACAGGAAAACTGGAAGATCCTCACAAGCGTCCTGCCTCCATTCCAGCACATTCACCAGAAAATAGGGTTAGTTATGAAAGTCGAAGGAGAAGATCGTCGACAGATTGCCCTGGTCACCAGACTTCACCTTCATACTGTATCAGAGATATGGCTGCACTGTTTGAGAACCGCAGAGATACCCCAAATCAGACACCCTCTAGACCTCCTGTGGGGAAACAATATTTGTCTTCTGTCTAGGTAGAGTAACATTTTCATTTATACATTTTAGAGGAAGATAAAACGGGATGATGACAGTCTGTGAAGGGAGGGAAGTTACAGCCTATCAGCAGGTCTACAATTTACACAGGACAAGATTATTGGGTTATAGTAGGTGGGAGGCACTAACTGCACCTGGTCAGTGTTATGCAGGAAGACAACATTCCAGGATGCTTCTGCAGAATGTTTTCTGTAGACAGGTGAGAGCACCTCCATGTATGTCTCACTGTTGGAAGAATTATTTAGACTGCGTAGATATAAGGAACCTTCACTTCTGCAGAGGTTTGTCATGCTTCTGTCTGTCTGTCTGTTTGTCTGTTTGCTTACCTGAGTTTGGGGAGGAGGGGGAATAGTGAGAAAAGGAGAGAAGTGGACTGAACTATCTGAGGATGCATCAAGTTTTGGGCTTTTGTATTGACAGTGATGTATAACAATGAGTTTTCAAGAGCTTAACACCATTGTTTTGCATTTGGGACATACTGTGTATTGGATAGTTAAGAGTAAGATTTATTTTTTGAGTTGGAAGGAGTACATTTGTTTTTGTTCATGATTCACTTAAAGATCTTTATGGTCACTTGCACCTAAGCAGAGCTGGCTAGGTCGTATTAACATTCCATAAGAATTATTGTGTAGTCACAAAAAGTGCCTATTAGCTTCATCATGTTCATCCATTTTTCTCTCCCCCTTCCTGTCTGTCCGCATGAGTCCACGCAGCTCCCACTGGGGTGGATTTCTGTGAAATTTGGTATTGGAAACTTTTATGAAAATCTGTTGAGAAATTTCAAATTTGATTCAAATTAGGTAATCACGTACAGACATAAGTGCTTTTATTGTTGCCAGTGACACTAAATCGACATAAGAGGGCTCCCTTCAAGTGAAATGGTATCAATCTGAAATCGGTTCATACCCTTGTGATTGCAGTAACAAAGATAAGGGAACAATCTATCAATCACAACTGTGGGATTTTATGATTAATATATGGCAGATTTTTTACATGTTTCAGTCTAAAGGTACCATCATCTGGTAATACTAATATCTAAAATTACTGAGGAGATTTACTGAGTTGTGGGTGGTTTCTGTGTAGATGAGATTTCATTTTTACAACTAATCGATTTACATTGAAGGGTAAATGGCGGTGGTGTATATATGATGATTTCTTTAGTAGATAGTATGGCAAGTGGATGAGACAATATTTTTTCATTTTTTCGTCTGTATTCTGAGCAGTCTGGTGATTTTAACTTTTTTAATCAAGGTAACTGTTGGTAGGTGAAGTGTGTATGGGAGGAGGGTTATATTTTGTCTTTAAACAGAGCTGAGTTAGGATTCTGTATTGTAAACAGTTTTTAGATAAGAGGTGTAGTATTCAGAAAAACAGCTGGTTGAATGACTAGTATGTTTGGAGGAAGCTGGGGTTATGAGTGTGCTGTTGGTTTTATATGTTATAGTTTTGGAAGTAGGAAGCATGTTGCAGGATGTTTAGTTATGTGTGCACTGTTGTAATTACATGTGCACTGTTGTAATTACATGTAAAGACTTTGAAGTAAAGAACACGATTAGTTGAGAAATCTGTGAGTTGGCTATGGATTCTGCAGTGCTCCAGCACTAAACTCTACATTTGAACCATAATCCTCAATTTAGTCAGAATGATGAATAGATATATGAGAATGAATAAGGAAGGGTATGATGGAAGGTCATGATCAAGCAGTCTGTACCTACACTGTCTGACTTACAGGTTGAGGGCTGTTGTCCTCCAAAATGTTGGTAAATTTGCCAGTTGACCTGGCATCCCAGAAGACTTGACTCATCAGCAACATTGCTGTGATAATCTCAAATCCTGCATTATAAAAAAATGAGTACCTTTATTCAATGTGGAGTGATAGGTTTGATAATAAAGAGTATGTGAATCGGCTAAGTAATGTAACTGCTCAAGGAAAAAGAGCCTATACCTTGTCAGTAATCAGAACATTGATACCAGACTTCATATTTACTTGCAGGTTGTGCTGCATACTCAAGATTACTGAAAATGTGCCTGTGATAAACCTCTGTGTGTTTGATAGAACATGACAGGTTTGTAATATATTTATATGCTTTTAAGAATCAGAGTCAACCCTGAAGATTTATGCAAGAAAATATACTTACATGTCAATTGTCTTTTTTGGAATGCAAGGAAAATAGACTGTGAGGGATATTCCAAGCATTGCCGTAATATTGTGTTCTGCTTTACATTACGGTAATCACAAATGATGTGGTCAGAATTGGGGGTGCCTCAAACATTTGAATTTTGCTTCAGAGGTGTGGTGCAGTATATTAATCTTATAACATGAAATTAAAAAGATAGCAGTGTAGCCAGTGCTGTGACTGGAGCCAGCATGCTCTGGTGGCAGAGCACACCTGAATTGGAATTTGGTTACATACTTTGAGCTTCTTACCCACTTTACATCTTTAAATATGTGCTACATGCTACCTACATTTGGTACTAATGTGTGATTCTTCAACATAATCTCATTCATACAGTGTTTTTGGTTTCTTCTTCACTTAAATATTCTGAGTTTGTGGAGCAGTTTGTATCACATACATTTATACAGAACTTTTTCTGATATTCAGATTTGCTAAGAGCTCTCACATGGCTGACTGATCATACCAATTTTTCATAATGACATGTTAAGTGGTATCATAGAGTACCAACAAGCCTGTGACATTTTGATGCTGTATACACCGTGCATCATACTTCTCATCTCTTTTTAACTATAACTCTGACGTGTCTTGGCATTTGTGTATGCTATCTTCAATGAATTTTTGACTGTTTTTTGTAACACATCAAAATAACACAAGCACTAATTGATTCTAAGACCAACATTTTTACACAGAATCCACACTTTATAATAACGGTTGAGGTCTGTACACTGGTGGTGTATGTATTAAAATGATTAAACTGTTGACCAGGTCTTCACACTTAAAGCATAGTTTTGAATGTTCTCGTCTGTATCAATTTTTACAATTATCAAAGAGCTTCAGCTATAATTATGCTGTTAAAAAGTTTAAAGGTTAAAACACCTAAAATTTTCAAACTCCCTGAAGATGGCGTAAACATCAAAACACTTCAGAATTTTAGTTAAAAAGTGATTAGCTTACAAATAGTGTTCATTAACTGTTGGCAAGAAAAAAGTGAAGCCTGTGACATGGTTGTGAAGAAAGCAGTGCAACTGGACTCCTTGCATTCTTCCATATTTCTCAGCGTATAAGATAAATAATGCTTTACAAATTAAAATTAAACAATATTTCATCTAATTTTTTTGGTTGTTTGGAAAACAGAATATATTACTTATTAATTAACTACAAGAAAATTATTTATTTACTAACGAAAGTAAACAATTCTACCTTACATAATAAAGTAAATGTAATGTAGGAAGGTGTGTTTCATTTTAATTATTTCTACCAGTACACCAGTTTGACATATGCTGATTTCACAGTCATTTTTGAGAAATGACCATGTCTTACATGCTGGGAAATGTGGTGTTTGGTTTTAATATACTGTTCACCACAACCACTGCATTCGGAGTTGTTGCATTCAGAATACGTGCATTTTCCTGTATCCTTCTCTCTCTCCATGTACTCACCTGCCTTTGAAGAGACATGCCTACCATATTTATTGGACTACCATGACAGTGATTTCTGCTTGACTCAGTTTTCATTTACTTACATGCCCAGCATAAGAACATTTGCATCACATTTGAACATTGTAATTAACATATTCCTAGTGACAATAATTTATAATGTTATTGTAATGTAACCAGTTACCCATTTCAGTCATGTATGCTTTCATGCATATGGATGTGATTTTCCTATCTCAGAATCTCTTAAGTCTTCATTGTGGCTGCTAGTACAAATGTAATTCTGCATGAAAGAGGTTGTACTGTACTCGGTCACTTTTTACCATTGAATTTTATCATCAGTAGGCTTGTAAATTTGGTTTCAGTGTACAGTGCATGCTTTAAGACACTGAAATATGATAACAAATTTTAATATCATAATTAAGTGGATGTGTCCAGTGCAGCATTAGCAAATGGGACAACGACACAGGACTGCAGGGATGAATAACGTATAATTAACCTAACATGACTGGCCTTTATGGAAAACCCTTGGGGAGGGGATATTGTGTTGGATTTATTTCATAAATTATATAGGTTTTTATATGACTTGAGAGGTGTTTAAAGAAAATTTTGGTGCAGCAAATTATATGATTTTATAACTTGCTGCCAATGTGGCTTACATGATGTGCATGGCATTTTTGTAAGAGAATGGACTTGCTGTCATTGCATTGGTCACACTTAAGTTCATTGTCAGTCTCTTATGTCATTCTGTTGACAAGCATATTTCAAACTTGCATTTCTCAGTTAGTATGCTACAGAGGAATTTGAAATGTACAGCAGAAGGATTTAAGATTTTATAAAATGCAAGCATATATAAAAAGGATTCTTGGTAAAAAGAACATAGCATTTTTGGACATGTGAAAAATTATGTTTGTGAGAGAATGAATATTTTGTATGCCTTGATATATATTAAGTTGTTACTGAATTCTTGATGTCAGAGTTGTGCACTTGAAAGTTTTTAAATTTGAGTTCTGTTTTGAAACTTTTAAACACTTTCTACTATCCATCCATGTATGGTGATAAAAGCCCCTTGTGGGCCCTGGTTTCCCTCACAAGGCGCCTCCATTCATCTGTACCCCCAGTTTGTCTCCTCCTCCCTCGTATTCCTGGGAGCTGTAATGCATTCCTTTGGACGATGTCCTTCCATCTTGTGTATTTGGCTTCCTACTGGTATTGTGTTGTGGAATTTCCCATTAAGAAGTTTTTTTTAGGATCCTTTCGTCTTCCATTCTTATGATATGATCTGCTGATCCTAGTCTTCTAATGTTAATATCATCAGTGATGTTAAGGTATTTGTAAAGACTGTAAATTTCACTCTTCCATCTCAGGCACCAGTGTCCTTTCTCTTGTACTGGGCCATACATTCTTTTCAATATGTATTTTTAAATGCATGTAGCACATGTTCTGTCATTTATATTAGGGTCCAGGTTACACTTACACAACTCAGCACTGACTTGATTTTTTTTTGTGTGGTCTTATTTTGTTATTTTGATGGATTTGTTTAGTGTAAATGTAGTTTGCAGAAAGTAATAGGCTTTATTAGCAGCTAGGATTTGGCTTTAATATCTTCAGTTTCATCATTACAGTTTCTAGGAATTTGTAATTCTTAAATAACCTATGTCGTGATCAGTAATCATCAATATTTCACTTCATCTTCTTGTATTCCTGTTTTGTGCCATTGATTTTGTTTTTTCGGTAGTGGTGCTTAGTTCTACTTCTTCTGCTCTCTCTTTCAGTTCTTTGTAGACTTCAGAATAGTTCTTTTTGTTCTTCATATGTTGTTATGCCATCTGCAAGTCCTATTAGTTGTAGTGAATCTCGATTTGACAGCTGTCTTTTTTACTCAGTTGCTGTAGTAAAGAGGTTGGGTGCCAGTCCATCTCCTTGTTTCAAGCCATTTCCCACCTTAAAATCGTGAGTCATCAGTGGTCCTGTCTTAACATGATAGGTTCAGTCTTCCATTATTTGCCTTTATTAACCTTATCAATTTATTTCAAATTCCAAAAAACTTTATTATTTAATACAGTTTATTTCCTCGTATGCTATCAAAGGGGCACTCTACAAGTCAATGAAGATCTGGTGTTTTCTATATTGTATCCCCAGGCTTGTTTCAGCAAATTCTGACTGTGAAAATTTCATCAATAGTTGGTTTTTCCTGACGTGAATCGTGCCTCATATTCACCATTTCCATCGTCAGTATACTTTTTTTAAGTCTGTTATTAATAACTGTTGTTAATATTTGGTATCCTGTACATTTTAATGATACTCCTTTGTAGTTGTGACAGTGTAATTTGTTGCCTGTATTTTGTATATTTTGACTATGATGTTTGTTTTCCAATCTGTAGGTACTTTCTTTTCTATCCATATCCCCTTGATTAATCTGTGTAGTATGTTTATTACTAAGTTGCCCTCCTGTGCTGTAGAGTTTGTATAAGGAATGTAATCTATGCCAGGTGATTTATTATTACTCATTGATTGTATTGCTAGTTCTGTGTGTAACATATCTTGTGGTTCATTTTCCGTTTCCTGCTGCCCGGGGTCTATGTTTTTTGTATGAGTGCTATCGAAGAAAGTTTTATGTTTGAATGTTGCAATGTTTAGAAGATCCTGACAGTAGGTTTTCCACCTGTTCATTGCATCATCTTTAGATATGATCTCATCATTTATGCCTCTACAGAGATTTGTATGAGGTTTACAACATGCCTTTAATGATCCAACCTCCTTGTGTGCTGTCATGATGATGCTCTCAATATTTTTTCCTGTATTCTCTATACAGTTATCTGTATTCCTTTATTGTTACATATTTTATGGGCTATTTTCCAAAGTCCTGTATATTCTAGTCTTTTGATTCTAGTTTGCCTGTTCGTCCATTTTTTATATGCTGTGTACGTCACATCTGTAATTTTCCATTCTTCAGGAAACCATTCTCTTTTATCGGGTTTTGGTTGGTATTTAACTGTGTGTTCTGCTGCTTGTATTACTTGTTCTTTCACAGTCTTGTCAAATTATTTTCCTAGTTGTTATTGGTAATTAATGATTTTGTTCAGTTGCCTCTGTCTTTCTCCATAGAATTTTTTTGAGTGCCCATTTGTTTCATGTTTTCTAAATGTTACTTTATTTCTATACTATCTTTTAACGATCAACTTTTAAATGCTTGGTTAAAAGAAATTTGTCGTGCTCAATGCAGTGGAAGGGCTGTAGGAAATTTGTTAAAGATAGGTGATTTGTGAAATAAAAACATTTTCTGTCCTGTGCCTACAGGTCTGCTCAGTAATGCTAGGCCTATGCATGAACCAAATGGCTTCCATTTTTTGTCTTCGATACACTGTTTTGCTGTTGTCCCATTTGTTAGACTGTAAGACCTAGTTGAACTGTGAAAGTAATTTGTTTCTTAAATTTTGTTTTAAATTTCATAACTTTGAAAAAAGTAAAATCTTTTTTTAAATAACTTTTAATGTTTCTTTAGCAACTGTGCCTTTGTAAAGTAGAATAACATTTTCGAGTATTTAACCATTTAAAGCCCAGTGACAAGTATGTGTACCATCTACTGTAACATTTAGAAACTGCGTTATTCCCACAGTGTGTATTTGTTTCTTTTGTACATTTCCTACAATAAATATTAGTTATTTCCAAGAGCAGCATTAATGATTATTCTTTCTAGTAGAGACAGATTTTGTTCTGAGGTAGAGACTGAATTTTTGTGTACAGTTTACATGAATATTGGTCTTCAAAATGTTAAAAGTTTCATATGTAAAAAGATTATATTACACATGACATTTCCCATAACTTTCATGAAGCAGATTTCTTTTTTGCATATTCTGAAAAGTTGTGTTAATATGTAACTATCAAGAGATAAGACAAGTAACAAATATCATCCAAAAAATCCGTTTACATATATGGACTAGAACATTTTGTATAATAATAATTATTATTTATCATAACTCTAGTTAGTTCTCAAACTGTATCACTCCATGAAGTCCTTCCTTGCAAGATAAATATATAAATGTCCATCCATGTACCATTATATTTTTGCCCCATGGCCATAATAATATGTTAGAAAACCTAGACAGCTGAATCTGGTTTTACAAATAGTTTTCTTTCTGAAAAGAATGTAAACTAGTGTAATTATGTACATAATACACTCTACAAATTGAACAGACTAAAGAAAAGTGTCTAAAATGAACAAATAGATGCAATGTTAGTTTCATGATTTGTCTTAAAATAAAATTGATGTACAAAATATGTCTGCCTTTTCTTTTTGTTGTTGTGGTAAACCTCCAGAAACGTTTTATGAATGCTATTTTAGGAGCCACTTCTGTAACTGCTGGCCTCATAACATCGACCCCCTTATGAAATTTGGGAATCCAATTTCTGAAGCTGCATCAGTATGCTGTTGTGCCCTTGACGGGGGTGAAGGTAGGACCAACATCTGACCCCAGAGTCGATGCAGGGCTGATCTTGCCTTGCTCCGAACTGCTAAATCAAGTGGAGGAATGCACGTGAGTGCCTTCCCACCCTTAGAGTAGTGCACGTCGCCCCTGTTACCCTTAAGCGTACAAGTCTTTGCATTCTGCTTAGTCTTTTCTTGGCACTAGCTGTCTGACAGCCTGGCGACCACACTAGAGATGCAAAGGTGATGGATGGTCGAATGACAAAGACATAGAGCCGCTAGACCATTTTGGGCCTGAGGCCCTATGCCGCACCATGGGCTTTCCTACAGGCCCACTATAGATTCTGAGCCTTCTTCACTTTGGTTTGCACATGCTCGTAGGTGAGCCGAGAATCCAGGACTATCCCAAGATATTTGACCGACTTATAACGGTGCAGAGTAACTTGAAAGGAAAGAGGTCCAATGAAAGCAGTTTCCTTTTCTTTGTAAATATGATGAGTTCAGTTTTATCGGGATTAACCGACAAACCGGTCTCGCCACACCAAGTCTGTACGATGTGAAGGGCCCACTGCATGAGCTGTGATGACACTGTGTTTGGGAATTTCCCCACTGCCAAAATAAATATCAGTGTAACTCTGAGTATATACTCTGACCCCATTGAGCCTCGCTATCAGATCATCAATGTGATACCACAGGAGTGGCGACAACACGCCTTCTTGCGGAACACTGGGCACCACAACCCTTCTGTATGAATCATTAAGGGTCGTCACGGCCAGGCAGCCCTCCACGGTAGCTTTAATCCAGCGGACAGTGGTGTGGCCAAACCCATGTCTGACAAGAGCATCACACATGTAGTCAAAAGAGGTGTAGTTAAAACACCCATAGCAGTTTCCTGCTGGTTGAGCACCTTCTCAACCCGAACCACGAGCTGATGAAGGGCCGTTTACATGGATTTCTGAGTCTGATCAGCATACTGGTTGGGATGCAGTGGCATCAGAGCCAGAGCCCCATCCCTTTATCCACCAGCCTCTGCGTGATCTTAAGTAGGAACGATGCGAGACTGATGGGTCTGAAATCCCTAGGCCAATTACAGGAACTCGTACCAGGCTTAGGTATAAGCACTACCTTAAGCTGATGCCATGTGGCTGGAACATAGCCAGTAGCCAGTCAGGTACGAAAAATCTTGACCAGGTGAAGAGCAACAATTCTCCGTCCTTTTGCAGCAGGGCCGGGAATATGCCGTCCATGCCTGGACCTTTATGTGGGGCAAAAGAATTAATTGCCAATTCCACTCACCCACAGGCGACAACCTACGCAATTGCATCGTCTGGCGAGGCGGTCAGCAGCAGGGGCCGCCATCCGTTCAGTAACTGCCGAGTTTGGAAAATGAGTAGCGACCAGAAGTTAAAGGGGTTCTCCCTCGGACTGCGTATGTGTTCCCGAAGGATCAACCAGAGATCCAATCTTCATTTTTTGGGTCTCTAGACAAAGCTCTATAAAACCCAGCCGACATGGGTATGTCTTAAAGAGTTGTAGAAGGCCCTCCAAGCTTCTTTTGACGCCTACCGTACCTCCTTTTCTTATCTGCGTTGAGCCTCTCAATAGAGTGCGCAGCTTTAATGAGTCCTTCCTCCGGTCCTTATTAAAGAGTCGACTCACTGCTCTTCTAACGGACACTAAATTGGGTGTCCACTTTAGAAAATATGTACCTGTCTTTACAGGCTTCAGAGGACATTTAACCTCACAGGCCGAAATTAGGGCCTGAAGAACAAAATTGCAAGCCCCAATCCGGCCTCATCTTTCATGTTCATTTCTGGTCCCCATCCCAGCCTGCCCTTCAGTTCTGGAAAGGAGTCGTAGCTGGTACCCCTAGGATTCTTGATGAGCCGTACCGGCACGAGGCCCTCGAGGTTGAACAGATTATGTCTGATCTGACAAAGAAGGTTCAGAGGAAACTTAGCAGCTTAGGTCTTTCCAAGGGTCCAAAAGACCCCAGGGTATTTTAAAACACCTCTTGCCTTCCGGCACTACAAAAGGTGGGATCATTGCCTTGATTTAGAATTTCCAAATTCGTAGAATGTAGAAATTCCAACAACGCCCCTGCTGTATCATTTCAGTTGGTGCTACCGCACACCCTGTGGTGTGGAGTCGCACCGTAGATAGAAACTTTTCTCCTAACAGTAGCTCACGAGTTCCTCAAACACCTTCGTCGAGGGAGGGTCCTCGGAATCGTAAGACAGGCAGAGCAGACGACCAAACGTCTTTCTGCCTTGCCTATATTATAGTTTCTTAGAACTGTTACAAGATCCCTGGAAGAGAATCCCGGTAGCATCCACATGTTCATGTTCCTCGCACTGACATATGCTCTGGGTCTATCTATGCCCCTCCCCCAGAACAGGGTATAGCCTGAAATGTCTAGGCCCATGATACGGCCCTCGCGGTACCACGGTTCCTGTATCGGAGCCATATCCCTTTAACAACTAATGTTCTGGTGAAACCCCTAGAAGCAGCGATACCATGGTGTAGGTTGGCCTAAATAAATGAAATTGTACTTACCATGTTAAATTCGGCCTCCTCCTCCTCTGCTTTTATCTTCTTCCTTCCTGCCTGCCTTCTTTGCTGCTAGTTTAACGCCGAGAAAAGAGAATTTCGCCTGCCCCACACCGCCGAACGGACTCCACCTTGTCCCCTGTGTGCAGCGACGGAAGATGAATCGATGTAGAGCACAAGGCGGACCCCGTTGGTTCCACTTTGCGCTCATAAACTCCCCATTGGCTGGTATTCTATCCCTGGTTCAGCGTGCAGAGTCGCTGAAAATAGCGCTCCGTATCCTCCGCAAAGCCCGGAAACCAATCCACCACTCTCTTATAGATAGAGAGAACCTCCAAGCCCACCATTTTGGGCCTAGAACCCTCCCATACCGTCAAAGGTGATACATTGTTACTCAGCCAGTTCTGGGTCTCCTTGTCGTGGTATACGACAATGGCACCCCTTTGGCCCCGTAAGTATCGACCCTGGGGGTGAATCCCTCGTCAGGGAGACCAACTAAAAGCCCGTTTGACGTTGGCGAAGTTCTCCTTGGAAACCTGCACTTCTGCGTAACCATCGCAAACGATGGCCATCCTCAGACCCTCCTGAGCAGCCTTAGCATAGCTCAGTTGCCTAGTTAGTCTGGTCCTCATCGCCCACCCACTATCAGGAGTGCAGCCAGAGGATCAATGGC
>Ga0209755_10007205_pt1 | contig 12099 bp, 10 predicted proteins | sample TergutCo191P1_FD_187301 | JGI IMG/M metagenome (GOLD analysis project Ga0209755, IMG submission 187301) | Cornitermes sp. P1 segment gut microbial communities from Petit-Saut dam, French Guiana - Co191P1 (SPAdes) (version 2) | ecosystem: Host-associated > Arthropoda: Insects > Digestive system...
CTGCCCGGAGGGGACAACTATAGTTGTGCGTGACTTGTTTTTCAACACTCCTGCACGTCTCAAATTTATGAAATCCGACCGTGCGGAAAGTTCTGCTGTCACCGCTGTGGTTTTACGCATAGGGCTTTCCCGGCCTGATATCTCTTTTCGCTTTATTAAAGACGGCGTTACAGAGTATCACACGCCGGGCGATACTCGCATAGATTCTTGCGTCTATAGTTTACTGGGCAGAGAACTTGGCGCAGGCTTTTTATCTGCGAAAGCCGCTGATGAAGCAGTCTCCGTGAGCGGCTACGTATCGTCTCCGACTGCATTTCGCGGCAATAGGAGTTATCAGTTCTTTTTCGTTAATGGTAGGTCCATCCGCTCACTGCTTCTGCAAACAGCTCTTGAGCAAGCGTACAAAAACATCAGTACATCGGGGCGTTTTCCATCTTGTGTTCTATATATCACAACCAAGCACGCTGATGTCGATGTCAATGTACACCCTGAAAAGGCTGAAATAAAGTTTTTCTCGGACAAAAAAGTGTTTGACGGCGTTTATTATGCCGCTTTGGGGGCATTAGAGCGCTACGGTAAGAGCGATATTAGCTCAAAGTTTACAAAGCAAAGCGGCGGTGCTTTTGAAAATGATACACCCGAAAGCACTTATACCAAGACTTCATCCGAAAGTAGCTATGCTCAGATTTCCGCTCCGAACCTTAACGATGATGCCTTTAAGGTGCGCGAATCTCGAAATACATACACTCTGCCGACCCAAAAATCGACTGCTGAAGCACCTTCTAGTCCTACCTCACAGGCAAGTGCGCCAAACAACTCCGGCAAAGAGCCTTTTATTTCCGCAAGCGCTTCGCACCCGCCTGTAGACAATGTGTACGGCATCGGTACAATGTTTGATGAACATAAAGAGGAACATGACCTTGCTTCCCCGTTTTCGATTATAGATTCTCATTTTACAGTCATAGGCGAAGCTCTGAATGTATGTATAGTTGTGGAGTATAAGGATAGCGTCTGGTTTATAGATAAGCACGCTGCTCATGAGCGTCTCCACTTTGACGCACTTAAAAGTGAGAGTTACGAGCCTATGTCCGAGGCTCTTTTAACTCCGGTAGTTTGTCGTTTCGGACACGAATCCACCGCTATTTTGCTTGAAAATACGGAACTTTTGGACAAGATGGGTTTCAGTGTTGAAAGCTTTGGCGAAGACTGCGTTGCTGTAAGGCACATCCCCGCCGAAATTGATATTTCCGATGCAGAGAGTGTCTTGTCCGCAGCAAGTATTGAATTTATGAACGGCGGAAGCGGTGTTGCGGCAGATTATACGAAGCTTGATAACATTTATAAGATGATAGCATGCAAAGCCGCAATAAAGGCCGGGCAAAGCTCAGACCCGCACGAACTCAGCGCACTCGCCGAAAAGGTAATTTCCGGGACAGTATCACATTGCCCGCACGGTCGCCCCGTTGCTTTTGAGATAACAAGAAAAATGCTTGATAAAGGCTTTGGCAGAATATGAGCAGCTTTGGTAAAATCATTGCAATCACAGGGCCGACAGCCACAGGAAAGACTGCATTGGGCGTATCGCTTGCAAAGGTCATAGACGGCGAGGTCGTTTCTGCGGATTCCATGCAAGTCTATAAGTTTATGGACATCGGTACATCAAAACCCCTGCCTAGCGAAAAGATGGATATTCCGCATCACATGATTGATATAGTTTCGCCGCTTGAAGATTATTCCGTGGCTCGTTACGTATGTGATGGATCTAAGTGTATTGAAGATATAGTGAGACGCGGCAAAAAAGTAGTTCTTGTAGGAGGCTCGGGCTTATACATAAATTCATTGCTTTTCGGTCAAGAATTTCAGCCTCGCGGTGACAGCGAACTTCGAGTTCAGCTTGAAGCAAAGTATGATAGTATCGGCGGAGATGCCTTGCTCAGCGAGCTTTGCCAATATGACCCCGTTAGTGCCGACAGGCTCTCTGCTAATGATAAAAAGCGAATTGTCAGAGCGATTGAAGTTTATATGACAACGGGCAAAACAATATCCGAGCATAATGCAATTTCCGCCGCTGCGCCTCCGAGGTATGCATTCGTAACGTTTGCTCTCACATTTTCTGAAAGAACTGCTTTGTACAAGCGAATAGACCGGCGAGTTGACTTAATGGTCTCCGCAGGTCTTGAAAGCGAAGTTCGAAAGCTTCTCGACATGAACGTATCTAAGCGCAGCACTGCTATGCAGGCTATCGGATATAAGGAAATGGTTCGCGCCATTTCAGGGGATTGCACTGTTTCCGAAGCAGTTGATAAAATAAAAATGGAATCCCGACGTTATGCAAAGCGTCAACTTACTTGGCTTCGCCGTGATAAGTCTGTAAACTGGATAACATGGGGCGATGCGCCGGATTATAATGAGGGGCTTGAAACAATTTTGAGAGGTTTGGAAATTGAAGAGAAGTGATGTTTTTATCAGATTGACAACCGGGGTGCTGTTTCTCGCCATTGCGGGCTATTTGGGAGTATATCTTTATGGTGTCTTTATAAACGTTTTCGAAACGACCGAAGCTTTCAACTATACCATTGAAGAAACTCTCCCTTCCCAAGGTTATATAGTGCGGACAGAAACAGTGCTTACCGAGGCGGGTGCCACCATACTTCCCGCTGTTGACGAGGGCGAACGGGTTGCTGTCGGACAAGTGGTTGCTGTTGAATATCACAGCAATGAAGCCCTTGCAATAGCAAGCGAACTGCGTATGCTCAGACTTCAGATTGCACAAGCGGAAGCACAGGGCGGCTTTGGGGATATAGATGCCTTTGAAGCTGTCATGGACTTGTCAAGAGCGGTAAACAGCGGCGATTTCAGCAGGTTAGATGAGATTTCCATGAGTGTTGCATCAAACATTTTTATGATGGATACCGACATTTCACAATTGCGTCAACGTCTCGATTTTCTGGAATCTCAGCCCATTGATGCACGAGAGATTTCCGCTCCGGTCAGCGGAACTTTCTCTCATATTGTTGATGGTTTTGAGCATGTGTCCCCTACTGCTCTGACCGATGTGCTGCCAACTCAGTTACATTCATATTTTCATAGTCCGTCCGGCTACTCGGGAGTAGGCAAACTTGTCACAGAGTTTAAATGGTACTATGCGGCGGTTATGAGCAACTCCGACGCTGTTTTGCTCTCGCGAGGTGATAGAAGAATTGTCCGTTTTTACGGTACATTTAACGCAGAGATTGAAATGTTTGTAGAAGATGTCGGCAGACGTGAGGGCGATTATTCTGTGGTGCTTTTTTCGAGTGACAGCGGAATCCACGAGATTGCTCCGCTTCGCTCTATTAGGGCAAACGTTGTAGCTGATACCGTCTCAGGTATTCGCGTCCCGTTAGAAGCTCTGCATTTGGACGACGACGGTACAACGTTTGTTTTTCTCCAGACCGCAGGGTTTGCCGAAAGGGTGAATGTTGAGATATTAGAGAAAGTCGGCGACAGTTATCTCGTCCGTGACGGTGTTGAAACAGGTTCTCCGCTGCGTGTCGGTTCGGAAATAATTGTGAGGGCCAACAACTTGTATCACGGCAGAGTTGTTCCTTAAATTTATAAAAGGCGCATACGCTTTTTTAGAAAATTTAACAGGAGGGGATTTTCATATATGATTTCTGACAATGTAAGACGAGTTCGTGAGAACATCGCAGAGGCGGCTATTGCATCGGGGCGTTCTCCCAATGATGTTAAGCTTGTTGCAGCATCCAAAACTAAGCCTGTTGACGCTATAAAAAATGCTATTGCAGCAGGGGTAGACGCAGTAGGCGAAAATCGTGTTCAGGAAATGATGGAGAAACACTCCTTTGATGCTTATTCGGGTGCTCCTTTGCATTTCATCGGCAACCTGCAATCAAATAAAGTAAATAAGGTCGTCGGTGTGTGCGATTTGATTGAGTCGGTCGGCTCACCGGAACTTTTGAGGGCAATCGGAAAAAGAGCCGATTCTCTCGGAATCGTGCAAAATGTGCTTATTGAGGTAAATATCGGCAGGGAACAGCAAAAAGTCGGTGTACTGCCGGAACAACTTGACGATGTCCTCGGACAGGCTTCTGATATCAATGGTATCAAGGTTCTCGGGCTGATGGCAATCCCGCCGTTTTATGACGAAATCGAAAGAATTTGTAACTATTTTGACACAATGTATAAGCTTTTTGTTGACATGAGCGTGAAAAAATACGATAATGTCTCTGTACGGTTGCTCTCTATGGGTATGAGCGACAGCTATACAGAAGCAATCAGAGCCGGTTCAAACATGGTCAGAATTGGCACCGCACTTTTTGGTGAGCGTTAGATTTACCTGTAATAATCAAAGGAGGAGGCATCCTGAATGGGATTATTTAATGAATTGAAAAAATTGACGAAGCCATACGATGACGAGGAGGACTTCGACAACTTTCAACCCGGGTTACCATCGGACGACTTGCCGCTAACTCCAAAAACACCGGCACAAGCCAGAACCTCATACAGCGCTTTTGAGGATCAGCGCACCAACAACAACAAAGTCGTCAATATACATGCAACAGCGCAACTCAAAGTCGCACTGTTTACGCCTGAACGTTTCGAGGCCGCTGCCGAAATTGCTGACAATCTGCGCGACAGGCATACGGTAGTTCTTAATCTTGAGCAGACGAACAAAGATATTGCGCGCCGACTTGTTGACTTTCTCAGTGGCGTGGCATATGCTCAAGAAGGTAAAATTAAGAAAGTAGCTGTTAATACTTATCTCATTACCCCGTACAATGTTGATCTTTTGGGCGATTTAATCGATGAGCTGGAAAATAACGGCCTGTATTTCTAATTTGAAAGGACGGATTGTATATGCTTACTCCTCAAGATATCTCTGAAAAGGGTTTTGTAAAGGCAGTTTTTGGCGGTTACGATATGGAAGGTGTCGATGAATTTCTTGAAACTGTTTCATCTGATTACAGTTCGCTTTACAAAGAAAACGCCATCCTTAAAGGCAAGCTGAAAGTTTTAGTCGAGAAAGTCGAGGAATATCGCTCGACCGAAGATGCCATGCGAATGGCACTGCTCACTGCGCAGCGGATGGGTGAGGAAATAACTGTTGAAGCAAACAGAACGAAGGATGAAATGCTTCAAAAGGCGGACTCTGAGATTAAAACAAGGCTGTCTGATACTGCTGTACGTATAGCGGACGAGGAGCAGCGTTTGAAGCTTGCTTCCGCAGAAACTGCAAAATTTATTGAACTTTCTCAAGCCATTATGCGTAAGCATTCAGAATTTCTGGAGAAATTGGAAACCGCCCGCAGTGCCGTTACCATACAAAGCACAGTTGCTCAAAATGCACCAAAACAAAAAGCTCCGAAAGCTCCCAAACCCGCACCACCTCCCCCGCCGCCGATTGCACCTATACCGCAAGAGCCGCCACAACCTGCTCCCGTTCCCGAACCTCCGGACATTGTGGAAGATGATGTTATTTCCGGTATTGCCGAGCAGATTGGCTCCGCTGTAGAAAAAATTACAAATGCTGACGCAATCGCCCCTTTAGATGCAAGTGAGACAAATGCTCTTTCTTCACACATTGCCGAAAATGATGGAGATATGAATGTTTATCGCGGCGATGTTCAGGAAGAGCCCATTTCTCCGAGACCAAAGTTTGATTTTGATGACCTCAAATTTGGTGCTAATTTTGACACTGATGAGTGAGGTTTTTGAAAATTACACTATATTTTAATCCGACTGCTTCAACATCGGAAAGGATTTTATTTTTTAACCATGTCTCAAGATTATAATTCAACATTACTATTACCAAAAACAGAATTTTCAATGCGTGCCGGACTGCCTAAAAAAGAGCCTGAACTGCTTAAATCCTTTTATGAAAAGAGGGTTTATGAAACTTTAATGGAAAAAAACAAAGGAAAACCATCATACGTTCTGCATGATGGTCCGCCATTTTCAAACGGTGATATTCATATCGGCACTGCTTTAAACAAGATTCTTAAAGATATTATTGTCCGTTATAAAAATATGTCCGGCTTTCACGCTCCATACACCGCAGGGTGGGACAACCACGGAATGCCTATAGAGAGTGCGATAATCAAAAAAAATAAGCTCGACAGAAAAAAAATGTCTATCCCTGAGTTTAGAGATGCTTGCCATGCGTTTGCTTCAAGTTATGTTGACAGGCAGCGTGAGCAGTTTAAGCGGCTTGGAGTAATCGGTGATTGGGACAACCCATACCTCACAATGGCATCGTCTTTTGAAACCGAAGAGGTTCGTGTTTTTGGAAAAATGTACGAAAAAGGCTATATTTACAAAGGCTTAAAGCCCGTGTACTGGTGCCCCAACGATGAGACTGCATTGGCGGAAGCTGAGATAGAATATGCGGACGTACCTTGTAAACCGATTTTCGTTAAGTTTAAAATAACAGACTCAAAAGGCATCTTAGACGGCGTAGAAGGTGCTGAAAATGCGTATGTTTTAATATGGACTACAACAGCGTGGACGCTCCCCGGAAATGTGGCAATTTGCATGGGCGAAAAGATTGAGTATTCACTTTGCAAAGTTGGAAATGAAATATTTGTTGTAGCTTCTGAACTTGCAAAGTCCGTGTTTGAAAAAGCAGGTATAAGTGAATACAGCGTTATAAAGAAACTGCCGGGCAGTGCATTTGAGCGGGTGAAAACCCGGCATCCATTTTATGACAGGGACACTCTGCTTATTCTCGGCGACCATGTAACAGTGGATGCGGGAACAGGTTGCGTTCACTCATCCCCCGGTCACGGTGTAGAAGACTTCAATGCCTGCCGCAATTACAAGGAACTCCCGATGTTTACACCCGTAGATTCACGTGGAATACTAACTAAGGAAACACTTCAATATGAGGGTCATCACTACTCAAAAGTGGTAGACATTATAATTGAGGATTTGAGGAAGAGCGGCGCACTCTTTGCAGAAGACGAGCTTGTTCACTCGTACCCGCACTGCTGGAGATGTAAAAAGCCTGTTATCTACCGTGCAACGGAGCAGTGGTTTGCATCTGTTGACGCTATGAAAGATACGGCAGTTAAAGCATGTGAAAATATTGAGTGGATTCCCAAATGGGGCAAAGAGCGTATGATAGCAATGCTCATTGAGCGTTCTGATTGGTGCATTTCCCGCCAACGCCATTGGGGATTGCCTATTCCTGTTTTCTACTGCAAGATTTGCAGTAAACCAATTTGTACTCCCGAAACCATTGACACCGTTGCTAAGCTATTCGGTGAAAAAGGCTCAAATGCTTGGTATGAAATGAACATAAATGAAATATTGCCGAGCGGATTTGCCTGTCCGCACTGCTCTGCGACTGAGCTAGAAAAAGGCTCGGACACATTGGACTGTTGGTTTGACTCAGGCTCCACACACGCAGGAGTGCTCAGCAGCGGCATCTTTGATGGGCTTAAATTCCCCGCGGACCTCTACATAGAGGGAAACGACCAGTATCGCGGTTGGTTTCAGTCATCAATGCTCACAAGCATAGCGGCAAATGGCGTAGCACCATATACGCGAGTAATAACGCATGGGTGGACGGTTGACGGCGAGGGTAAAGCCATGCACAAATCGCTCGGAAATGCGGTCGCCCCCGAAGAAATCATCAAAGAATACGGCGCAGACATTCTTAGGCTCTGGGTCGCCTCCACAGACTACAGGGTTGATACCAGAATATCAAAAAATATACTAAAACAACTATCTGAAATATATCTTAAAATACGTAACACAGCGCGGTTTATTCTCGGCAACTTGGGCGACTTTGACCCTGATAAGCAGATTGCATATAATGATTTGACCGAGCTGGATCGTTGGGCTTTATCAAGATTGGCTAAGTTGCTGAAAACTGTCAATACTTCGTATGAAAATTATGAATACCATCCTATTTACCATGCTGTCCATAATTTCTGCACAGTAGATATGTCGAATCTCTATCTTGATATACTCAAAGATACCCTTTATTGCGACTGTGCCGACAGCCATGCTCGCCGCAGTGCACAGACGACAATATATATAATACTTGATTCTTTGGTTCGTGTTCTTGCGCCTGTTTTGGCTTTTACATCTGAGGAAATTTGGCAAGCAATGCCGCACCACAACGATGCAGATTGTGATAGTGTCCTATATAATCAGATTCCTAAAGTCGATGATGCTTTCTCGTTATCACCGCAACAAGATGCAAGTTGGGATAAGCTCTTGCGCATAAGAACAGATGTCTACAAAGCATTGGAAATCGCCCGTGTAGATAAAGTTATAGGTAAATCTTTGGATGCTGACGTGTCGCTGTTTTTTGACGATGCAGGCGTATCTGCGCTGGATGGTCTGTCTCTTGATTTAGATTTCTTAAAAAACTGGCTTATTGTTTCCGATGTAAAATTAGTTATGAACTCAAGCTCTGATGCTTCCACACAAAATACGTATATCGGTGTTGATTTCCCCGGCATTACTGTTTCGGTGATGCCGAGCAGTGCTGAAAAATGTGCTCGGTGTTGGAAACATGACGAGAGCGTTGGCAATAATACAGAGCACCCGAAGCTATGTCTGCGCTGTTGCAACGTAGTTGCAGAGTTGCAGAGTTAGGGGGATTATTATACATTATGATGTTACGTTTTGTTTTTGCAGCACTAATTGTTGTGCTCGATCAGTTTTTTAAACATTGGATTGTCCGAACAATAGAGGTAGGGGCTACAGGTCCGGAAATAATTCCGGGTATATTAAGGCTCAGACATTTAGAAAATGACGGTGCAATGCTGAATATTCTGTCCGGCCAGCAGTGGTTACTTGCCGGTATCGCCTTTGTCGTATCCGTTGCGCTTGTTATGATTCTGCTTCGTTATAACGAAGGCTTTACGGGAACTCTCGGGCTTTCCGCTGTTCTTGGCGGTGCTATCGGCAATTTGTATGACAGAATTTTCAACGATGGCAGTGTCATTGATATGTTTGAAACTCTTTTTATACCGTTTCCGATTTTTAACATAGCCGATATTTTCATTACTCTCGGCATGGGGACATTTTTAGTACACTTTATTGTATTGTCCGTCCGAGCAGAAAAGGAAGAAAAAGCTGCTTCCGAGCCTTTGTTCGAAGGGCGCGAGCATGGCGGTGAAGAAGCGTATGATGAATTTCCGGGTATAGATGCAGTCGTGTCGGAAAAAGCGGAGCAGAGCCTCGGCGGATATGAAGAAAGCGAAGTAGCCGCTTCCGCAGAAACTGCGCAAGATGCCGATGATTTTTCAAACATTGACGATGCTGTGGCTGCAAACGCAGAGCAGAATCTTCCTGCCACCGCCGATTTTGAAGATTCAGGCGCAGAGTTCGACACTCTTACCAATATTGATGTCTCAAACTATGATGAATCCGATGCCGGAACTGTCTCGAATGTCTCGTTTAGCTTAGATGCTCTCGAAGCCGAGCTTGACCTTGAATCAATTTCTTCCGCCGATTACGATATAAATGATTTACTCCGTGAATATGGCTCAGAAGATAACAAAGATTCATAGTATCAACAGTGGGGAGCGTATAGATGTGTTCCTCGCTGCAAATTTAGCCGGAACAACCAGAACTGCCGTGCAAAAGCTTATTGACGCAGGCGGTGTAACTGTAAACGGCGTTCCCGTGCGGAAAAGCCATAAGACCGTGGAAGGACACACATATATTGTCGTTCAAGACGAGCCGGAAGTCTCTGTTGCATTGAAGCAGGACATCCCGCTCGATGTTGTTTTTGAGGATGAAGATATTATTGTGGTTAATAAACCGCAAGGGATGGTCATACATCCTGCTCCCGGTCATTCCGACGGCACTCTGGTAAACGCACTGCTGTTTCATTGCGGTAACAGTCTTTCGGGTATCGGGGGTGTCGTTCGCCCGGGCATAGTGCATAGGATAGATAAAGACACATCGGGGCTTGTTATTGCGGCAAAAAATGATGCCGCCCACCTTTCGCTTGCGGCACAGCTATCGAGCCGAACTCTTACAAGAGAGTATGATGCTATCGCCTGCGGTGTAATTAAGCAGGATAGCGGCACTATTGACGCGCCAATTGGCAGGCATCCCGTCGACAGAAAGAAGCAGGCGGCAGGATGCGCAAGCGGCTCGGCATCTCAGGGACGAGGCCGCAGTGTGCACCCGGTAGCTCCGCGTCAGGCAATTACGCATTATGGTGTTGTTATGCGATATAGCGCCCCCGGTCTGAGAGGCGGATATACACACGTTAAGTGCACGCTGGAAACCGGGCGTACACACCAAATACGGGTACACCTGGCTTCTATAGGTTATCCTATCCTTGGAGATATGGTCTATGGGCGCAAAAAGCCGGAACTGGGAGTGTCCTGCCAATGCTTACACGCACAAAAACTTCGTTTTACCCATCCCCGAACAAGCGAAGATATCGAGATTATCGCTCAGCCCCCCGCCTATTTTGAGAAAATACTTGCGAAGTTGAGCAATTTAGTGCATTGACTGTGGCTAGTGCAAACAGTTGTAGGAAGCTAATTTACAAAGATTACTTCACACTCCCATTTAGCTGTTTTTTATGAAGTCCGCTAAATCCGGTATAGAATATTTCACTACGTCCCAAATAATATCATCATCCATCTCATGATAGTCATGTGCTGCAACATCTCTCATGCCTGTAATCTTCTTCCAAGGGATTGTATTATTGGCAACCTTAAAATCATGAGGAAGATTTTTCGCAAGTTCTCCGATATTGAGAATGGACATAATTACGGCTTTGCGATAAAGCTTGTTAACAGAAAAAGCTTCTACTGTGCCAACATCGTTTGTAAACTTCATTGCATCAAGCGCATTTTCTAGCATGTGTTCTAAAATACTTCTTATTTTAAGGTTCATAAATTAACCTCGCTTCGCTTTCAACATTTTGTTTGAAGCTAGGCTTTGATTTGGATAAGGCGTTCCATGTTATTAAATCTACCGAACGACCAAATGCTTCTTCTAAATCAACACGCAAACCAAAAAAATCAAGTCCGCGCGTGTTAGGCAAGAACTCGACAAGCATGTCTATGTCACTCGTTTCGCTAATATCTTTTCTTGCTGCTGAACCAAAAAAAGCGGCGCGTTTAACCGGATATTGAACCAACACTTCACGAGCAATCAATTCCAGTTGTTCTGTCATGCAAACACCTCTTTCAAAAAATCAAAGTATGCACCATAGACTTTTCGTACTAAAATTTGTATGGATTGTTTCAGCCACACTTCTGTTTTCCTTTGCCAATTTGAGGCGACCGATTTTAACTAAGTATACCATAATTCCTAATTAACATAAATACAAAAATAAACAACATATTCTTTTCTCTGACTTCACTCCGCAGTTTCTTTGTCACGAAAAGCGTACTCTTGCGTTAACTTAGAGTTGCCTTTCACCACTATTCTATTGTATAATTTTGAGCACGATGGAGAGGTTATAGTTTGACTAAAATTGTTCTTTTGGCGATAAATGCAAAATACGTCCATTCATCGCTTTCTGTGTGGCTCATTGCCTCCGGTATAGCGCAGTTTGCCAAAAAAACATATGATGTACGTATTGTTGAAGCTACGATAAATCAAAGCCTCACCGATATAGTCAAAGCTGTCAGCGAGCATAATCCCGCTGTGCTGGGCATTTCAGCATACATATGGGGTGCAGGGCTTTTGCCCGAACTTTTGGTAAGGCTTAGACTCAGTTTGCCTGATTTGACAGTCATCTTGGGTGGACCGGAAGCGTCAAATAATACCGAATATTGGCTTGATAACGGTGCTGATTATGTCCTCTGCGGTGAGGGCGAGTATCGGTTCCCCATATTGCTTGATGAAATATTCTGTAAGTACACGGAAGCGTCCGCACCAGCTTCAACGAAAGATGCAGCAGTACTGCCGATTGACCCTTATACCGATGAATATTTTTCCGCACTGAAAGGTCGGCTTTCATATATTGAGACTTCTCGCGGATGTCGTTACAAATGTTCGTTTTGCCTGTCGGGTGACAGTAAGCTTGAGTTTTTTCCCATGGAAACCGTGAAGAACCGGATAAAAAAGCTCTCGAAAGCAAACACGCATACTATAAAATTTGTTGAC
>Ga0209755_10007206_pt1 | contig 12098 bp, 9 predicted proteins | sample TergutCo191P1_FD_187301 | JGI IMG/M metagenome (GOLD analysis project Ga0209755, IMG submission 187301) | Cornitermes sp. P1 segment gut microbial communities from Petit-Saut dam, French Guiana - Co191P1 (SPAdes) (version 2) | ecosystem: Host-associated > Arthropoda: Insects > Digestive system >...
CGACAACCCCCTGCGCGTCGCGCACGACGAAGCTGTCCACCCCCATGGTGCCGGCGATGGATTGCAGATACGCGATTATCGCCTGTCTGGAATAGGCCCTTCCCCCCGGGTTGGCGTTCCAATCCACCAGGTTCGACACCACCGCATAGTTTCCCGCGATGGAGTAGGCGACGACGCGCGTTTGTTCCTCAAGCTGGTCGAGCTGCGCCTCCGCCGCATTAGACGCCAGGTTGATGCGCTCCTGGGTAAGGTCGTCGGCAAGGTTGATCGTGGCCATCGAAACGTACACGAAAATGAAAACTACCATGAGAACCATCATTCCGACTATTGGAATGGTCAACTTGCTCTTCATGCTGCGAAACATGCTTTTATCCTCCAACCGCGTTTTGTTTGGCCAGAGTGCCGCCATACACGGAAAGCCCAGAGTTCCGTTCCATGTCCAGCGCCGCGGTGATTGATGGGCGAAACCTTATGACTGACATTCTCACGCCTCTCGCTTGAAATTATTTTCCTTTATTTTCGGCCAAAACGTCAAGCGTATTTTTCTAGCCCCATTGCCGTAGCACAGTATACGTGCAATGTGTATGTTATTATGGAGGGGCGTGCCGGGTGTCAAGCCCGGTTGCGGATCCTTGCGCCTCGGTTTGTCACAACATCATAAACCTGTGGCGATATTTTTCCTGCCATAAGCTATACTGTTTTCATCCAAGTCTTGCAAGTGACCAAATATCCAAACCACGGAAATAAATTTTCGTTTGAAATCAGGCGCCAGTATCTCGTTTCTCGAAACTCAGGTGCTATCCACAGGTAAAAATATACCAACATGCTGTGAAATATACAAAATCATGGGTCGGCATAATGACATCACGCAAGCAGCTGAACGTGTGCGGGACCCGCATTTTTGTGTCAGTGCACTTTACATATACGACAAGTATCCTAGCGGTACTGGGCTGGCCGCGAAAGTCTGGCTGAAAAGGCCGTGGAGCTTTTTGGGTTGGCATTGTTCGCGCTGGACAGTTGCCAGTGTAAGGACGATTGCCCATCGTGCGTGGGGGCGGCCGGCAGAAAAAGCGAAACTATGGCTTTCCTGACGGCAATGGCCGGCAAGGGTTAGGCATGGCGGGAAACCTAAAGGCGCGTCTAGCACGAATAAGAACCGGCGAAACGCCGCGCACCGATGCGGAGAGCAAAGCACAAAGCCCCCCGCCGAGGGACGAAACGAAAAGCGGGGAGATGACCGGGCTGGATTGAAGCCAGCCACATGACGCTAAAGCGGGAGTTTCGCCGACCGTTAAAGTTTGAGATACCGGACGAACTGCCCGATGCGCTGGCCGTTATCGTTCAGGACTTCACAATGCAACGGATTAAAGGCGACCAAATAATGACTAACGATTTGCTTTTGTTCGACTTGGAAACCACTGGGCTTTCCGGCGGGGCCGGAACCATCGCTTTTCTTGCGGCGTTTGGGCGGTTCGTGCCCCCCGCCGAGATTGCCATAACACAATATCTGCTTTTGGACTACCCCGGCGAACCCGACTTTTTGGAATTGGTTGCCGGCGAGTTTGCAACCAATGCACCGCCCTTTATGGTGAGCTACAACGGAAAAAGTTTTGATTCGCAGATATTACGTAGCCGACTGCTGATGAGAGGAGCTACTTACCATATGCGAACACAACGCAAAGGACATTGCAGGGCTTGCTACGATTTTTCTTGCAATGAATGAAATCGCAATGAACCCGCCGGAAAGGGTTGTGCTATTCAATTACGACATCGAAACGCTTGCGCTTACGTGGCACGATACGATTAGAAGGAACCGTTTACATTACCTTGATGCCGATGCGAGTAATGAAATAGCGGATACAGGTGGAAAAAAAGCTAGCGGTACGCCGGGAAGATCAGAACACTGGCGGGGCGCGGTTGCTACTTAATAGGATGGCGCAAATAATCCAGCCGTTTTTTAAAAGTGCCAGTAATGTGGGGATGAAATACAGGTTTTTGGGTAATGGCGTTTTCGTGCCATGTGTTGGCTATGTTTTTTTGGGGTTGTCGGAACGGGATAGAATCGCAGAGGGCGTTGCGGCACAAGTTACATTCGTAACTGGCTACAATAGGCTTGAATTGAGCGACAGAGCATGATAGTCTTTTCCATGATGCCAAAATTGAGGGGACGAAATATTGGAAACTGGGATAAAGCCTTACGGCTCTTTCATAAAGGACATCAAAGACCTTATCTATCGCCGCCAGTATGCGGCGATGCAAAAGGTGAACGCCGAACTGATACAGCTTTACTGGGAAATTGGCGGGGAGATTGAACGCAAGCAACGCGAGCAGGGCTGGGGAAAGTCCGTTGTGGAAATACTGGCCGGCGAACTTCAAAAGGAGTTTCCGGGTGTGCAGGGGTTTTCGGCGCGTAATTTATGGCTTATGCGGAGTTTCTATATCGAATATTCGCAGCCTGAAATTCTGCACCCAGTGGGTGCAGAATTTTGCCTTGCGCCGCTTCCCAAGGCGTTGATGGACATCGGCTGGAAGAAAAACGTGGTCATTATGCAAAAATGCAAAGACCCGATGGAGCGGGAATTTTACGTTAAAATGACGAGGCTGTACGGCTGGACAAAAGACGTTTTGATTAACAATATCGAAAACAGGGCTTTTCAGAAATACCTGACCAATCAAACCAACTTTGACGAAACCGTGCCCGAAAAATACAGGTCGCAGGCCAAACTCGCCGTAAAGGACGATTACAATTTTGATTTTCTTGAAATAGGGATAGAACACAGCGAGGCGGAGCTTGAGACGGCAATCATCAAAAACATTCGGGCGTTCTTGATAGAGATGGGCGGGAACTTCAGTTTTATCGGCAACCAATACCATCTTGACGTAACCGACGATGATTACTATATAGACCTGCTTCTTTTCCACAGGCGACTTCGTTCGTTGGTTGCGATTGAGCTGAAAATCGGCGAATTTAAGCCGGAGTATGCGGGTAAGATGCAGTTTTATCTGACCGCTCTTGACGAAGCGATTAAACTGCCAGATGAGAACCCGTCAATCGGAATTATTATTTGCAAAGAGAAAAACCGCACGAGGGTTGAATACACACTGAAAACCGCAAATGTGCCGATAGGTGTGGCGACGTATTCTTTTCATGAAACTTTGCCCGAAAACATGCGCTCTTTGCTTCCCTCGCCAGATGAGATTGCGAAAATAGTTCGTGGATTTGATGGCTTGGGTGGGGCGTTGGGGCTGTAGATTGTCAATCTGATTCACTTTATACGGCGGGAGGAGGAAACCGATGGAACAAATGATTAAATCCGAAAACGCCCTTAGAATGGCAGGCATGAAACTACTTATCGAAGGGTTGTGGGCGGTAAATGCCGAGCGTTTTATTCATTACGTAAAGGCGGATCATTTTGACTATACCGAGTGGCAACGGGATTTGTGGAAGGATAACACCATTGAGGAAATCCATGCGTCTGCAATGGCTTTTTATGATAAAAGGCACGGTTGAGTACAGTACATTTGTGGTAGAAATAATTACTATGTCAGCTAACGACAGCTAAATATCATAAGTTACTTATCAGAGAGCGAGGAGGACAGGCTCGAACGCCTTTAACTTCATCGCTACTATTTCATATGAAAATATTGTATTTATGTTAGTCATTACTATAATCCCTTACAAACCGTGAGGGAATCTGTCTTCTTACATCACCCCAAGGCATTTTTTTGTTTTCTGGATATGATAAATAACAAAGTCTTTTTGCACGAGTGCTAGCAACATACATATTATTTTTTTCTTGCACCATTGCCTCGCCGCCGTCTTTCACAGCACGATAATCTGGGAATGTTCCCTCCGTTAAGCCGATTATAAAAACAACCTCAAATTCTAGACCTTTTGACATGTGTGCAGTTAACAATGCAATACCAGAATTTACTGCGGTGTCCTGAGTTTTTCCCAATGAAATAGCATTCCGAAACGACATCAAAGACCTACTTTCACTGGGTACAAGACTTTTGTATTTATTCCAATGCTTTTTCCACTCACCAATGTCTCTTTCAAGCAAATATCTCTCTTCATCCGACAGATGGTCTGGTATTCTACTTTTTAACTCATTTAACAATTTGTCAAAATTTATCGAACCATCTAATGGAACAAATGGCAGGATAGCTTTTAACCAACAATATTTACCAGACAATAATTGTTCAACTAGTTTATATATGTCACCGTAATCCACTAATTCAGACATTTTCACTGATACAAGGTTACATAACATTTGTCTATGATACATATCCATGGGATTCATAATTAAACGCAAAACTAAACCAAATGCTTCCATGTAGTCGGTTTCACAAATAAGTCCAGACTGGGTTTTCTTATAATAGAAAGGTATCTTAGCTTTTGAAAGCTCATTTTCGATATCCGAAAAAACGTATTTATTTCGTGCTATTATTGCAAAATCACCATAACTCAAATCGTTTTCTATGTCATCATGGCCATGGAGAACAAGGTTTTCTATCGCCAATTTCGTTTTCACAGCTTCTTCTGTTTCGTTTTGATAGGGTAATACTGATACCTTGCCTTCATAAACATACTTTGTTATATCATCCTTATTTTCAGTTAGATGATTTGCAAATTTTATGATTTGTTTTGCTGAACGAAAATTTTCGTCTAAAGTAAACGGGGCGGGACTAAAATCTCGTACAAAAAATTCCGACATGTATTTTTTATTTGACCCATTAAACGCATATATTGATTGATTCTCATCTCCTACCATCATGATATTGCGAAAATTTTCTCCACATATAGTTTGAATCACTCGATATTGCGCATAATTTAAGTCTTGTGCTTCATCTATACAAATGTATCGATAAACCGAGTTGTACAGCCTTACAACTTCAGGATTTCCAGCAAGAATTCGATAGGCATAGAACAAAATATCGTCGAAATCCATTGCATTTTGGGATATTAATACATCATTGTATTTCCGATAAATCCATGGGAAAGGCTCATTGATATTACAGAAATCTGGTGAAACAAGATCACGTTTTTGTTCTGAAATAATTGCAAGACATTTCGAGAAAAAATTATCCTGTTTTTGGGCTCTATCTTGAATTATAGCGTATTCAGGCTCATCTATTATAGCACTGCGCAGTATAAACAATCTATCATTTTCATTTTCAAACAAAGATGCATCGGATCGTAGTCCAATTAGATAACCTCGTGATTGAACTATATCAAGACAAAATGAATGGATAGTACTGATGGTTACACGCTCAATAGAATCGCCAACCGTACTGTCTTTCTCCAGTCTTGAGCGCATTTCCTCTGCCGCCATATTACTGAATGTTAATGCCAAAACCTTACCTCGTTTTTTAACTGCAAGCAATTTTTTGACACGTTCAGTTAAAACACGTGTTTTTCCGCTGCCTGGGCCAGCTTTCACAAGCATGGCTCCGTCAATATACTCTACTATCTCTCTCTGTTTAACTGATAATTTCATTCAGCACCTGCCTCGACAGTCCCTAGCTTTGTTGCCAATGCTGAGAATAATGCCGCTATTTTTGTGGGTACTCGTCTAATTTTGTCGGGGTGGGAGACAATTTTCTTAGATACTGGTAGAGCATATTTTGTTTTACCCTCTAAACATAAATCAATTAAAGCATCTTTGTGGCCTGATGGAACTGCAGTGTAATTACGGTTTTCGCCTCCCTTCTTTTTTTCTCCGTCCATGTTACGCACGTACTTATTAAAACATTCCTCATCACCCTCATACTCACAAATAGCTTCAATAATCAAGTCGCTATAACCTTCGTGAACAAGATACTTTTCATAGTTGTCGCCGTTACCAAGAATTGAAATATTATCAAGTGAAGTATAATCAATATTAAAAATTGTTCTGATAGCAGATGCAACGGCTTCAATAGCCTTATTTTCACCGTCACTAAATATAAACCACGGTATTTCAAAATTTTTCATTAAAGAAAGGTACGGTTTATAGTTGTTTACGCCCTTGGCATCAATGATACTGACACCAAGTGAAAAGGGGGCACAACCAAAATACTCATAAAAATAAACTGGTAACGATAATTCTTCTGTTATGCCTTCGCAAAGAATCACTGCGGAAGCAAACAAAATGTCCGCCCGAGTATTAATAACCTCACGAACAATTTTTTCATCAACAGTTAATACGTTGCCACCCGCTTTATACCGAACAGCCATTGTTTTACCGTTTTTCTTGCTAAAGTATATGGCATCAGCTAAAACAGATTGAGCTACGATGCTAGGTGAGTGGGTACTTATTATTTTCTGACCCGAAAAATTTGATATCTGACTGAAAAGCTGCCTTTGTGCCTGAGGGTGTAGATGAGCCTCAGGTTCTTCCATAGTGAGCATGATGAATTGTTCTGCTTCTTCATCATCGGCTTTTCTTTTTTCGTTCTGGTTGTCAACAAATGCGGATAGTGTTAAAAAAGAAATCCAACTGCGTGTGCCAGAGCCATGTTGGGAAATCGGAAAACGGCCAGCGTTGCCATCCTGCATGACAATATCCATTCCTTTATTAAGATCGGAAAGTTTTCTTGCCAATGGTTCTATTTCAACGCTGCTTGAGGTTGCACCTATAGTTTCTGTGATAGCCTCAATTTTTTTCTTTGTTTGTTGCAAAGTAGGAATACTATTAATTATCATAGCATTTATGCTGGAAAGCTGTTCTTCAATTTTTTCGATTTCTTCTTCAGGCAAATCATGGCTTGAGGTAACACGCCCAAAATATGATTTTTTGTTTCGTAAGTCCTGAACAATATCGCGATTTGCGTCCATATAAAATGATAGCAACAGGGAACGCATAGCTTCATTAAATGGTACTTTTTTGGAATTGATACTCGCTGTTTCCGCAGAACTTCCCCACTGGTGGATACAGCGACGTTCGATAACATAGTTATCTCTTAGTATATCAAATTTGATTTCGGCACGAATTCCCACAAAGTTCCCTTCGGGATCCGTGGTTATCCATTCTTCAGTAAAAACACCTGTCCAAAAATCTGAAAAATCACGAGTTATTTCGCCTGCATTTGTTGGCTGAAACATAATATCTATCATCACAGGCTTGGATTTTTCCAGTCGTTCATTTGCGCCAACAAAGACATCGAGCTCAGATATTTCTGCTATCCCACCAACTGCGATGTTGATCGCTCGCAAGAAATTAGATTTTCCAGTGTTGTTTTGTCCAATTAGCAGATTCGACATCCCTAGGTCTATAGACATAGACTCAATAGACCGAAAATTAACGATCCTAATTTTGGTTAACATTATCCCCATTGAAAAATCTCCAAATTTGATACGCCGTAATTTTCACTCATAGAGGTATTATAGCATGAAGTAGAGCATTGTACACCCACCCTCATAAGGAAATAAACTTATGACGATACTCAATTCGATCAACTATTGCTTTGTACCTCCAGTCAATTCCAAATACAACTCCATCAACTCCGCCACAATCTCCGCCTCCGTCATATCCCTACCAAAACCATACACCCGCATCACCGCCCTGTCAAGCTCCCGGTGGGCTTTTTGCAATTCCAGCGGCATGGTAAGCGGATCATACAGAGCGGCAAGGGAATTCTCTGGGTAGATTGACCTTGCGTCCAGGATGCCTTGGGCTAACCTTACGATCTGTGACTTTTGTTCATCCGTTGTGTTAGGCCAAGGAAAATTGTTGTACACAACATCTTTTGAGTACCGATAATCGCTTTTTAATCGTCCGCAGACATATCTAGTCCATGTCATGTGAACGCTTGATGTAAGAATCCCAAAGTGGTACAGGTTTGAGTTTGGAATCAGAAAAAGCAAATCGCTGGCAATGGTTGAGGCGGAAACGAAACCAATTGGAATATAGCGTCGGCGTTCCGATGATACTTTGGGGACAACAATATAGTCGATTTCCGAAGATATCTGTTCACGAAAAAGTGTTGGCTTATCGGCGAGTTTTCGTCTGCCAGCATCCGGTGCGTTTTCCCGATCTTTCTTGCAAAGGGCTATCCTTTTCATGACTTCTGGCATTTTGCGCAAATGTTCTGGTGCGACACCAACAAGCCATAAACACCATCGCCTTTTGTTGTTTATAAACTCCTCGGATCCCATGAACCTGCGAATGTATTTTTCCGAAAGCGGATCGGCCTTCACAAAGGCCTCCAAATTTTTATCTTCTATTATCAAGTGCCCACCATCGGCAGGGCGATTTCCAGTACACATTTCTGGCACATCGCAAAGCGGTTTCTTACGACTCTCCATAAACACATTCGGCGCATCTACAAGATATGGGTTGATGTTTTTTGCCAGATTTTCTACATCGTCATCGTAAATCACCTTCTCGCCAATTTGCCATGTGCTAAACCCAACAATTACGCAATGGACAGCGGCCTTTCCTTTTGCCTCATTGCTCCATTTGAAAGTTCGATACCCAAAATCGATCTCAATACCGAACAGATCAAAAAGCGGTTTCCATACGGCGGCAATCTGCTCGCCTTGTGTTATGGAATTCGTGGAAACAAATGCAGCACGAATCTTTGTACCTGTCAAATATTTTGATGCTTTATAATACCATGTGGCTACATAATCAATTTTCCCAGCGTTCTTGTAAGGCTTTCCACTTCCATCCACGTACACGGAAAGAATGTCTTCTTTCTGTTCATCGCTTTGATTTGAATAACCTAAGAAAGGCGGGTTACCCAGAATGTACGATAACTCCCTCTTCGGCACCACACTCTCCCAGTCAATCCGCAAAGCATTCCCATGAACAATTGTCGCGCTCTGCTTCAGTGGCAAGCGGACGAAATACTGCCCGAAAGCGTCTGAAACCTCCAAGTTCATCAGGTGATCAATAAGCCACATCCCGACCTTGGCAATCTCACACGGGAAACCCTCGTACTCGATGCCGTAAAACTGCCCCACGTTTACTTTCAGCAGATGCGAAATATCAAGCTCGCGCTGGGCGGTATTTATCTTCATTTTCAAGACTTCGATTTCAAGAAGCCTCAACTCGCGGTACGTGATTATCAAAAAATTTCCGCAACCACAGGCGGGGTCCAGAAACTTCAAGCCGGCTATCTTGTCATGGAAACGGTCAAGGGCGGTCGGGTCGGTCTTCGCCTTGTTGAATTCCTTGTAAAGTTCGTCCAAGAAAAGAGGTTTGATCAGCTTGAGAATGTTCTCCTCGCTGGTATAATGCGCCCCAAGTTCCCGCCTCTGCTTGGTGTCCATTACCCCCTGAAACATCGCCCCGAATATGGCAGGGGATATTTTGTGCCAGTCGAAAAGAAGGCACTCCAGCAGTATGAGCCGCATTTTCTGGTCGAAGTCGGCTGGGGGCAGGTTGCCGGCGAAGAGTGCGCCGTTGATGTAGCGAAACTGCTTCAATTCGTCGGAAAGAAGCGTCCGTTTCTCCCTTGTCGGCTCGTCCATGTTCAGAACGTCGAACAGCCTTGAGATGCGGTCGGAAAGATCGGAGCTGTCCGCGTTGGATTTTTGAATATAACTGTATAGATGCCCTTTTGGAAAAATGCTGGTGTCGTTGGCGAACAGACAGAAAAGAAGGCGAACCAGATAGACTTGAAGATCATGCCCGTCATAGCCGGACACTTTCAGCGCGTCATGGAGCTTCGCCATTTTCTCGGCGGCCTTTACGTTGTCCTCGATTTTCGTGTCCTGTACCCGCTCGGTCTCGTAGCCGGCGATTTCGGAAAAGTGCTTAATGTAATTACGCAGTTCCCTGGTTTTGAACGTGAAAAGCTCGTTAGTGGAGTGGCGGGAAATCCGGATGTTCTCGAAATCGGACACAAGCCAGAGGTCGGGAACCTCCTCCGCTGGGAGGCTGTACATATACTGGGAAAGCTGATCCATCGCCTTGTCCAGCTTTTCGCCCCTGGTTTTCATTTCGATGGCGATTTTGCCTTTCCAAAGATAATCGATCCATTTGGTCTGGCCTTCGATTTTGGTCTTTTCCTGAAACGTGCCGACCGTACGCGCATCGAGTACGCCGAAGACGCGGAGAAAGTCCTCGATAAAGCCCTGGTCCTGTTGCTTCTCGCTTGCGGCACCTTTCCAGCGGTTCGAGAACGCTATTGCTTTTGAGTGTATGTCGTCCCAGGACAGGTTCAATCTTCCACTTCCTTATTGTATTCTAGTATACCTTATGAAAGCGAAAATGCTAAGGGGGCGGTTACGGCTGAAATTCTAATAGGCACCAGCGGATACTCGTACCATGAATGGGTCGGGCTGGTCTACCTAGCGGGGACTAAACAGAAGGACTATCTTTCCACCTATGCGGGAATGTTCCCAACCGTGGAGCTTAATTTTTCGTATTACCAGATGCCCAAGGCGCAAAACCTTGAAAAGATGCTTGAGGACGGCGGGGACAAGCTTAGCTTTGCGATTAAGGCCCACAGGTCGCTAACCCATGAGGTGGAGCCAGGCTGGTGGGAGGGCGAGGCGGAAACATACCTTGCGGCTATAGAACCGATGCTAAAGGCGGGGCGGCTGGAGGCGGTTCTTTTTCAGTTTCCCTACTCGTTCCAGTACAACCCGGAAAACAGACGGTATCTGGATGGGCTTTTGCGGTACTTTAAGGACGTGCCGAAGGCGGTGGAGTTTCGCAAGACGGACTGGTACGGCGGGAAGGTGATTGAGGGGATGAAAAGTCGGGGTGTTCCGCTGGTGTCGCTGGACATGCCGGACTTGCCGAAACTGCCCCCTCAGTCGGACGTGGTGACGGCTCCGGTGGCGTACATCCGTCTGCACGGTCGAAACGACAAGGCATGGTGGGGGTCGGACGATCACGCACGATACGATTACGAATACACGGACGGCGAGCTTGAGGCGATAGCGGCAAGGATTGAACGGATTGCGGAGATTGCCCAGCGGGTTCTTGTGTACCTGAACAATCACCCGATGGGCAAGGCGGTGCGGAATGCCCGGACGCTGGAAAAGATGCTCAAAAAAATAGGGCTGTTTGTTTAGGCGGTGCGGTATAGCTGAAAGGGCGATTTGCGTCTGGCCTGGGTGACAGACAGACACCGCTTCGGAGGGAAGCTAAAAAAGGGATAATACCCAATATTTCAAAAATATATACCATACACAACGATTACCACTCTGAAAGCCCTCCGGCTCGCTGAAACTGGAAAAATAAATACTGTCGCCCAGGAAAATTTGACCGAAGGGGTTGACAGAACATGCGCCAACGGCATAAACTGAAACCATAATACATACTAAACATATATGTTTAGTGAAGGAGAGCTATCATGAAAGGTTTCACAAAATTCGCCCTGTTGGCACCGGCTGCCGCGTTGCTTCTTGGGTTTTCGGCCTGTGGAAGGGACCGTCCGACACCCGTCGCGGGAAACTTCGAGGAGGAAGTCGGCGGTCAGAGGACGATTCGCTTGGGCTTCGAGGGCGGGCTATGCCAGGCCGCCATTCCACTTGCCCATCTAATGGGATTTTTCGCGGAAGAAGGGCTTGACACGGAGATTGTCGTGACGGGGGATTTGGTCAATTCCCGCGACTCCCTTGTCGCGGGGCATATCGACACCGTGGCGGGGATGCTTGCGGGCTGGTTTGTTCCCGTAACGCAGGGCATGGATATACGCTTTACCCTGGGTTTGCACACGGGGTGCGCCTCCGCGTTTGTTCCCGCCGATTCGGACATAACGCGGCTTGAAAGCGGACAGCAGATTGCGGTCAGCGGCGCAATCGGCGGCGCGTTCCATAATATTGCCCTTAGGTTTGCCTACAGGGAAGGCCTTGCACCGGGCGATTTTACCTTCCGTGATTTTCCAGCGGCCGAAGCGGTAATCGCGCTTCAAAACGGCGCGGTTCAAGTGGCCGTAATACCCGACCAAGTCGGACAGCGTTTTGTGGATGACGGAATCCTGCGTCGGATTCGTTCGCTTGACGACGAGGACTTTGCCGACGACAACTGCTGTGTTTTGGGGATGACCGGAAATTTTATTGCCGCGAATCCCGAAACCTCCGCAAGGATCACCCGCGCCGTATATCGTGCGTCGCGCTGGATTGACGAAAGCGACGCGAACAAAACCGAGGCCGT
>Ga0209755_10007207_pt1 | contig 12097 bp, 6 predicted proteins | sample TergutCo191P1_FD_187301 | JGI IMG/M metagenome (GOLD analysis project Ga0209755, IMG submission 187301) | Cornitermes sp. P1 segment gut microbial communities from Petit-Saut dam, French Guiana - Co191P1 (SPAdes) (version 2) | ecosystem: Host-associated > Arthropoda: Insects > Digestive system >...
GCTTGGTCAATATAATATTTTCAACAAGCCGGTAATGTCTGTTCAATCCGTTTGCTCTCGCAGCATAACTATTGAACTCTGCTACATTAGAGTTTAAGACAGGCAGCCAACGGTTAGCGGTCAGACCATCATTGATGCGTATATTGAATCCTTGATCACTGGTAGTAGTGTTAAGCTGATAGTTACCGGTAACATTCAATTCCACTCGTACCGGAATCGTATGCTCAACCTGCGTGCCGTCATAACTTACATTTAATGTATTTGGTATACCGCTATCAATGCCAGACAGTCCAAAATCGTTTTCTTTTACAATTACCGCTACAGTTTCATCTTCAATAGCTCCGCTAACGCTAAAGCCTAATGTAATATTTTGCTGATAATCAGAACCTGAGTATGTTACCGTAGCTGCGCCAAAGGGGATGAGGATAGTTGTTGACGGCGGACTTGTAACTACAAGGGTAACTGACCTTGGTAAAATATCCGCTTTAACTCCCTGCGGCTGTGTAAGTATGTAATTTTGCGCGTCTGCGCCGGAAATTAAATAATCGCTGAATACAACTGTTTTATTGGTTCCCGCGTCTTTATCCTCAAAAGCAGCCGTGCCGTCTGAGAGTTCTACATCGTCACCTTCAACTAGCCCTATAAGTTCCGCTGTACCGCTAATTGCTGCCTCTGTGGTGCCGTCATATTCCCTGTTTGCAACCATAAGCCCCGCAATGGTGAGCGGTTTAGGACTTACCGTAATTAGAATACTGACTGAGGTTGTTTTTCCATTGCCATGCGATATGATAACCGAATCGGTGTGGATGCCGGCTTTGAGCCCTGCTCGAGGCTGTATAAAAAACGATATTACATTTCCAATGGTAAGTTTGTTCGTTATGTCCGCCGCGTCCAATACAAAGGGGCTTTCATCGCTTTGCTCCATTGCGACACCGCTTACCGTCTGCGTATTTATGCCAAAACCTGCTATTCCTATGCTTCTCTTCGCAAGCAGCGCGTCGCCGTATTCAACATTGTCCAATGTTACATCAGATAAAGGCTCAAACTCTGCCCTAATTGTTACCGGTTTTCCCGGCATGGTAAATTCCGCAGGGTTTGTGAAATTGTCTGTAAGCGTAATACCGCCGTCCACTACTGTCCATGATTTGAATTTGTATTTACTGCCCGGCGCCGCGTTTATTGTTACCGTACTCCCTTTTGACGCTGGGTTTGGATTTGCAATTGCGGTTCCGGTTTCGCTGTCATATTCCATTGTGATTGTGTAGGTTTTCGGCGGCTTGCTGCCCGACTCTTCGCAGGAAGTAAATATGATTCCCAGCGTTAAAAGAATTATAACGCAGAACTTAACAGCGTGCGTTCCGGTAAATAACGTTTTTTGTGAATTGAATTTTGTTTTCATAATACTCTCCTTAGTTTGTTTGTTGGTAATTATATTGTTATTTTCATTACTGCCATTTAAATTCATGTATTCCTCCTCCTACATATTCCCTACTTAACGCAGACCCTGCCGAATATCTATTACAAAAAACATATATAGAGTCGTTTTGAATAATAATATTTACAGGCCGATTTGTGCCCATATCGCCATAATGCCATGTGTCTCCGTTATCTAAAGACACTTCTATGTAGCCCCTTTCCGATTTGCTAGAATCCCCTTTATAAAACCGGTAATATCTGCCTGTAGCATCAGTTACAAAATCAGGAGGAGTGGTGTATAGATCATTAAACTCCTGTTCAGTTATTTCTGTAAAATCATCACAGTTTTCATTGATTTTCCAATAAGTATATATTGTTGGTTTAGGTGAAAAGTAATTTTCATTGTAAAGCAAAATCAAATTTTCATTGTCATTATAAAATCTAAATCTATACGGAAAATCATCAAATATATCCGGCATCTCAATATATTGATGTTTAAGTGTAGTTTTATTTATCCTTGCAATATAATTAATATTTTCTTTTTGTACATAAAAAATAATAAAATTTCCAGTATGTAAAATACCGGAATAAACAGAATAAGGGTATGATTTGCCTACTTTTCGAATGTTTACAGTAGCTGATCTATTAATCCCTTTGTATAAAGTATGACCATCATCTCTATGATAATCTCCTAAAATCCAAATTATGCTATCAATCAGTTTTGCATCATATATTTTTGTACCATCTTGATTTTTTTTATTATGAGGCTTGTCCCAGAATGTCCTAATATATTTTAAAGTTCCTTCACCATGGATGACTATATCTGACGGGTATTTTTTTTCTAAAAAAGGATCTGTATAACATGTGCATATGAGAATGCAATATATAATAAGTAATACTCTATTTTTCATTGATTACACCTTCCTTATCTTCCTGTCTTTTTTCATAACCGGCATAAACCATTTGTGCAACATGTTTGTAGGTTTTTTCATTTACTTTTTTATCTTTTTTTTCTTCGTTTATAGAATAGTGTGTTTCACTAACCCCTTGATAATCTTTACCCTTCTGTTCGTTTAAAACGTTGTATAGATGTATAGTGTGTTCTTTTGTTTTTAAAGAATTAAATTTAGAAGGAATATGTTGATTATCAACTGGTAAAAAACCGTCTCCTTTTTTTGAGCCTGTTATATCTGCCAATTCATCATCAATATTAAAACATAATACTGCCGCCCGTGTAGCATTTGCCGCGTAAACAGGGCTGCCGGAAAGCAGATTGACAATATCAAAAGAGTTAACAATATGAACGATTCCGGTTGCTGTAAAGCCGGCACCTAAGAGATTTGCAATAACATAATAAGGATTATTTTGATCACTATTTTTTTTAGGATTATCTGTTCCCATTCTCAGAGCCTTGTTTTGAGTTCCTACAATAAAACCAACAGGTACTTCTGTATCAAACTGTGGTTTTACTTCCGTTTCATTTTTTAAAACTTTTTCATCAACCATGCCCATCCACAGATATTTTACTTTTTTTCCCAAAACCGTTTTTTGCCGCCATTCACTTGATAGTACTTTTTTACCTGTTTTTACTGTATATTTATCTGTTTTTGTTTGTGCAACATATTTCTTAATATAATCACTGCCAGGTTTCATATCTTTAAGCTGCTGCGCATTATCAAGGCTGGGATTAGACCATACCTCTTTAAAATAAGGTTTAAGTGGATCCGGGGTAACAGTCATAAGAATATCAATTGCAAAAGCTCCGATGAAGGAAGAGATTCCCATGTTTATTAAAAAACCATACTGTCCTAAAAATCCGGTATCAAATATACCAACAATTGCCCCAAGTCCCCTTGATAATATCCCAACCTTATGTTGAAGCTTGATATTTAAATAGCCATCAAGTATTGGCGCACCGCTGATTGCACCGGATATTGTGATCACAGCATCAATCTTGTCTAAAGGATAAACCTCACCGGGATACTCTTCATTGTATTTTTCTCTGGATGGAAATTCCGCTTTCAGCGCCGACAAGTATCCCAGTGCAGTGAGTCCGCCTTGGCTGTATCCCACTAAAGAATATCTTTTAGGATTTCTTTTCTTTATGAATTCAATCTGTGCTTTATTTATATCTTCAAGACTGGGATCTTTTTCATAATCATATTTATCAAAATCAAAACCGTCAATAAAATATACCTTACCTACATCAAAGTAATTAAACGTAGTATCGTTATCATCATCATCTTTTTTAGGCTTGCCATCTTTACCAATTACAGGGAATTTAACAAAATAATTACCTGCATCAGCAAGTTCAGCTATTTCTTTTATTTTAGCATCATCCCCCCAGACAATGCCAGTACACAATATCGTAATTACAAATATAATAGCAATCCTTTTCATATTTCACTCCTTTTTCATTTTTGCAGCAGCCGAAACAACTGCTCCGGCGTATCGTTAATTTCTATATCAAGATACACTTCGTGAATGGTTTCCACATAGCTAAGGTCTCTTGGATCTCCGAAAGTCAAACCAACAATGTCCTCGGCATTTCCTGATTTTTCCAATTCCGCAGCTTCCGCATCGCTTAATAACGGAAAGTCATCAAGCGAATTATATATCGTGTCAGGTTCTTCACCGTCAATCAACCCCGGCGCATTTGAATTTATCTCTGTTATTTGTCCTATCTTTACCGGTATGCCGTTGACATCTTCATACACAGGGGTAGTGGTAGTTTTTACAAGGGTGTCATCTTCATACTTTATTACCACTTCTGTTTCAAGGAGTGTCTCAGTGGCAATGTCAAACGCTGCCCGGCTTGAAATAATCGTATTGCTGCCGTGTTTAGGAAGCAAAGCGGGCGGAAATTCCAACAGCAGAACCATAGTTCCGTCTTTATTATCTTCTCGCATATTGATAGAAAGCCGAGCGGCTTCTTCGCGTACCTTTGGCAGATTTATCCTGCTAAGACCTGTCTGCTGTCCAAAAATACGATAGAGCGGCGATTGGGCATCATCCGAGTGAATCCTGTATCCGATTTCCTCTGTATCGGGGTTAAATATTATTGTATCTTCGCCGTCCGATATTACAGAACGGAAAGGAATGTCTCTATCCTGCTCAAAGTCAATACGGGTATGAACTCTTTCTCCAACAGTGCTTATTGCAAGACGATAGGTCTGGCTTAAAGTTGGATAGGTATCCGTCCTATTGTTCATTTTGAACACCTGAACATTAGCCTGATAGCTCTCTACTTCCTGAGACTCGCCTCTCCATGTGATGGTAATGGGGTTTTCGCTGAAAGGTTCATATAAGGAGCCTTTTTTCTGCACTGTAGCGTTTTCACAGCCGATTAAGCAAATTACTGATAAAAATAGCAAAAAGACCGTTATTTTATTCATAATATTTCCTCACAATATTAATATATCGCATATTTTTTAAATTTCCATTATTATTCTGAATAATTAGGTGTTAATAAAATAGTTTAATTTCCGTTGCTTTTTATTCAATTATTATTTGATAATATTGAGTATTGTATTATGCGTATAGTCTTAAAATTGCCGCGCAAGCGGCTTGGCGGTAGGCGGCAATTCTAGGATTATACAGACAGCGAATTTACTTTGTATCATCCCTTAAAACCCAACATCTCCAAACGGCGGCGCTTCTTCAAGCACTTTAGCGATTACTCTGTGATTTTCGAGTAACAGATCAGGATCGTTTTCCAGAATCGAAAACACATCATCACGCGCACGCTGTAATTCTTCAATGTCACGTATCGGGTTCGCGATTCCAAGACAAAGATAGCCAGACTGCTCAGTGCCGGTAAATCTGCCGGGACCGCGCATTTTTAAATCTTCTTCTGCGATGACAAAACCGTCTGTGTTTTCGAGCATTATCATCAGGCGGTTTTTTCCGTCTTCAGTGTATTCATCAGAATACACAAGAAAGCAATATGATTGATCCTGCCCGCGCCCTACTCTGCCGCGAAGCTGATGAAGAGCGGATAAACCGAAACGTTCTGCGTGTTCAACGATCATGCATGTCGCGTTTGGCACGTCTACGCCGACTTCTACCACGCTTGTCGCGGCAAGTATTTTTATTTCTCCCCTGCGAAAATCGTCCATAATTTGTTTTTTTTCTTCTTCAGGAATTTTTGAATGGATTAGCGCGGTCTTGTATTCGGGAAAAATTTCTTTTGAGAGTCTTTCTGCCATAGAGACCGCGTCTTTTATTTCTTCTCCTTCATCGATTAATGGATAGACAAAATACGCCTGCTTTCCATGCTTCAATTCTTTTTTAATAAAATCATAAACTTTTTTTTCATTTGATTCTTTCGCAAGATGAGTTTTAACAGGTTTTCTTCCCGCAGGCATATCTTTAATAATTGAAACATCCATGTCGCCGAAAACAGTCAGCGCTAATGTGCGCGGAATCGGTGTCGCGCTCATCATCAATAGATGAGGCGCTGTTCCCTTTGACATTATTTGCGCCCTCTGCGTTACGCCAAAGCGGTGCTGCTCGTCAATGACTACCAGTTTTAAGTTTTTATATTCGACATCATTTGAAAAAAGAGCGTGCGTCCCGACAACAATATCGATTTTTCCAGCCGCAAGATTTTTTAACAATTCCTTTCTTCCCTTTGCTTTTATATTTCCTGTTAAAAAGGCGATACTTACACCTAACGGTTCAAGAATTTTCGCGGCGTTTTCAGCGTGCTGACGTGCAAGCAGCTCTGTCGGAGCCATTATCGCAGCCTGTGCGGGGAACTGCGTTTCAAGAAGCGCGGAAGACTGCGCCGCAAAAAAATCGTTTTGTTCAACAACATAGAGAGCGGCAAGAAACGAGACCAGCGTTTTTCCTGAGCCGACATCTCCCTGTAAAAGACGAGCCATAGGGACTGCCGACTTCATATCACAGTTAATTTCCATTACTGCGTCTTTTTGTCCCTGAGTGAGTTCAAACGGCAGCCTTTCAATCAATCTTTTTTGCATCGGACTAAAATCATTCTCTGAACCTTTATCAATCATTGTTGTCAGTTCATTGTTCTCTGTTATTTGTTTTTTTAATCTTTTTCTTTCTATCGCGCGTTTTCCTACCATTATTTCAAGGTAAAAAAGCTCTTCGTAAATTAAAGTTTTTTTTGCTTTTTCAATATTTTCCATTGAAGACGGGAAGTGAATTTCTCTTATCGCGTCTTGTTTTGAAAGCAGATTATATTTTTCTATTATCTCATTTGGAAGTTCATTTTCGGTTTTATCATTATATTGTTTAAGCGCTTTTTCCGTTAAGTCACGCAGTAATTTCTGTGTAAGACCTGATGTCAAAGGATATACCGGCAATATTCTTCCAAAAATATTTTTTTTTGATATATTTCCGTATTCAAACGAACTGCATTGCAATTCTCCGTTTTTTCCGTATTTGAATGTGCCGTAAATCATATGGCTGGAATCCGGCAGCAGTTGTTTTTCGATCCACGGTCTTTTCGCAAGATTAAAACACATAAGCGCAGCCTGTATATTTTTATCCGGTTCTATCTCATCCTCTATATAAACTTTCATGGCTCTTTTATGACCGAAACCGAAAAATTCTCTTGCAATAATTTTAACCTGCGTACAAACATGAGCTTTATCAAAATGCTTTATCGTAACAAAATTCAGGCGATCTTCCCAATTTTTCGGATAATATAGAAGCAGATCGGAAACCTTTAATATTCCCAAACGCGAAAGACCTGCAGCCGAAGGGGCATTATCTTTTAGCAGCATGTTAAGCGAAAAAGACAGAGAGCGGATAAACATTATATCGGCAAACCTCTCAGCAAATTAACCAACAGTATTATCAATAGTCTTCCGCCGATCATTAACCCAAGCAGAATTAAACAAGTTATTACCATTCCCAATAAATAATTGCCAGTTTTTTTTCCGTAAATAATTCTGTTAAAACGATATAAAATCGGTTTTGAAATAGAGTCAATCGTTCCCCAAAATGAACTGTTTATATTTCTGCTTGTCAAATAAGCGATAATGCGAAGAATTATTATAATTAAAAAAAATCCTATTATAAATGAGATAACCGACCATAATGAAATTATTATAATTGATAATAAACTGCTTAAAGTAATTATGCCGATTTCAGATAACATTCTGAAAATACTTTGAAGAAATGAAATGGCAGTTATCGCAATTACAACGGAAAAATCCAGATTGCCTATGCGCAATGGAAAAGTACGCTTCCAGAAATTAAGGTATGGGTCTGTAAGCTTATTGACTAATTCTACAGGCTTTCCTGATGCGGTCATTGAGAACCAAGTTAGCACAATTCTAATGAGAATTAAAATCGAATAAATCCCCGCCGCAGCCGCAAGAATTGAAAAAATCGCACGCATTAAATTTTCCAAACCTCCGCGACACATTTAATTTTTTTTAATTCATCCAGTAATTTGTCATTAGAATAAAGATCAATCCCCCATGCGGTTTTAATTTTTTTTTCATCGTTTTCAACAGGAACATGAATAAATAATTTATTTTTTCCTCTGTTTTCCGATAAACAATCCCGCAATTCATACAAAGTATCATCAATATATTTTTCAGTATAAATTAGTTTAATATGAACTTCTTCTGATTTGACTTCCTTTTTAACGGCTCTTAACGCCGGAACTTTCGGCTGCTCACCTGCCGCATCTTTTCGCGCGGCGCTCCTGCTCAACTGCGCGAGATCGGCGATGCTTGAAACTTTAAAACTTATTTTATCGGGATTTCTTTCCGATTCAGGATCAATTCTACCTTTCAGCGCGATGATTTCATTTAGATTTAATAAGTTTTTGCATTCAGCGTATACTTTTGCAAAAAAAACTATATCTAACTCTCCTTCAAAATCTTCCAATGTTCCGAAAGCCATCTCATTATGATTTATATCAGTATGGTTTCTGAGTTTTCTTAAGTAACCGATAATTGTATAATTTCCTTTTTCCGCCTTTTTTATGAATGAACTTTTTAAATCCGCCATATAAGTCCATGTAACGCGGTGCATTTTATCTTTTTCTTCATTTTCTTTAATAACTGACGCTGATTTTTTTACATCATGCCTGTTTAATATTTCATCTGCGATAAAGCTGAATTTATCTTTATCTTTTTGAAATTCTATTTTTCCTTTTATAATAATAACTTTATCGTTTTCTATTACATGGGAAAGTCTTTCCCATACGCCTGAAAAAAAAGTAATTTCGATTTCGCCGTTATAATCAGCGAGAGTTCCAAAAGCCATTTTACCGCCTTTGGAAGTTACAATAGTTTTAATATTTTTAATAATACCAATTAAAATACAATTGCCTAATTTATAAGTATCTTGCTGTCCTAACTTTATAAATACTGTTTCATTCCATAAATCTTTATATTCATCCATCGGATGACCGGAAAAATAAAAGCCTATCAATTGTTTTTCGATATTTAATTTTTCTGTTCTGCTTATTTGCGGTTTTTCATCAAATTGAAATTCCGGCATAACAGATTCGCTTGTATCATCAAATAAATTTGTCTGACCGATTTGCTCATCTTCTTTCTTTTTAAGAGCGTAATCAACAACTCTTTCAAGATTTCCTTCCAATGTTTCGCGCGTTATGCCAAAACTGTCAAACGCTCCGGTTTTTATCAGCAATTCAACAGCTTTTTTTCCGATTATTTTGATATTTACACGATTCAGAAAATCGAGAAAATTTTTATAAGGAGCTTCCTGTCTGCATTTAATAATTTCCGCTGCTGACGCTTCACCTAAACCTTTTATTCCCATAAATCCAAAAACAATTCGTCCGTCAACGACAGAAAAAACTTTATCAGAATGATTTATATCCGGCGGATCAACCGAAATGCCCATTTTTCGCGCTTCATCAATACATAATGACAACTCTTCAGTATCGGAATTAATCTCATTTGTAAGATTAGCAGCCATAAATTCTGCTGGAAAATGCGCTTTTAAATACGCAGTCTGATAAGCGATAACGGAATAAGCCGCGGCATGGCTTTTATTAAAACCATAATCCGCGAAAGGCACCAATATATCATAAATTTTTCCCGCAACATCTTCCGAATACCCGCGTTCAACAGCGCCTTTAATGAACGGAATTTTTTCTTTATTAATTGTTTCCTTTTCTTTTTTTCCCATCGCTCTGCGAAGAAGATCAGCCTGTCCCATACTGTAACCTGCAATAATTTTCGCGACTTCCATTACCTGTTCCTGGTAAGCGATCACTCCGTATGTTTCTTTCAGGATTCCTTCAAGACTTGGATCGGGATACTCTATTTCTTTTCTTCCGTTTTTACATTCGACAAATTCGGGAATGTTTTTCATAGGACCGGGACGATACATGGCGTTTAACGCAATTAAATCTTCTATTGATCCGGGCTTTGTCTGTCTTAAAATATTCTGCATTCCTTCAGATTCAAATTGAAACACATTAAAACTGCTTCCTTCCCCCAGCATCATAAAAGTTTTCTCATCATCTTCGGGAATATTAACGATTGAAAAATCGGAATAATCACATCCGCGCTGCCTTATCAGCTCCTCAGTATGTTTTATAATATCAAGGGTTTTAAGACCGAGAAAATCCATTTTAACAAGTCCGCACTGTTCCAGATATTTCATGCTGTACTGTGTAGCTATTCCGCCTGACTTGCCCTTTTTTGAATCATCGCGTTCCTGATACAGAGGAATTAAATCAGAAAGAGGATGCTTTCCGATTACAAGACCTGCGGCGTGTATTGACTGATTACGATGGAGTCCTTCAAGTTTTCCCGCAAGAGAAAAGAGTTCACTGTATTGAGGATCATCCGCAAACTCTTTAAGCCGCGGCTCTTCCTTTACTGCCTTTTCCAATGAGTATCTCGGATCGATTAGTTTTGAAATCATTTTTGATACGGAATAATCAATGCCGAGAGTACGCGCCACATCGTTGATAACGCCTTTCGCTCCCAATGTGCCGAATGTAATAATCTGCCCTACCCTGTCAATTCCGTACTTGTTTGTTACATAATTTATTACTTCTTCCCGCCCTTCGTTGGCGAAATCAATATCAAAATCGGGCATCGAAACGCGTTCAGGATTTAAAAATCGTTCAAAAAAAAGATTGTACTTTAACGGATCAATATCCGTTATGCGAAGAGCATACGCGACAATCGATCCCGCTCCGGAGCCGCGTCCAGGTCCAACGGGAATATCGTTTTTTTTCGCGTAACTGATAAAATCTTCCACGATCAGGAAATATCCTGTAAAGTTCATATTTATTATTACGCTCAATTCATATTCGGCTCTTTTAACTATATCTTTCCATTCAGAACCGTTAGACGCCATTTGTTTCGGATAACGTTTTTCAAGTCCTTTCATCGCAAGAGATTTAAGGTATTCATCAGGGCTGTTATAATCGGACGGTATAACAAAATCAGGCAGATAGTCCGGCAGTTCTTTCACTCCGATTTTCGGAATCTCAGGCTTGCATCTTTTCGCAATACGCACAGTATTTGCAATCGCTTCAGGATAAGCGCCGAAAAGATCAGCCATCTCATCGCCGGATTTAAAATAGAACTGATCACCGTAGTATTTTTTTCGTTTTTCTTCATTGCGGGTTTTTCCTGTTCCGATACAAAGTAATGTGTCATGAGCGATATAATCATCACTTTCCAGATAATGCACGTCATTTGTCGCGACAAGAGGAATACCGGTTTTACCGGAAATTTTTATCAATTCATCATTTATATCTTTTTGTGATAAAGCGCCGCCTCTTAAATAACCTGAAGGAATTCCGTGCTCCTGTATTTCGAGATAAAAACAAGGTTCGCCTTCTTCATCATTTTTAAAAATATTTTTATAATACAGCGCCCGCTCTCTTGCTTCATCAATTTTTCCTGACGTGATAAGCCGCGGAATTTCACCTGACACGCAGGCTGACAGTGCGATCAATCCTTCATGATGTAATTCCAAAAGTTCATTATCAATTCTCGGCCGGTAATAAAAACCCTCGGTGTAAGCAAGCGAACAAATTTTTACAAGGTTTTTATAACCGGTATAATTCCTTGCGAGAAGAACCATATGATAATATTTATTCTCATGTTCGGCGCCTTTTTTTTCAAAACGTGAACCGGGAGAGACATACACCTCACAGCCGATAATCGGAATTATAGGATTTTTTCTTTTAACATGTTCTTTTTTATCATTTTCTTTGGTAACTATAGTTTTTTCACAAGCGGCAATAAACGCCATCGCGCCGAACATATTACCGTGGTCTGTCAAAGCAAGATGGGTCATGCCGAAATTTTCCGCGCGATCTGCAAGAGCCATTACAGAAACAGCGGCATCCGTCAGTGAATAATCGGAATGAACATGGAGATGAACAAATTCAGTCATTTAATTTCATTCTAGCCTGAAACACAAAATGAGACAAGAGGGTAAAAAATGATTACAGAGAATTGAAATAAGAGTTCACACGAAGACACGAAGACACGAAGTATTTATATGAAAAATTATTCTCTTCATCTATATTTATTATAATTCGAATTAAAATAAATATAGAAGAAATAAAACATAACATGATCTTAGCAATCTTTGTGCCTTTGTGTCTCTGTGAGAAATCTTCTTTCGTATCTATCTTTTCAAAATAAATACGCTACTGAAACCTTCAGGAAATTATTATCCTTATATTGAC
>Ga0209755_10007208_pt1 | contig 12096 bp, 8 predicted proteins | sample TergutCo191P1_FD_187301 | JGI IMG/M metagenome (GOLD analysis project Ga0209755, IMG submission 187301) | Cornitermes sp. P1 segment gut microbial communities from Petit-Saut dam, French Guiana - Co191P1 (SPAdes) (version 2) | ecosystem: Host-associated > Arthropoda: Insects > Digestive system >...
AATACTTATGACTACAATAAAACTGGAAAAAAGCAATATAAAAAGAAATTTTATAGAGTGAGACGCCTTCATCTTATCCTGCCTGTAAATACATTAATAATTATATAATTTTAGTATAAAAATACCATTTATTCAAGATTAATTATTAAATATATAAACCCGATTGCGTATATAGAAGAATTTTGATACATTGACATCAATATGAATTATGCTGAAGAATCATTAAAAAAACATTATGAATGGCGCGGGAAGCTCGAAGTAACGCATAAAATGCAAGTCTCCACACGCCAGGATTTATCGCTCGCTTATACGCCCGGCGTTGCCCAACCCTGTCTGGAAATCCAAAAAAACCCGGAGAAAAGCTGGGAATTAACAGGGCGTTGGAACACCGTAGCGGTTGTCACAGACGGCACGGCAGTGCTGGGTCTTGGCGATATAGGTCCCGAAGCGGGGATGCCGGTTATGGAAGGAAAATGCGTACTGTTTAAAGCCTTCGGCGGCGTTGACGCCATCCCTCTTTGCATTCGTTCAAAGGAAGTTGACGTAATCGTAGAAACTGTCGCAATGCTTGCGGGTAGTTTTGGCGGGATCAATCTGGAAGACATTTCCGCTCCCCGCTGCTTTGAAATCGAGCGAAGACTAAAACAAATCTGCGACATTCCCATTTTTCATGACGACCAGCACGGCACCGCAATTGTAACATTGGCTGCGCTGATTAACGCGCTTAAACTAACGGGCAAAAAAATGGAAGAGATAAGTGTAGTTACTCTGGGAGCGGGTTCCGCGGGCATTGCTGTAGTGCGGCTCCTGCAAAAAGCCGGTCTTTCCGATGTGGTACTCTGCGACAGACAGGGAGCGATTTACAAGGGCAGACCCGGACTTAACAGCGAAAAAGAAGAAATGGCAAATATATCCAACAAGCAAATGAAAAAAGGAAATCTTGCCGATGTAATGCGCGGCGCGGATGTTTTTATCGGTGTTTCAGCTCCTGGCATGGTTACTCAAGAAATGGTAAAAAGCATGGCACCTAACGCAATACTGTTCCCAATGTCAAACCCTACCCCGGAGATCATGCCCGATGAGGCGCTCGCCGCGGGAGCCGCTGTTATTGGAACAGGGCGCAGCGATTTCGCGAATCAGATAAACAATGTGCTCGCCTTCCCCGGCGTTTTCCGCGGCGCTCTTGACGTACGCGCAAGCGACATTAACGACGAGATGAAAATAGCTGCCTCTTACGCACTTGCAGGTCTTATTGACGAAAAAGAATTAAAGAGCGATTACATTATTCCTGCCGCCTTTGATCCAAGGGTAAGGGACGCAGTCTCAAAGGCTGCGGCTCAGGCGGCTATTAAAAGTGGAATCGCAAGGGCTTAAGAAAATCTTAATCTGCCAAGGAAACGCTTTAGCCGTTCACTGGAAGGATTATCAAGCAGCTGCACCGGACCGTACTCAACAACATTTCCCTCGTCTATAAACATAATCGCATCCGCCACTTCACGCGCAAACTGCATCTCATGCGTTACTACGATCATTGTCATTTTTTGTTCCGCCAGCGTGCGGATCACTTTTAACACTTCTCCTGTTAACTCAGGATCCAGAGCGGAGGTAGGCTCGTCCAAACACAGGATATCGGGTTTTAACGCTAAAGCCCTTGCAATCGCGACACGCTGCTGCTGTCCACCCGATAATTGATGAGGATATAAATCTTTTTTTTGAGATAATCCAATTTGTTCAAGCAGCAGCATTCCATCATGTTGTATTTCTTCTAAAATAATCTTTTTATTTTTTTTATATTCGGGATTTTTTTTCGCGGCAAGTTCGCGCGCAAGCGTTACATTTTTAAACGCCGTAAAATGCGGAAACAGATTAAAGGAATGAAACACAAGCCCAAGGTGCCGGGTATTTTTATTGCTCAAAGTTTCGCCGCGAAAAGAAACGCTGCCAGTATCAGGTTTTTCCAGAAAGTTCAAACAGCGTAAAAGCGTTGTTTTTCCGCTGCCTGAAGATCCAATTACGGCAAGAACCTCGCCTTCATTCAGCGCAAAGCTGATGTTAGTCAAAACTCGAGCCGAATCAAATTTCTTTGATAAATTTTCAACTTCCAGGATAATCATATAATACCTAATTAACAGTTTACAAAAAATATTAATTGCCTGTATACTGATAGTACCATGATTTTTCGGAGGAGATAACATGACGGATTTAGACTGTATAGATGATCCAGAGGCATTGTATAACATAGGCAATGCGGCAGGAATGATAAATAATTTTGCGACAGCCTTCGATTGCTTTTTAAAAGCGGCTAAACTGGGTCATGCTCCTTCTCAGTGCAGTTTAGCTTTCTGTTATGAGAAAGGTCATGGCGTACCGCAGAATTATTTAAAAGCGGTTGAGTATTACCAAAAATCCGCAGATTCGGGATTTGCTCCCGCACAGTGTAATTTAGGCTGGTGTTACGAAAGCGGTTTTGGCGTTGAACAGGACATGAAAAAAGCTGTCGCGTATTACGAAAAATCCGCGAAACAGGGATACGCGCCGGCAATGGGCAACCTTGGATTTTGCTATGGAAACGGCAGCGGTGTCATAAAAGATTATGATGATGCTTTTGAGTGGTTCAAAAAAGCCGCAGATCAGGGCAATGCATTCGCGCAGTATAATATTGGCGAATGCTACGAACATGGCAAGGGTGTTGAGAAAGATTTAAACAAAGCGTTTGAATGGTACAAAAAAGCCGCAGAACATGGATACGCTCCCGCTCAAAATAGTATGGGAACATTCTACGAAAAAGGGATCATCGTTCCAAAAAATCTTCTTAAAGCATATGAATGGTACAACTACGCCCAGCTTCAAGGTAACTTCGCCGCGAAGAAAAATATTGATAACTTAAAAACCCAGGGTCTTATTTAAGCGCCTTATTTGGTCTCTTCCATGAAGGGCGTTAACTCAGTTAGAACAGCGTCAAGCTCTTCTTTTAACTCAATCATCTGGTCTCTTGTAACATTATTAACGCCGTCTTTTAACTGATGCTCCACGATAAGCGCAGCTGATTGCAAGCCATTCTTTCCAATCTGTCCCGAGTTACCTTTCAAAGTATGCACAAGCCTGTGAGCGAGTTTTATATCATTGTCTTCCAGAGCTTTGGTAATCTCATCGAATTTTTGTTTATTACACTTTACAAAGTACCTAAACAGAGACCTTTGGAATTCTTCATCGGTCTCAATCTTGGCGCTTACCCTCTCCGCTTCTCTTTCTTTATTTGTAGGTTTAAGATATTTTAACAGACATTTCCACAATTCCTGCGAAGTAAAGGGTTTACTAAGACAGTCTACCATTCCGTTGCTAAAGTAGACTTCTTTGTCGTCTGTCATAATATTGGCGGTCATGGCAATAATCGGCACGCCCGTTTTGTATCTATTAATCTCTACAGACGCTTCAAGACCATCCATTACCGGCATATGTACGTCCATAAAGATCAAATCGAACTGCTTAAGGTTCTCTGACATTCGGTGCTTAACCATGTCTAAACCAATCTTTCCGTTTTCCGCTATTACAGTATTAATGCCAACCCTGGAAAGATGCTCGCAAATAACCTGTTGATTCATGATGTTATCTTCGCATAACAATATTTCCGCGTCAAAAACAGGTTTCTTAATTTCGTTCTGCGCAACTTTCTTTTCGAAAAGTTCATCCATTGAGACATCAACTGTTTCAAAGGTAAGCTCAAAACTGAATTTACTGCCGATTCCGGGAGTGCTTTCAACTAAAAGCTTGCCTCCCATCATTTCTACTATGCTCTTTGTAATAGGAAGACCAAGACCCGTACCGCCGTATTTACGCGTTGTTCCCGATTCCGCCTGAGCGAATGGCTCAAACACAATCTTAACCTGTTCGGCTGTCATACCAATGCCGCTGTCTTTAATTTCAAAATGGATCGTTATGGTTTTTTCATCCATAAAAGTAATATCAGAGACAAGCTTGACCATTCCCGCATTTGTAAATTTAACCGCGTTAGAGAGAAGATTAACAAACACCTGGCGCAGCCTTGTAGGATCGCCTATCGGTTTTTTACCTACACTTGGTTCCGCGTAGAAGTGCAGCAATATTCCTTTTTCCACCGCTTTTGGCATAACCACAGTTCTGCATGCGGTAAAGAGTTCATGCAGATCGAATGGAATTTTTTCAAGCTCCATTTTACCTGATTCAATTTTTGAAATATCCAATATATCATTGATAATTTGAAGTAGCCAATCAGAGTTTGTCTTAATTTTGGTCAAATAATCTCTTGTTTTTTCTGATGTTTCTCCGTCTAAAGCAAGCTCTGAAAATCCTACAATGCTGTTCATGGGTGTGCGTATTTCATGGCTCATATTCGCAAGGAAAACAGATTTTGATTTATTCGCGGATTTCGCAGTTTCAAGCGCGCTTTCAAGTTCACGCTGATATAAATTCAATTTTGCGGTGCGTTCCTGTACAAGACTTTCAAGTTTTAATCCTTCTTTGCGGTATCTTATAAATAAATTAAATAGAAGAACAAGTACTATCATCAACATACCAAAGGAACCTAAAATCCAGGGAAGCTTCGCCTTCTCTAAATTAACTCTGTAATCATAAGTCTGACGCATCCACTGGTTAGAAATCTGATAGGTATCAATTAAAGCAAGCGCCTTATTAATAATTGAGCATAAAATTTGTTCGTCTTTATTAAGACCAAATCTCATTTCATTTATATAATCAAAAATAATATTAGCTTTATAATTGGGCAGTTCGCTATAATGGGTCAGGTATAAAAGTCTTTTTTGATTCGCCATTACCATTTCAACTTCGCCTTTGCGCAGACCGTTGAAGGCGTCTTCCATAGACTCGTATTCAACAGTGTTCATATGGTTTGGAAACCATTTATCAAAGACTGCGGTATACGCTGTCTCTTTGGCAAGCCCGACTTTCACATAATAAATTTCATTAACTTTTAAATCAGGATAATCGGAATGAGAAATTAAGATATAATAATCGATCATCTTTGTCGGATCTGTCCATAAAAATTCATCGGAACGATCTTCTGTTTGAACCAATTCAGAAATTAACGATATTTCTCCGCTTTCCAACATTTGGATTAAATCTGTCCACGCGGCATTTTCATCATTTACACGATCAAATTTAATTCCCGCAAGAGCTTCAATTTCATTAAAAATATCTACAGAAATACCTTTCCATTTTTTATCGCGCTTGTCATAAAAAGAACCGGGATAATTTCCGGGATCAAGACCGATTGGTATAACGGGGCTTTCTTTTAAAAAATCATATTCTTCTTTTGTAAGAAGCGTATGAAATTTATGAAACCTGTATTCCTTCTGACCTTGATTATACATTGCTGTTAAAAAACGTATACCGTCTTCACTTAAAACTTTTTCTATTATCGAAATTATCGGAAGCATTAAAGGATCCTGTGTTGATAAAGAAACAGGTCTGTAGGTTAAAGGATAAAAATGCGCCGATACTATGTCGTCGTATTGGATAAAGTTTGCTTCGACTGTTTCGGTATAATAAAAAGCGTCGATCCTTCCGCTCTTTAAAGCGTTATAAACCTGGCTTACATCACTGAGCATGACAGGATCAAAAGTATCTCTCCCCATCTCTGCAATTACAGTATTGATTGTATTGGTTCCTTCGATAAAACCGCAGCGAATACGGCGCTCTTTCGCAATTTCATCAAGAGATCTGCTGTCTGCCAAACGGAAATACTTAGAAAGACGTAATGCGATATCGCTTGTCATAAAATAATTTTTATGCCGTTCTTCTGTAGCAGTTAATTCGCCTGTAAAAGAAATTTTTCCGCTTTCTAAACCTTCAAGAAGATCGCGCCATTCCATAACTTCGGGACGAAAATCGAGTTCAAAGAAATCTGACATCCATTCGCAGAACAGCGCGGAAAAACCTCTGACGTAACCTGAATCATTAAAAAAGGCCTCGGTGCTGAGAGGCATTCCGTATATAAGAGTGCGTTTTTGTCTTTGCAATGATTCTATCGCATTTATCTCGACAGAAGCGATTCCCGGAACATCGCGGAATGATTTAGGAAGTTTTTCAGCTCCTGACAAGACTGCAGAAAAACTGCCCGGTACGTGTGTATTTGACTCTTTACAGCTAAAAACCAGGGCAACGATGACCAGCACGAAAACAAGAACCCTACGCATATATTAATCCCTTTAATACATTCAATATTACTTTTATTATAATATTTTTTTTACAATTTGTAAAGCTTTATCAAATTCTGTCATTAAAATTTCATCAGAAACCTGGTCTAGGCCTCTCTTAGCCTTGAATTAAAGGCATTTTGCCAAGTTCTTCTATTATACTGTCAATTTTAGAGAAGGCAGCCCTGGAATTTATTAATTCGACTAACTTCTGCAGTAAAACGGCGGTTTTAGGTGAAATTTCTTCGTTTTCTTCCTCATTTTTTAGGTTAATTTAATGACATTTTTAATATAATTAATTAATTTTGATAATTTTTCGATAAAATCGGGTGTATTTTCGTGAATAAATTCATTATTTTTAGATTTTCCGGCAAATTCGAGTTCTTTCGCCTTATCTGTCAAGTCCTGAACCTCAATGAATGCAAGTAAAACTTGAGTTTAGTATAAATTCTTTTAATTATATTTCTCCGCAATATCCATAAATCGATCTTGAATTTGAATAAAGGCATCGACAACGACAGGGTCAAACTGCGTTCCGCTTCCTTCTTTAATTATGCTAACCGCTTTTTCATAAGGCATTGCCGGTTTATAAACTCGCGGAGAAACAAGCGCATCGTAAACATCCGCCACCGCCGCAAGACGCGCGGGCAAAGGAATTTCCTTATCTTTTAAATTCCGCGGATAACCTTTTCCGTCCCATTGCTCGTGATGGCTATAGCAGATGTCTTCACAATGTTTTAAATAAAGCGAAGCGGAAACGTCGCCAAGCTCGCTGATAATTTCTTTACCGCGGGTTGTATGGGTCTTCATTATTTCGTATTCATCCGCGTCGAGCTTTGCCGGTTTTTGAAGAATCCTGTCCGGTATCGCTATTTTTCCAACGTCATGAAGAGCCATAGATTTTACGATTATATCCGGCTGAAGCCTTCTTAATTCTTTTGCATAAACTGATTCATTGTCAATTAAAAAATCGATTAACGCGCTTACATACAGCTGAGTTCTTTTTACATGCTCGCCCGATTCTTTATCGCGGTATTCGATTACGTTAGCAAGACCCTGCAGCGCGTTATCCAAAACTTTGGAAAGCATTCTTATGGTTTTATCGTAACGGCTTAGTTTTAAAACACGTAAAAGCCTTACCATTCGCAGAACGCGCAGGAGACGAAGATCGATATTAACGATAAAGGGCAGATAGAAAGGTAAAATTGCCAAAAGATCGACTATCCCCATAGGAGAAAACATATAGCGTAAAAATGGCGGCATCTTTGACAAAATCGGGTTTTTTGCGGAAAGCGCAGGCGGCTTGTAAGCCGCAACCCATAATCTTAACAAATACTCTATTGAAAAAATTATAATTGAAACTAATTCGATATAAAACAAAATTTTTTGGTATCGATTAAAATATTCATCAAACAGTCCAATTATTGCGGCACCTATGTTAATCCAAATTAAACAAAATAAAAAGATATTAACAAAACGGCATAACTTGTCTTCTCTTTTTGGTTCTTTTTCAAGGATTGCATAAATACGCTGTCTAATCTTTTCCATGATGACTAATTGTAATTACTTTTAAAAGATTTGTCAATTTATTGGGATAAATGTTCTTTTTGTCTATAGTAGATTTTTCTGGTTTCATTATATGAATCGTACCGGCATTCTTCCAGTATATCCAGCGGCATAACATTATTTTTTATCATCGCTTCGACAATACTACACCTGCAATGAGTACATTCTATGTTTTTATATAGTTTTAATAGAATGTCCACGCATGTTTCTGATCTATATTTATTAAAAATTTTAGCTATATCCATAACTATTCCATGCAGAATATTTTTATTAGATTTTACATGCTTCCTAATAAGCGCTTCTTCTTTGGGTGTAAAATTGGATTTTAAAAGAGCAATTGCGTTTTCTACTTGACCCTCATTGAAGAGCTGTAAAACAAGCGCATTAATCTTTTTATCTGTAATCCGGGAAAGCGTTTCTACTGCAATATAACAAAGATCACGATAATTGGAAAACACATACGGGAAAAGCAGATCAACATCAAGCGGGAAATCGGTAAAATTAAAAGTAAATAACAAAGCGGCTTTTACTAAATCGGACGATTCATCAAGGACAATAGAGCCAAGCTTTTTAAGCTCATTTTTATTCGCTTGTTTTATAAATTTTGCGGCGTGCATCCTTATAGTAAACGGCTTGCCATTATTTTTCTCAATCTCTTTAGCGTAATCTATAAGCTGATCAATAGTTATTTTCTCCTTTTTTGGAACATCTTTTTCCGGAGTATAACATTGGCAAAAAGTATCCAAAGTAACTATTTTGGTGTTTAAGTCATCAGATTTAGATTTATTATTTTTTTCTTCCAATGTTTTTTTCGCAATTTTATTCCCTGCCTCTGAAAAGCAAACCAATATGTCAAAAAGCTGTTCGGATAAACGCCAAGAAAGTTTTTTACTTAACTTTTCTATAATGGCGTTTAAAAAGTCTTCATGTTTATCAAAGCAATTTATAGCCGTGTATAAATAGTACCCTTTCGTTCCTTCTGCTTGAGTATCATACGCAATATCTTTAAGACAGTATCGCATTACAATATCACGGTATTTTTCTCTTTCCGGATTATTTTTCAATTCAATAATCGCACTTCCAAGTCCCCGGCGAAAATCGTATGCGAAGGTCTTTAAGGTCATATTGGACATAGACGCTCCTTAATAACATCAGAATTATTTATTTCGCCAATAAGTAATGGTGACAATTTATTATGTTTGAGCTTGTTTTTAGCGGCGTTTTCCCGGGAATTATTCGCATAGCAGTAAATACAAGTATTAAGGCATGAGTTATATTCACCTATATCAACGGAACTTACACAGCCACACTCAAGACGTTGATTTTTATCTTTTTTTAATGAATAACTATTTCCTGTAATTTTTTCTATCAATTTATCATCTATACATTTCGCATGACCAATATTATATTGTGAAAGATCAATATCTTCCGCGCAGGTGTCAATTAGAAAATTATTTTCTTTCGCGATTTTAGAAAAACATTCTGCAATTTTAATTTTATCCTCATAAGAAATCTCAACAATATTATTTGATTTTAAATTATCGGCTATCTTTTTATAGAAATCGATAAAGCTAATAATTACTTTTTGCGAAAAACCTTTAAGCAGATGCGCAAATTCTTCAAATTTTTCGATATGATAATTAATTGTATAACGATTATTAAGTAAAATTGGATCATATCTCCATATAATTCTTTGCGGTCCTACTATACCAGATAATTCTTTAAAAGTTTCTATTATTTCTTCTTTAGGAGGCAGATTTTTCTCTATATCATTATCGTATGGATTAAGCGTAAACTGAAAATAATAAGCATAATTGTTAAAATGTTTGAGTTTATCCAGCATAGGTTTGGGATTTTTACTCCAGAAAACAATACAAGCAACTGCCTCAGGATCAAGATTTATTTTGCTTATTTGACGATTGTTCATTGGATTTCTTACATAAACAAAGCGTTCATTTATTCTGTTTACCATCCATTCTGTATAATACGCAGGAATATCTGTTCTTCTGCTTGCGCTTATTATCATAGAGAATTATACAGCGAATAATTCTCTTTATCAAAACAAACAAAAATAACTTTTTTAATACCCGGCGTTTCTTTCAATGTCTCCCGTACCGTATCGACAGCAACTTTTGCAGCCTTGTCTTTTGGGTAACCAAAAATTCCTGTACTTATATTCGGAAAAGCGATACTTTCGATACTGTTCTCCTGCGCTAAAAGCAAACTTTTTCTATAACATGAGGCAAGCAGCTCAGGCTCACCTTTGCTTCCGCCGCACCAGACAGGACCAACTGTATGTATCACATATTTCGCAGGCAAATCTCCCGCGCCTGTGATCACAGCGTCGCCTGCCGGACACGGCTCATTCGGGCGGCGGCTCTCCGCTATTTTTATACATTCATCAAGTAGTTGCGGCCCTGCAGCATTGTGTATCGCTCCATCAACTCCACCGCCGCCCATTAAGCTTGAGTTTGCGGCATTTACGATTGCGTCAACATTTAGGGTGGTTATGTCGCCGAGGATTGATTCTATTTGTGGGTTGGTCATAGGGAACTCCTCACTTCCAGTATTTGTTTTTCTATTATATTGTATTCTCAATCTTGACTATATTTTATACAATATAGCGTAGATTGTAAACATTTTCTTAATATTATTACTAAGGATTTTTTATGTTTCAGAATAATGAACGAATTATCGTAAAAGGTGAAGATCAAACTGATAAAATAAGCGATTTTAATGAAAGCGAAGGAAAAGTTGATATTACCTATAAAAATGGTAAGACATACACTTATAAAAAAGAGAATGTACAGATAGACTATTCTGCGCTCTCTGAAAAAACAACAGAAAAACACTTTCAATATCTTAAGCAAATTGCTGAAACTGTAAGCCTAGAAGATCCTGACGGTGGGAATATTTTATCTAAACATTATAATAAAATAAAATTTATAGATAAAAAATGCATGCTTTCCGCATTTCTGTCCGGAAAATTGAATCTTATGGAATTGAAAAATACTCACGCTGTTATTTATCCATTTGGGTTTAATTTAAGTCAGAAAACAGCTGTTGACAAAGCATTAAACAATACACTTTCAATAATTGAAGGACCGCCAGGAACAGGAAAAACACAAACCATCTTGAATATAATTGCAAATGCTGTGATGCGTAACGAAAGTGTTGCTATTGTTTCCAGTAATAATTCAGCAACAGCCAATGTGTTGGAAAAATTATTAAAATATAATGTTGATTTTATTGCGGCATATCTTGGAAGCTATGATAATAAAAACAAATTTATTGAATCGCAAAAACAATTACCGCAAGATATTAAAACATGGAAACTTTCTGATACAATAAGAATATCCATATTAAAATCTATTTCTAATCTTTTCACTACTTTAAATACAATGCATGAAAAAATAAATAAACTGTCAAACATTCGGCAGGAACTTGATTCAATAGAAGTTGAACATAGGTATTTTATTGAGTATTTTTCATATGATAATGAAACAATCGCACAATATTTAAAACCTATAAATACATCCGCTAGTGCGCTTAAATTATGGTTTATTTGTGAGAAATATCTTAAAAACGGGAAAATGCCTTGGCTTATTACCAGGATAATTAATCGTTTTAAATACGGAATATTCAACAAGAAATTTTATTCAATTGGCTCTGATATGATTTCAATCTGCCAATATTTTTGGTATATGACACGTATATCCGAATTAACTTTAAATACTTCTATATTAGAAAACGAACTCGAACAATTTAATTTTAAGAAAAAAATGGATGAATACACTTCGTTATCAATGCAGTTGTTTCGAGACTATTTATCAGAAAAATACAAAGATAACAAAAGACGTATTTATACGCTTGATGACTTAAGAGATAATTCAAGGACATTCATCAATGATTATCCTGTTATTTTAAGTACCACTTATTCAATATGCAGCAGTCTTTCCAGTACAATTATGTATGATTATATATTAATTGATGAAGCGTCCCAAGTTAATATTGCGACAGGCGCTCTTGCTCTTTCCTGCGCTAAAAAAGCGATTGTCGTAGGCGATTTAAAACAGCTTCCAAATGTAGTAGATTCAGAAGCAGCACGGAAAACTGATGCTATTTTTGAGGAGTTTAAACTGTCGGAAGTTTACAGATACAAAAATCATAGTTTATTATCATCTTTGATCGAATTATTCCCAAACGCCCCACGAACATTATTACGAGAACATTACCGATGTCATCCAAAAATAATTGAGTTCTGCAATCAAAAGTTCTATAACGGTCAATTAATTATTCTAACAGAATCAAAATCTGAGCGAACACCTCTCATCGTTTA